>Ga0335077_10002769_pt1 | contig 21029 bp, 22 predicted proteins | sample Lox_Sample_31_FD_207151 | JGI IMG/M metagenome (GOLD analysis project Ga0335077, IMG submission 207151) | Soil microbial communities from Loxahatchee National Wildlife Refuge, Florida, United States - Lox_Sample_3.1 | ecosystem: Environmental > Terrestrial > Soil > Wetlands | place: USA...
ATCGGGATCGAGGCTGGCAGCAGACCGAGCGCCGCAGTCGAGAGCGCGTAGAGCGTGATGGTCGGCAGCATCATGGTACGCACACCGCGCAGGTCGAGCAGGCGGCCGAAAATCGGCGTCGTAATCGCACTGAGCACGAACGTGATGCCGAACGCGGTCGACAGCGTGCCACGGCCTATACCGAGTTCATCGGTGATCGGCTTGACGAACAGACTGGCGCTGAACAGCTGGATGGTGCCGGACGAGAAGATCAGCGCCATTGCCGAAGCCGCGGCGATCCACCACCTGTTCCTGAACACGGCGCTTCCCCCTTATTTGGCGCGACCGCTTTCTGCGGTTCGCGCGACTGCCGGCGTGGCCGCCTAGCTCATTGCGCGCCCTGCGTATGTCGAGCGGACGGCATCAACGGCCCCAGAGCACCTTCGAGGCGAGCCGCGCACCCTCGGTGAGCGCCGCAAGCTTGGCCCAGACCAGTTCGTCGTGCAGGCGCGATCCGAGGCCACAATCAGTTCCGGCGATCACGTTCTCGCGGCCGACCACCTCGGCGAAGCTCTTGATCCGATGCGCGACGAGTTCGGGATGCTCGACCAGATTGGTCGCATGACTGACCACACCCGGCATGATCATCTTGCCGGCCGGCAGCTTGACGTCCTTCCAGATCGTCCATTCGTGTTGGTGGCGCACATTGCCGGCCTCGAAACTGAAAACCTGGGCGCGAATCTGCAGCACAAGGTCGAGCACCTGCTTGATCGGCAGGTCGTGGGTATGTGCGCCGTGCCAGCTGCCCCAACAGAAATGATGGCGCACGCGATCCTCCGGAATGCCGGCGAGCGCATGGTTGAGCGCATCGATGCGGATTTTCAGGTAGCGACGATAGTCCTCGACGGTCGGCGCCGGCTTGATCATGTCCCAAGAGGTGGCAACACCGGGATCGTCGATCTGCAGGATGAAGCCACCGTCAACGACGGCGCGATATTCCTCACGCATCGCGTCGGCCAGCGCGAAGACGAATTTCTCGTCATCGTGGTAGTACTCGTCGAAAATGTGATGGTCGAGCCAGCCCGGCGCGAACACGCAGATGAAGGCCTCGTCGGCACCGCCCGCGGCCTTGAGCGCTTCCTTGAACAGCGTGACCTCGCGCCTGATCGCTGCCGTGGCGCGGCCTTTGATCGGGCCGGCGACAATCGCCTTCTCCTTCGCCGGGAAGAATCGCGGCACTTCCCCCGGCACGCAGAACGCGGTGCCGACGCGGTCCATATCGGCATAGAGTGCCGGGAACACGTCGCGCTCGCGGGTGTTCTCGCGCCCCGAGGCGCGCTCGCCCGGCCGCAGCGGGCGCGTCGTAACCCCTTCGAGCTGCTCGGTGTAGTAGTTGAAATTACGCCCGTTCCAGAACTCGCCGTCGCCGACGCAACTGATGCCGATCTCGACCTGCTTGCGCACGACATCGGCGACCTGCTTGGTGATGCCGGCGTCGCCCGGAGCGCTCGCCGCACTGATGATCGGCAGCCGGCCGGCATGGGACGTTCGGATGGATGTTTCGCTCCGCTTCATGACTTGCTTTTACCCTTCTTGAATTGCCCGATCCTAGACCATGAGCCGCTGGCTTGGCATCTGCCGGAGGCCGGATTTTCGCGACCAGGCCGAGCCGCCCGCTGCACTGCAACCGGCGTCCCGATGCCTGCTCTTTTCCTTGCGCTCCGCAGGCGCTAAAGGACGGCGCGACGCTGATCTGTGTGCCGACGCGAGGAGTATTCCGGAATGGCCAAGCCCCGCACCCTCTACGACAAGATCTGGGACGACCACTTGGTCGACGAACAGCCGGACGGCACCTGCTTGATCTATATCGACCGCCATCTCGTTCATGAGGTGACGAGCCCGCAGGCCTTCGAAGGGCTGCGTCTCGCCGGGCGCAAGGTGCGTGCGCCGGAGAAGACGCTGCTGGTCGTGGACCACAACGTGCCGACGACTGACCGGCGGCAGAAAAACCCCGATCCCGAGAGCGAGGCGCAAATCGCCTATCTCGCCGAGAACGCCAAGTTCTTCAGCCTCGAATATTACGACGAGTTCGACAAACGCCAGGGCATCGTCCACATCATCGGTCCCGAACAAGGCTTTACGCTACCCGGCGTGACGCTGGTCTGTGGCGACAGCCATACGGCGACGCACGGCGCCTTCGGCGCACTCGCCTACGGCATCGGCACGTCCGAAGTCGAGCACGTGCTGGCGACGCAGACGCTCATCCAATCGAAATCCAAGAACATGCGCGCCGTGGTCGACGGCAAGCTGCCGCAAGGCGTCACCGCCAAGGACATCATCCTCGCGATCATCGGCGAGATCGGCACCGCCGGCGGCACTGGTTACGCGGTGGAATATGCCGGCGAGGCGATCCGCGCGCTATCGATGGAAGGCCGCATGACGGTGTGCAACATGTCGGTCGAGGCCGGCGCCAAGGCGGGCTTCATCGCGCCAGACGACAAGGCCTATGCCTATCTCAAGGACCGGCCGAAGTCGCCGAAGGGCAAGGCCTGGGACGAGGCGATGCGCTACTGGGAAACGCTGCACTCGGACGCCGGCGCCCATTTCGATCGCGAGATCAGGCTCGATGCCGCGAAGCTCCCGCCGCTGGTGACTTGGGGAACGAGTCCTGAGCAGGTCGTCTCGGTCACCGGGCACGTGCCACGCCTCACCGAAATCGCCGACGCAAAAAAACGCGAGGCCGCAGAGCGCGCGCTTTCCTATATGGGTCTCTCGGGCGGCGAGAAGATCTCCGATATCCGTGTCGACCGCGTCTTCATCGGCTCATGCACCAACGCGCGCATCGAGGATTTGCGCGCGGTGGCCAAGGTGGTCGACGGCAAGACCGTCAATAGCAACGTCAACGCCATGATCGTGCCGGGCTCCGGGCTCGTCAAAGAGCAGGCCGAGGCCGAAGGTCTCGACAAGATCTTCGTCAAGGCGGGCTTTGAATGGCGCGAGCCGGGCTGCTCGATGTGCCTTGCCATGAATCCCGACAAGCTCGCGCCGGGGGAGCGCTGCGCCTCGACCTCAAACCGCAATTTCGAGGGCCGTCAGGGCTACAAGGGCCGCACCCACCTGGTATCGCCCGCCATGGCCGGCGCCGCGGCGATCGCCGGGCATTTCGTCGATGTGCGGGAGTGGAAGTAGACGCGGCGCCTCACCCCCGCACCCACCAGCAGCGCATCTGCGGATAAAGCACCGTCCCGCTCGGCCGGTGCTGCAATTCATACCAGTCAATGCAGCGCCGGTAGAGCAACGGACGGGGCGTGATCTCGATGCGGCGGCGCATATGCGGCACCGGGACTGTCGGCGGGTTTGGCTGGGCAACGGGCGCCGGCTGGGCAACCGCCCCAGGCAGGGTGAAAAGCGAAGCTGCAATCGCGATGCCGATGAGCGTCATCAATGCTTTGTGCGACATCGCTACCTCAGCCGTCAGGCCCGACCATAGAGCGAAACCTCACCCGATTGAATCGCATGCCGTCCGCCACCTGCTGTAGCCCTGCTGCCGATCGGCGCTAAACTGCAAATATGGCCGATATCGGTTCCGATCCGCTCGCCTGGCGGCCCGTGAAGGCACCCTCGCTCGCCGAGCTCGAAGTCCTCGCCGGTGACGTTTTCGCAAATCTGCCAAAAGGCTTTCGCGACTTGTGTGCCGATCTTGTCATCCAGGTCGACGATTTTCCGACCGACGAGGTGCTCAACGAGATGCAGGCCGAAACCGAGTTTGACCTGCTCGGACTGTTCCACGGCGTCGGCTTGCCCTTCCGCGCCGAGAGCGCGCCGATACAGATGCCTAATCTGATCTGGCTTTACCGCCGACCGATCCTCGATTATTGGGCCGAACATGATGAGACCTTGGGCGCGGTCGTCCGGCACGTCCTGGTACACGAGATCGGCCACCATTTCGGCCTTTCCGACGCCGACATGGCGGCGATCGAAAGCAGCGTTGATGATCCCACGGGAGCGATGCCATGAAAATCGATGGCGCATGCCAATGCGGCGCAATCCGGATCGAGGGCGAGGCCGATCCGGCGAAGACACAGATTTGCCATTGCACCGATTGCCAGAGCGGAACCGGCACCGCATTCCGCGTTTCGGTGCCGGTGCCCGGCGCGACCTTCAAGATGACCGGCGAGCCAACGCTGTACGTCAAGACCACCGCGGACAGCGGCCGGCCGCGGGTGCAGGCGTTTTGCGGCAAATGCGGCTCGCCGATCTATTCGACGACGCCGGGCGACGGCGTGCAGCCGTCCTACACGGTGCGCGTCGGCATTTTGCGCCAGCGCGACCAGTTCATGCCGCGGCGCCAAAACTGGTTCCGCTCGGCGCGGTCGTGGGTCACCGCGCTCGACGTCATTCCGAAGAATGAAAAACAGGCGCCGGCCTGATCGGCTTAATACAGCGGTTCGCCCTCGACGGTGCAGCGGCGGAGCTTGCGGCGCTGCTCCTGCGGCCAGTCGGTGCGCGCGTGCAGACAGGCGAGATTGTCCCACATCACGAGGTCGTCCGGCCGCCAGACGTGCTCGTAGATGATCGATGGATCCTCCGCATAGGCGAATAGCTTCTGCAGCAGCGCCTCGCTCTCGTTGCGATCCATGCCCTCGATCCACATCGAATTCTGGCTCGCGACGTAAAGCGCTTTCTTGCCGGAGCCGGGATTGGTGACGAAGATCGGCTGCAAGCAATGATGGGTGCTTTCCAGCGGTAGCGTCACATCGATGCGGCGGCCGACGCCGTATTGCTGGCCCTGCATCACCATGACTCCGTCGAGCCAGCGTTTGATGTCGGCGGGCAGATTGTCATAGGCGGCGTACATGCTGGAAAACTGCGTGTGACCGCCTTCGGAGGGAATTTCGATGCCGTAGAGGAAGGTCGCGCGGTGCGGACGACGGTGATAGCACTTGTCGGTGTGGAACCACATCTCGCCGTGGCCGAGCGAGCCGAGCGGCTTGCCGTTGGCATCGACGTGGTCGCTGATCATCATCATGTCGTCCCAGGCGAGAGAGCCCTCGGCGCCCGGCGCGCCCGCCTTCGGTGGCACGCGCTTGGCGACGGGGCCAAAATAGGAAGCGAAACGACGCTGTGCGTCCTCGCTGAGGTCCTGGTCGCGGAACACCAGAACGATATTCTCGTACCAGGCGTCCTTGACCTGGCGCAGCGTGTCGGCGTCGAGCGGCCGGCTGAGATCGACCCCGCGGATTTCCGCGGCGATGTTCGAATGCAATTTGGTGACCGAAATCGTCCGGGTCTTCTCAGCTACCATCGCCATGTGTCTCTCCCGTATTCTCACCCTGCACGCTCTGCGGCCGGCCGCGCTGGGCGGCGCAGCCGGGCGGATCAAGTTCGGCAATATAACAGGCCTGCGGCTCCCCCAGAAGCGCGCTGGGCGAATTGCCGGGCCTTGACCGCAGCAGAGCGAGCCGCCATGACAAGGCCGGATTTAAGCCGCAAGGGTCCGGCCATGGAAAAATTCACCACGCTCGAAGGCGTCGCCGCGCCGCTGAAAATGATCAATGTCGACACCGACATGATCATCCCGAAGCAATACCTGAAGACGATCAAGCGCACCGGCCTGGGCAAGGGCCTGTTCGCCGAGAAGCGCTACCGCGACGACGGCAGCGAGAATTCAGATTTCGTGCTCAACAGACCAGCCTATCGCAAGGCCAAGATCCTGGTCGCCGGCGACAATTTCGGCTGCGGCTCGTCGCGCGAGCACGCCCCTTGGGCGCTCATGGATTTCGGCATCACCTGCGTGATCTCGACCTCATTCGGCGACATTTTCTACAACAACTGCTTCAAGAACGGCGTGCTGCCCATCAAGGTGTCGCCGGAAGACTTGGAAAAGCTGTTCGACGATGCCGAGCGCGGCGCCAATGCGACGCTGACCGTCGACCTCGAAAAGCAGGAAATCCGCGGCCCCGACGGTGGCCTTGTGAAATTCGAGATCGACGCGCACCGCAAAAAGTGCCTGCTCGAAGGCCTCGACGATATCGGCTTGACCATGGTCAAGGGCAAGAAGATCGAGAGCTTCGAACAGCAGGCGAAGGCGGCACGCCCCTGGGCCTGACGCACTCCCTCTGAGGAGCGATCCCGCTCCGCGGTGCGGCACGATCGAGTCTGCCTGCAATTGCGCACAAGCCTTGCGCAGCATCGTCCGGCGCGCCGCCTTGTGCGAAGCGGCGATATCGCCGGCCAACCGGGATTCCACCTGAACCTTGAGCGCGCTAAGAACTTCGTATGACCCCCGCCATCGCCGTCAGGCAGCTTAACAAGACCTACGCTTCGGGTTTTCAGGCGCTCAAGAGCGTCAATCTCGAGATCCGCCACGGCGAAATTTTTGCCTTGCTCGGCCCTAACGGCGCCGGCAAGACGACGCTGATCAACATCATTTGCGGCATCGTCACACCATCGAGCGGTTCCGTCACCGTCGACGGGCACGACATCCTCGTCGACTATCGCGCGGCGCGCACCTTGATCGGCTTAGTGCCGCAGGAACTCACCACCGACGCCTTCGAGACGCCGCCGGCGACCATGCGATTCTCGCGCGGGCTGTTCGGCAAGCCGCCCAACCCCGCCCATATCGAGAAGGTGCTCAAACAGCTATCGCTTTGGGACAAGCGCGACTCGCGCATCATCACACTGTCCGGCGGCATGAAGCGCCGTGTGCTGATTGCCAAAGCCTTGGCACACGAGCCGCGCATCCTGTTTCTCGACGAGCCGACGGCAGGCGTCGACGTCGAATTGCGCAAGGACATGTGGCGGCTGGTGCGCGAATTGCGTGCATCCGGCGTCACCATCATCCTCACCACCCACTACATCGAAGAAGCCGAGGAGATGGCCGACCGGGTCGGCGTCATCAACAAAGGCGAGATCATCCTGGTCGAGGACAAAGCGGAGCTGATGCGCAAGCTCGGCCGCAAGCAATTGACCCTCGAATTGCGTGAGCCGATCGTCGCGATCCCGCAGGCGCTCGCCGCCTATCGGCTCAATATCGCCGCGGACGGCGGCGAACTGATCTACAGCTACGATACCATGAGCGAGCACACCGGCATCACTGCGCTGCTCGACGATTTGCGCAACGCCGGCATCAGATTCAAGGACCTGCGAACCACGCAGAGTTCGCTCGAGGACATTTTCGTGGGCCTGGTGCGGCAGGAGGCGGCACCATGAATCTCCATGCGGTTCACGCGATCTACCGTTACGAAATGGCACGGACCGGACGGACGCTGTTTCAAAGTATTGTCTCGCCGGTGATTTCGACCTCGCTCTATTTCGTCGTGTTCGGCGCAGCGATCGGTTCGCGCATCACGCAGATCGACGGTGTCACCTACGGCGCCTTCATCGTGCCGGGACTGATCATGCTGATGCTGCTGACGCAGAGCGTGACCAATGCTTCGTTCGGCATCTATTTTCCGCGCTTTGTCGGCACGATCTACGAGCTGCTTTCGGCGCCGGTGTCGGCTTTGGAGATCGTGCTCGGTTACGTCGGAGCGGCAGCGACGAAGTCGATCATCCTCGGCGTCATCATCCTGGCGACGTCCGGATTTTTCGTGCCGCTGCGCATCGAGCATCCGCTTTGGATGATCGCCTTCCTGGTGCTAACCGCCGTGAGTTTCAGCCTGTTCGGCTTCATCCTCGGCCTGTGGGCCGACGGCTTCGAGAAACTGCAGATCGTGCCGCTCCTGATCATCACGCCGCTGACGTTCCTCGGCGGCACATTCTATTCGACCAGCGTACTGCCGCCGTTCTGGCGCACTGTGACGCTGTTCAATCCACTGGTCTATCTGATCAGCGGTTTTCGCTGGAGCTTTTTCGGCACCGCCGACGTCAATGTCGAGGTGAGCTTGGCGATGGCGTTCCTGTTTCTCGCCGTCTGCATGACGATCGTCTGGTGGTTCTTCAAGACCGGATACCGGCTGAAAAGTTGAGCTGATGGCTAACCGCCCCGCGGCACCGGCAATGTCGCATGGGCGGAGCCAGCAATGCCGGCGAGACGCTCGCTCAGAGATGTGGTCCGTTGTGCCGGACGATGAGGCGACGTTGCTTCCGAGCGCAACGCCGCGAGCTGGGCACGGATCCAGTCCCACAGCGACCTGATTTCCTGCGCTGCTTTGCCCTCAGGCGCATACTCGGTGACGCCGAGCCCGCCCGCGATCGCATCCTGGAAGTCGATACGGGACGACAGCGTCGGCTCGGCGAGCACGCCGAGACTCGTCAAGTCCTTGCCAGCTTCCCGCGCCCGCAGGCTGCGGTAATTCGTCGGACATTGGTTGAAAACGAAAGCAGCCTTGCGCTTCGCCAGATAGGCAGCGCGGAACGTCGCTGCAGTCGCCTCGACGTCGAGATGGGTCGGACGCGCCGGCAGCAGGCAGAAATCCACGCTCTCGGCCACAATGCGGGCGGCCGTGCTGGTGGCGCCTGGCGTATCGAAGACCGCAAGCGTAAAGCCCGCAGTCGCCAGCCCGTCGACGATTGCGCCGAGACGCGGCAACCGTTCGATCTCAAGCGGCTCGACGATGACGAGGTGGGGCGGATTGGCCGCGCTTCGGCGCTTGCCCCATCGCGTCAGCGACGACTGTGGATCAAGATCGAGCGCAATCACCTTCTCGCCCGCGCCCGCTGCGACGGCCGCCAGCGACGCCGCGAGGGTGGTTTTTCCCGCCCCGCCCTTTTGTGTCAGAAGAGCAATGGTGCGCATGCCAAGCCACATCACAAGGAGCGCGACGCTGTCATAAAATTGTGATTCGCAAAAGTTCGCCGCACCGAAAGAGCGTGGAAAACCGTCGCAGGCGATCCTCGATTACTTCCGGGCAGGTGCGGGTGCTTGGTTCCAGGCACCCGCACCCGGACCAGTATCGCCGCGCCAGGCTTTGCGGCGCCGTGAAACCATTCGTTAACCTTATTCGATACAGGGTCTGTCGGATTGTGATCGGGAGATCACGCATGAACGTCATCACGATGGCGTCACGCAAAGGTGGCACGGGCAAAAGTACGCTCACGGCCCATCTTGCGGCCTTTGCCCAAACCACCGGGCACTCCTGCGCAGTTATCGATGCCGATCCACAAGGCTCTCTGACGCTGTGGCATTCGCTGCGCGGCGACGGCCAGCCGCCGTTGCTCAATGCGGCCCGCGGCATCGAGCGTGCGCTCGCTCAGGCCATGGTCGACGGCTACAAGTGGGCGTTCGTCGACACCGCCGCAAATATGTGGGTGGTAGCGCAAGAAGCAATTCGCTGGGCGACGCTCGTGGTCATTCCGGCACGGCCGGGATTTTTTGATCTCAATGCGGTGTGTGAGACGGTCGAGATCGCACGCAAGCGCAACAAGCCTTACGCCGTGGTGCTCAATGCCACGCCGGTGAAGCGCGGCGACAAGGAAGCGCCGGCAGTCGCCGAATCGCGCGCCTTTCTCGACAGGCTTGCCATTCCGGTCTGGTCGGGCCAGATCAGCCAGCGCGCCGGCTACGTGCTGACGCTGGCGGCCGGCGCCAGCGTGCCGGAAGCGACACGCGAGCTGGTTGCCGCATCCGAAATCGCGCGCTTGTGGATCGCGATCGAGCGTTCGGTCACCGCCATCAACGACGCACACGCGGCTGCGAGCGTGCCGCAAGGCCAAGCGGCGTAAGCGCGGCCCTGCTCAGGACGCTGCCTTCAGCTGCTGCCGCTGCACGATCGCGTCCGCGATTGCAACAGTACGCCGCGCCATTTCGGCGTGCAGCCGCTCAACCATTCGGCCATCGATCTGAATGACGCCCTTGTTGTCGTTCTCCGGCAAGTCAAATGCCGCGATCATCTTGCGCGCGGTCGCGACCTCATCGGGCGTCGGCGAAAATGCCTCGTTGCACGGCTCGATCTGCTTCGGATGGATCAGCGTCTTGCCGTCGAAGCCGAGATCGCGCGCCTGCCGACACTCCTCGGCGAAGCCCTCGGCATTGCCGAGGTCGTTATAGACGCCATCGAGGATATCGAGGCCGAAGGCGCGCGCCGCGGCAACGCAGCTCATCAGCCACGGCAGCATCGGCGCGCGGCCCGGCACGATGCGGGCGCGGGTGTCCTTGGCAAGGTCGTTAGTGCCCATGACGAAGCCGGCGAGCCGGGTCTCTGAGTCGAGCGCCGATTCGGCGATCTCGCGCACGTTGAGCATGGCAAGCGGGGTCTCCATCATCGCCCAGACGCGCACGTGCGGATCGGTCCCCATGTCGACGAGCCGCGCCGCGAGGTCCTGCAACTGGCGCGGCGTCGAGACCTTCGGCACCAGGATGGCGTCGGGTTTGGCGGCTGCCGCCGCGTCGATGTCCTCGACCCACCATCGCGTATCGAGGCCGTTGATGCGCACCAGCACCTCGCGGTCGCCGAAACCACCGCTACGCATCGCCTTGACGATCAAGTCCCGCGCCTGAGCCTTGGCCTCCGGGGCCACGGCGTCTTCGAGATCAAGAATGAGGCCGTCGGCCGGCAGCTCCCGGGCCTTTTCCAGCGCACGGGCGTTCGATCCGGGCATATACAGTACGCTACGTCGCGGGCGGACGGTCATCACTTGGCCCCTCATTATTGGAATCCGACGCTATCGGCTTTGCATGGCGCGTGCCAACCGGCCGACCCCGACGCAATCGTCCGCGGCGCCCACTCCCACACGCCCGCCAGGCCCGCGGCCGCGCTTACGCCGCCTTCTTCTTGGCGCTGATCAGCTTGCGGTTGATCAAGCACTCGGCGATCTGGATGGCGTTGAGTGCCGCGCCTTTGCGCAGATTGTCGGAGACGACCCACATTGCGAGCCCATTCTCCACGGTGGCGTCCTCGCGGATGCGGCTGATGTAAGTTGCGTCCTCGCCGGCCGCCTCATAGGGGGTCACGTAGCCACCGGGCTCATGTGAGTCGATCACCAGGCAGCCGGGCGCGTTGCGCAGGATGTTGCGCGCTTCGTCCGGGGTGATCGGTTGATCGAACTCGATATTGACAGCCTCCGCGTGGCTGATGAACACCGGTACCCGCACGCAGGTCGCAGTCAGCCTGATCTTGGGATCGAGAATCTTCTTGGTCTCGACCACCATCTTCCACTCTTCCTTGGTGTAGCCGTCCTCCATGAAGACATCGATCTGCGGAATGAGATTGAAGGCGATGCGCTTGGGAAACTTTTTGTTGGTCACTTCGCCGAGCGTGAACACCGCCTTGCTCTGTGAGAACAATTCATCCATCGCCTCCTTGCCGGCGCCCGATACCGACTGATAGGTGGCGACGACAACACGCTTGATCTTGGCCCTGTCGTGCAACGGCTTGAGCGCGACCACGAGCTGCGCGGTCGAACAATTCGGATTGGCGATGATGCCGCGCTTGCGGAAGCCCACGACCGCATCGGCATTGACCTCCGGAACGATCAGCGGGACGTCAGAGTCATAGCGCCAGCACGACGAGTTATCGATGACGACTGCGCCCGCGGCGGCGATCTTCGGCGACCACTCCTTTGATACCGCGGAGCCCGCCGACATCAGGCAGATATCGACGCCCGAGAAATCGAAATGGTCGAGCGCTTTGACCTTCAGCGTACGCTCGCCATAGGAGACATCGACGCCCTGGCTGCGCCGCGAAGCGATGGCCACGACCTCATCAGCGGGAAATGACCGCTCGGCCAGGATGCCGAGCATTTCGCGGCCCACATTGCCGGTCGCCCCGACAACGGCGACGCTGAAACCCATCGTTAACTCTCCATCGAAAATTCGCCGCCTGCCGGCCGGCCGGGAAGCGGAGCGGAAGCGCTTCTAAGCGAGAAACTCCCGGAACACAATGTAGGGATTGTGGGAAGGGTCGTGCAGGCGGCATCGCGCTCGATCGCGCTGGAAATCAGCGCCACGCTGATGCGGCTGACGTTCTACGTTTTCAGCCTCGTCGTCTTCGCCGGCGGCGCCACAAGGCTTTACCAAGTGACGGCGCGGCTCGGCAGCGAAGTCGAGCCGCCCGCGACCTGGATCAATGTTGAGCGGCCCCATCCGGCTTTTCAGCTCGTGATGCCGGAACTTGCCGGCAGCGCCTCCAATTACACGATCGCCCGGCGCCCCGCCGACGGCGCGCGCCGCGATCGGTTGACTTATGGCAACGTCGCCGAACCCGGACCCTACATGCTGGTCGAAATCTACCGGCCTGGGCCGCGCGGCGAGCACTTCCTCGATGCGCCAAGCGAAGTCGCGGCGCGCATTATCGACTTCACCGTCACCGACGACGTCAAGCCGGCCGGCCGGATCGCCAGCAAATTCGGTCCGGTGCCGCTCGTCGATTTCGCCATCGCCGATGAAGGCGTGACGCGGCGCTGCCTCGGTTTCGCCCGGCCGTCCGACGCTCCTGCCATGGAAATCGCCGGCTGGTACTGCAGCGCCGGAGAGGAAGTGGTCGATCGGACGACGCTCGGCTGCGCGCTCGATCGGCTCACCATCTTGACGGCCGGCGGCGACCGCAAGCTCGACCAACTGTTCGCGCGCGCCGAGCTCAACCGCACCTTCTGCGGCCGCCGCAGCCCGATCCTCGCCGCAACGCCGGAGCGCGAAGATCCGATCATCAAGGGACAAAGGCCGAAGCTGCGCGGACGACTATCGGCGCGGTGAAGACAATCAAAGCCTGATCCGGAAAAGGAGTCCCTTCCGGATCAAGCTCAGCGACGAGGCGAAGTCCGCTCAGGTGCCGTAGTTCTTCGCCAGATAGTCGGCGATCACCTTGGCGTCGGCATCGCCGATCGGCGCGCCGAAAGCCTTGATCATCTTGGTGACCTCGGCGTTCCAGCCAGCAGCGTTGAGAAACGGCGAGTTCATCTGGATGTAATCGAGGCTGTGGCAGGCGCCGCAATTGCCTTCGACCTTGTCGAGCCCGGGCCCGGGCTTGAGCTGCACCCGCTTTTCCTCGGCCGTGGCCGTGCCGATGCCGACTGCGGCCGTCAGGACAAACGCGATGAGAGAGACCTTGCGCATGCTGTCCTCCCTCAACCGACATTGAGCGTGATGCTCTGCATCACGTTGTTGTGGTAGCCGGCTGGATTGAACAGCAGCGTCGCCGCCTGGGTTTGGCCGATCTTATTGATGGCATTGACCATGATGCTGTTCTTGCCGCGCGTCGTTGCCATGGCGAAGCTCCACGGCCGGAACGCGTAACGGCCGAGATCCTCACCGAGCGTCGCCGACGACCAGGTTTTGCCGCCGTCGGTCGAAGCCTCGACGGTGCGGATGCCGTAGCCGCCATCCCAGGCAAGCCCGCTCACCGTCACCTTGCCGGCCTTCACCTTGGCGCCATCGGCGTGGCTGGTGATCAACGAATTGACCACCATCTCAGTGATCGGCGTGCTTGTGGCGTTCTCCTGACTGACGAAGCGTGCCACCACCGGGAAGGTGCCGAGCGGGATACGGTAGGCGGGATTCATCCAGAAGCCGCCCTGCGGCTGGGTCAATGCCGTGATGCTGATGACGTGCTTCATCCAGTAGGTGCCGGTCCAGCCGGGCACGATGATGCGGGCCGGAAATCCGTTGAAATGTGGCAACGGCTCGCCGTTCATCTCATAGGCGATCAAGGTTGATTCATCGATCGCCTTCCACGCCGGGATGCTCTTGATGAAGTCCGGTGTCTTGTCGAAGGCCGGCCCCTCAGCACCGTTGAAAGCGACCTCGATCGCTTCTTTTTTCAAACCAACCTTGTCGAGCACGTCTTTGAGGCGGGCGCCTTTCCAGCGGGCGCAACCCATGGCGCCGTAGCCCCATTCGACGCCCGCGACGTGCGGCTGCGACAGGCCGCGCCGATTGCCTGAGCACTGATTGACGGCGACGACTTCATAGGCCGGCATCGCCTTGAGATCGGCGAGCGTGATCTCGGCCTGGCCGTTGGCGCCATCGCCGCCGACCGCAATCTTGTAGGTCTTGGCGTCGACCTCGGGGATGTCCGACAGATGATAGCGGACGAAGAACTGGTCGTTCGGGGTGATTGGCGTGCGAAACGTCTCCAACGGCGATTCGTAATTGGGCGGCCGATAGGACAGCTTGATCAACGGCTTCTTGCCGGGTAGCGCCTCCATCGCCGCTGAAGTGCCGAGCCCGCCGGGCACGCCCGGCGTCAGTTCAGCGCCGGCGGCACTCGCTTTCGACCACGGCGCAACAGCAAGCCCGCTGCCCGCAAGTGCCGCACCGGCTCCGGCCGCACCCAAAAGATCTCGTCGCGTGAGCATGGCATATCCTCCCTCTCGCTTTAGTCCCGGCGACCCTCCGGTCGGCCGGCTTGGTTTTGTTTTAAATCAAAGGCTACGGAAAGAAAAATGTGACATAAGGTACAGAGAATAGAGCATATTGTTCTGCGGCGATTGCGGAACCGCAGATGCAACGCGCTGGTTGCCAGGGCGCTGTCGCCGGCAGCGCAAGCAGGCTAGAGTGCAGAACGGGTGCGGATTTGAGAGCCGACCTGGGTGCAGATTTAGGAAAGCGAGGAGCCATGCGTATCGCCTTCATCGCCGCTGCCACCCTTGTCGCAGCGCTCGGCGCCGCACAGGCCGCCAGCAAGAAGAATTCGCCGCCAGACTTGCCCCGCTCGGCCGCCGGTACCGTGATCGAGCCGACCAAGACGATCCTTCACGACCAATACGGCCACACTACCGTCATCGTCGTGCCGCGGCGCTCCTACCTCGATACCGGGACCGAAGTGGCAGTCGGCGATCGCAGCTTCAAGGACTACATGCTGCCACCGGGCGGCGATCCGGGCCGCCCGAACTGGTTCATGGGGCCCGACGTGCGTGGCGCCGGGTCTTTCCCGCTGCCCGGTCCATTCTACCTGCCGGGCTACAATCCCTACACGCCGTTCTGAGGCGCTGGCTTGCGCTCATAGATCGCCTGCTGCGTCACCACGAAATCGATGCGACCGTCCTGAAGCGCCTTGGCGCATTCGGACGGCTTGTTGACGATCGGTTCTTCGTGGACGTTGAAGCTTGTGTTCACCAGCACCGGCAACCCGCTCTCACGCTCGAAAGCGGTGAGAATGTCGTGGTAGAGCGGATTGGTCTCGCGCTCGATCGTCTGCGGCCGCGCCGAACCGTCGACATGAACAACCGCGGCGATGCGCTCGCGCCATTCCGGCTTGACATTGCAGGTGATGGTCATGAAGCGACACGCATAGGCATTGACCGGCGTGATGTCGAAAACCGTGGCCGCCTTTTCGGCGGTGATCACCGGCGCAAACGGCATGAATTCCGATCGTGCCAGGCGCTGATTGAGCAAGTCGTGGGTTTCGCGGCGTGACGGATTGGCGAGGATCGAACGCGCGCCAAGCGCGCGCGGACCGTATTCCATACGCCCGGTATAGATAGCGCCGAGTTGGCCGGCATGAAGCCGTCGCGCTGCCCCCTCGACCGGGGCTTCCGTCGTGCGGCGAATGCCGGCCAAGGCGCCGAGTGCAGCATCGACCGCGGCCGTATAGTCGCGGCCGAGATAAACGTCGCGCAGACGGTGTCGCCGTGACAGCCAGTGCGCCAGTCCATCGCGTTGCAGCAGGTAGCAGAGCGCGCCGCCGGCCGGCATGCCTTCGTCGCCCATCGCCGGAAAGATGAAGATTTCATCAAGCGGAAGGCTCTCGGCCAGTACCCGATTGAGCCGCACATTTGCGAATACACCGCCGGCGAGACCGAGATGACGCGACTTGTGCCGTTGCAAAAGCCGCTGCACAGAAAGCAGCATCGTGTCCTCGATCACTTTCTGGATCGAGGCCGAGGCGTCTTCGCGGCTCACCGTCTTGGCGAGCGCAGCAATGAAGTCGTCGACATCATGGCGGTCGCGGAAATCGGAATGAACGCGGCCGCCGTCATCGACAAAAAATCGCGCCGCGATCTTCTCGGCGAGGACCGGCCGACCGAAACCGGCAAGCCCGGTGAGCTTGCCCTCATGGCGCATCGGCGTGAAGCCGAGCGCTTCCGTCATCGCCATATAGGCGTAGCCCAGGCTGTCGGTCGGCATCGGCAATAGCAGGCATTCTTCGCCGCCATAAATGGTGGTGAGCTTGCCGTCGGCGAGACGTCGATGGCTGTAATTGACGGTGTCGCCGCCGGCGTCGGCGGTGACGAGAAGCGCATCGTCCCATGGCGTGTAGAACAGCGCCGCCAGCGCATGCGCCTCGTGATGATTGTGGAAGCCGACCCGCGTGTCGTCGCGAAAGCCGCTGGCGCGGCGAAATTTCGGAATATTGACGATGTCGTCGATATTGGTGGTGTTGTAGCGGCGAAATTCCGGCGGCAGGTAGCGCCGCGTGTGTCCCTCGGCATATTTGCGGTACTTCTCGCGCAGCCAACGGACGCCGCTGATATTGCGCAGGTAAGCCGTGGGGAATTCGGTGCGAGTGAACATGGCAACGTCGACGTCACGGCGGCTCGCACCGCAAATCGACAGCACTTCGTCGATCGCCAGATCGGGATGCTCGCGGCCGTCGCCTTTGTAGCGCGTCAGCCGTTCGAGCTGGACTGCGGCGCGCATCGCATAATCGTCGAACACGGCAGCCGCCGCATCATGACCGCCGCAGTGAACCGCGAGAATGAGCTGAGACATCGTCGCGATTGATTATACGGTCCGTGGCCGATCGGCTGGCATCAGGGCGCGAGCGCGGCGAGCTCGCCGACGATCGCCTCACCCATTTCGGCGGTGCTGACGATCTTGGCGCCCTCGGATTTGATGTCGGCGGTGCGCAGCCCCTTGGCGAGCGCCGCGGCGATCGCCGCATCGAGCCGATCGGCCTCCTCGCCCATGTTGAACGAATAACGCAACGCCATCCCGAACGACGCCAGCATCGCGATGGGATTGGCCATGCCCTTGCCGGCAATATCCGGCGCCGAGCCGTGCACCGGCTCGTACATCGCCTTACGCCGTCGGGTCTTGGGATCGAGTTCCCCGAGCGAGGCCGACGGCAGCATGCCGAGCGAGCCCGTCAGCATCGCCGCAACATCAGACAGCATGTCGCCAAACAGGTTGTCGGTGACAATGACGTCGAACTGCTTCGGCCAGCGCACGAGCTGCATGCCGCCGGCATCGGCCAGCATGTGTTCGAGCTGGACGTCCTTGTATTCGCGCGCATGCACCTGCTCGACGACCTCATGCCACAGCACGCCGGTCTTCATGACGTTACGCTTCTCCATCGAGGTGACCTTGTTGTGTCGCTTGCGCGCCAGCTCAAAAGCGACGCGGGCGATGCGCTCGATTTCGTAGGTGTCATAGACCTGGGTGTCGATGGCGCGCTTCTGACCGTTGCCGAGATCAGTGATGGTTTTGGGCTCGCCGAAATAGACGCCGCCGGTAAGCTCCCGCAGGATGACGATATCGAGCCCTTCGACCGCTTCACGCTTGAGGCTCGAGGAATCGGCAAGCGCCGGATAGACGATGGCCGGCCGAATGTTGGCGAACAGGCCGAGTTCCTTGCGCAGTCGCAACAGCCCCGCCTCCGGCCGCGCGTCGTAGGGCACCTTGTCCCATTTCGGTCCACCGACCGCGCCGAAGATGACGGCGTCGCAGGCATGAGCCCTGGCCATGGTCGCGTCGGTAATGGCGACATTATGAACGTTGTAGCAGGCACCGCCGACAAGATCGTCTTCGGTTTGGAAGTCGGCGATGCCCTTCCTCGCGTAGAAGCCGAGCAGACGCTTCACCTCGGCCATGACTTCGGGACCGATGCCGTCGCCGGCCAGCAAAAGGAGCCTATAGGTCGCCATAACAATCGCCTCATGGAATGACGGCGACGATTGCTAGAGCATGACCAGGGAAAGTGGAAGCCGGTTTTCCAAAAGATGATATTCAGCCGCGAAGGCGTCGTCCGGGGCGGCACGACGCGGACCCGAGTTTCCGTCGACGTCAGAGCCCGGAAAACCAGTTATAACCCTGGTTTTCCCAATAGCCGCCGGCGTCGTTGTTCTGCACCCACATCGCGGTGACGTATTTCGGATTCTTAAAGCCGAGCTTGGTCGGGATGCGGATCTTGATCGGGAAGCCGTAGGCGGTCGGCAGGATCTCATGATCGAACTTCAATGTCAGTTGCGTCTGCGGATGCAGCGCGGTCGGCATGTCGATCGTGTTCGAATAGCCTTCGGCGCACTGGAACCAGACATATTTCGCCGTGGTGTCGGCGCCGATCATCTTGAGAAAGTCGGACAGCCGCACGCCCTGCCACGAGCCGATGGCGCTCCAGCCTTCGACGCAGACATGACGCGTGATCTGTGACACTTCCGGCAGCTTGTAGAGCTCCGCCAGTGTCCAAGGCTTCTTGTTGTCGACCAGGCCGCCGATCTCGAGCTGAAAATTCTCGCCGTCGATCTCCGGTGCCTCGTCCTGCGCATAATAGGCGTTGAACGGAAACGGCCGCGTAATCGCGCTTTCCGGATATTCCGGTGCGAGCGTCGTCGAACTGAACAGCAGCGCCTGGACGCGGTCGTTGAACCGCGAAATCACGCGCAGCGCATTTTCCGATGTATCGCCGTCGATGATGTCACAGCCGGTCAGCATAGCGAGGGCGCCAAGGCTTGCCGCACCGCGCATGAACAGCCGGCGCGACGGCTCGGGCAACAGCTTGCCGGCATCCTTGATCAACAGCTTGGCATCGACGCCGGGGATCGACTTGCGCTGACGGGGCATGGCCTCCTCCACGGAATCAGCGGCCGTAAATCATCGCGCGCAGGCTCTTCGGCACGATCAAAGCGAGCGCGACATGGATGGAAAGAAACCCGACGATCGACGCCATGGCAAAGAAGTGCACGTAGCGCGCAGTATCGTAGCCCCCGAAAACAGCGGTGAGCCACTTGAGCTGCACCGGCTTCCAGATCGACAGGCCGGAAAGCACGATGACGGCGCCGCCAAGCAGCACGCCGACATAGAGAAGCTTTTGCACGGCGTTATAGACGCTGAGATCGTCGTGCGAGAGCTTGCCGCGAAGTGCGGCGACAAAATCGCCGATCACTTCGCGCAGCCGGATCGGAAACAGCTTGCGGCGGAACCGGCCGGTGACGATGCCGAGCGTGACATAGACGATGCCGTTGATCACCAAAAGCCACATCGCTGCGAAATGCCAGAGCAGCGCGCCAGCTAGCCAGTTGCCGAGCGCGATCTGGCGCGGAAATTCGATGAACGAAAACAGCGGCGAAGCGTCGTAGATTTGCCAGCCCGAGCCTATCATCACGAAGATCGCCAGCGCATTGACCCAATGCGTCACGCGCACCCAAAGCGGGTGCACGATCGGCGCGATCGCCGTCTCGGCGATGAGCGGGGATTTGGCGGCGGCTTCAACCGTCATGGCAACACCATCGGATGGCTAGCTATAGCAAAATCCGGCGGTCTGCGCTTCACATTGGCGTCACAGCGGCCCGGATGTCACGCCACAACGGCGTGAGCTGAAGGGTTGCCCTCTCCCCGCGATCGGGAAGAGGGCGGACGCCGCCGCCTCACATCGGCAGCAGCACGGTGTCGATGACGTGGATCACGCCGTTCGACTGCAGAACGTCGGCGATCGTAACCATGGCGACATCGCCCTTGGCGTCGGTTATGGAGAGCTTGCCGGGCCCGGCCTGTTTGACCGTCAAGTCGGCACCCGCGACAGTCTTGAGATGCGCCTCGCCCTCGCCGTCCTTGACCGCTTTCATCAGATTGACCGCGGTCATGCGGCCGGGAACGACATGATAGGTCAGCACCCTGGTCAGCGTCGCCCTGTTCTCGGGCTTCAGCAGGTTGTCGACGGTGCCCGCCGGCAGTTTGGCGAAGGCCTCATTGGTCGGAGCAAACACCGTGAATGGACCCGGGCCCGACAGCGTGTCGACGAGGCCGGCCGCCTTCACGGCAGCGACCAGCGTGGTGTGGTCCTTCGAGTTCACCGCGTTCTGGATGATGTTCTTCGACGGATACATCGGCGCACCGCCGACATTGACGGTCTTTTCCGCCGTCTGCGCGTAAAGCGGCGCAGGCACGGTTGCGACACAGGCGATGAGAGCGGCGCCGGCTAGCAAAGCAAGACGCTTGGACATGACTGTCTCCATTGAGATTGCAGCGATAAGGGCGTGAAGCTTGCGGCGGCGAGCCGCCACTCCGGCGCGTTGGATCGCGTCGTCGAATCGAGATACGGCGGTGCGCGGGCAGGGTTTCGCGACCGGCTTCACGGCTGCGTGAGAGCGAATCGGCTGGATCGACGCCCAATTTCGCGCGGCACTTCGCGCCGCCACTCGCGCCAGCCGCCGCTTCCCCCATCCTCGCCGCTGGGCTATGTAACGCCGCCGCAAGTGCCGGGTGCCGCCTCCAGAGGAACGCTTATGCCCAAGACCAGTCCCGGCAATTGTTTTGAGGATTTCCGCATCGGCCAGGTCATCCGTCACGCCACGCCGCGCACCGTCACGGTCGGCGACGTCGCGCTCTATACCGGCCTGTTCGGCGCCCGCTTCGCCGTGCAGTCATCGGACGCCTTCGCCAAGGTCATCGGCTATCCGCGCTCACCGATCGACGACCTGCTCGTCTTTCACATCGTGTTCGGCAAGACCGTCCCGGACGTGTCGCTCAACGCGGTCGCCAATCTTGGCTATGCCGGCTGCTATTTCCGTGCGCCGCTCTATCCAGGCGATACGCTTTCCGCGCTCTCCGAAGTCATCGGGCTTAAGGAAAATTCCAGCCGCAAGACCGGCATCGTCTATGTGCGCACCACTGGCTTCAATCAGAACGGCGCCGCAGTGCTCGAATATGTGCGCTGGGTCATGGTGCGCAAACGCGATGAAGCGGCGCCAGCGCCGGGCGATCACGTGCCGCGACTGCCGACTGTGCTCGATGCCAAGGTGCTGGGCGAGGCATGCCCGGCATTGAAAATCGCCGACTACGACTTCGCGCTGTCCGGCAGCCCCTATCGTTTCGGCGACTATGAGGTCGGCGAACGTATCGATCACGTCGACGGCGTCACCGTCGAGGAGGCCGAGCATCAAACCGCGACGCGGCTCTATCAGAATACCGCGCGCATTCATTTTGATCTGTTCGGTGCCAAACAGGGGCGTTT
>Ga0335077_10002770_pt1 | contig 21029 bp, 18 predicted proteins | sample Lox_Sample_31_FD_207151 | JGI IMG/M metagenome (GOLD analysis project Ga0335077, IMG submission 207151) | Soil microbial communities from Loxahatchee National Wildlife Refuge, Florida, United States - Lox_Sample_3.1 | ecosystem: Environmental > Terrestrial > Soil > Wetlands | place: USA...
ATTCCCAAGGGCTTCTTCCCGGTGCAGGATACGGGCGTAATCCAGGGCATCTCCCAGGCTTCGCAATCCATCTCCTTCGACGCCATGGCGGAGAAGCAGAAGGAGGTGACGAAGATCATCCTTCAAGACCCGGCGGTGGAGAGCCTGTCGTCGTTCATCGGCGTGGACGGCGCGAACATGACGCCCAACAGCGGACGCATCCAGATCAACCTGAAGCCCCGGGACGAGCGGACGGACGACGCCTCCGCGATCATCCGGCGGCTGAGCGACGCGCTCCACAGCGTCCCGGACATCGCCCTCTACATGCAGCCGGTGCAGGACCTCACCGTCGAGAACCGAATCAGCCGGACCCAGTACCAGTACTCGCTCGAGGACGCCGATGCGGTCGAGCTGGCGGAGTGGACTCCCCGGTTGGTGGCGAAGCTACGGCAGTCGCCGGTGCTGCGCGACGTCGCGAGCGACCAGCAGAGTCGCGGGCTCGGCGCGGCCCTCGTCATCGACCGTGACACGGCGTCCCGCCTGGGTGTCCTGCCGCGGGCGATCGACGACACCCTCTACGACGCGTTCGGCCAGCGGCAGGTCTCCACGATCTTCACTCAGCTGAACCAGTACCACGTCATCCTCGAGGTGGCGCCTCTTTTCCAGCAGGATCCCGACGCCCTCAAGGCCCTCTACGTCAAGTCCAGCACCGGGGTGCAGGTGCCGCTCTCCGCCCTCAGCCATTTCGAGCGCGACGCCGCCCCGCTCTCGATCAATCACCAGGGACAGTTTCCGTCCGTCACTCTCTCCTTCAACCTGGCTCCCGGGGCCTCGCTCGGCGAAGCCGTACGCGCCATCCAGGCCGCCGAGCGCGAGATCGGCTTCCCCGCATCCATCCATGCCGGCTTCCAGGGCACGGCCCAGGCCTTCCAGGCGTCCCTGGCCAATCAGCCCATCCTCATCCTCGCCGCCATCATCACCGTGTACATCGTCCTCGGGGTCCTCTACGAGAGCTACATCCATCCCATCACCATCCTCTCGACGCTCCCATCCGCGGGCGTCGGCGCGATCCTGGCTCTGCTCCTCACCGGCGCCGACCTCAACATCATCGCCCTGATCGGCATCATCCTGCTCATCGGCATCGTGAAGAAGAACGCCATCATGATGATCGACTTCGCTCTCGACGCCGAGCGCACCGACGGCAAGCCGCCGCACGAAGCCATCTACCAGGCCTGCCTGCTTCGCTTCCGGCCGATCATGATGACGACCATGGCGGCGCTCCTCGGAGGGCTCCCCCTGGCGCTGGGATCCGGCACGGGCGCCGAGCTGAGACGGCCACTCGGCATCACGATCGTCGGCGGATTGCTCGTCTCGCAGATCCTGACGCTCTACACCACACCCGTCGTCTACCTGGCGTTCGACCGCCTGGCGCGTCGCTTCCGGCGCGCGCCGGTCCAGAGATCACTCGCGTTGGAAAACGTCGCCGAATGAACGGCAAGCGGACGCCGGCATGAACATCTCCGCCCCCTTCATCCGACGGCCCGTCGCCACGTCGCTGCTGAGCCTGGCCTTGCTACTGGTCGGCACGCTCGCGTATCGATTCCTCCCGGTGGCGTCCCTGCCCTCGGTGGAGTTCCCCGTCATCGCGGTGGGGGCAGTACTGCCGGGGGCCAGCCCCGAGACGATGGCGTCCTCGGTGGCGACGCCCCTCGAGCGCCAGTTCGGCCGGATCGCCGGCGTCACGGAGATGACGTCGACCAGCCTCCTCGGCGCGACCACCATCGTGCTGCAGTTCGACCTCAACCGGAACATCGACGCGGCTGCCCGCGACGTGCAGGCCGCGATCAATGCCGCCCGCACCCAGCTCCCGCCCAACCTCGTCAACAACCCGACCTACCGGAAGGTCAACCCCGCCGACGCGCCCATCTTGATCCTGGCGCTCACGTCGGAGACGCTGCCGATCGGGCGCGTCTTCGACGCGGCGGACTCGATCCTCTCGCAGAAGCTGGCCCAGGTGGAGGGCGTCGGCCAGGTCTTCGTGGGCGGCGGCGCCAAGCCGGCCGTGCGCGTTCAGGTCGACCCGAATCTCATGACGCAGCTCGGCATCTCCCTCGAGCAGGTTCGCGCCAGCCTCGATCGGGTCAACGCGAACTCGCCGAAGGGCGAGGTGGCCGGCCCCGCGAACGCGTGGACGATCAGCGCCAACGACCAGCTCGTCACCGCCGATCAATACCGGGCGGTGATCGTCGCTTACAACAACGGCGCTCCGGTCCGCATCGGCGACGTCGCCCAGGTGGAGGAGTCCCAGGAGGACATCCGGACCGCGGGATACTCCCAAGGCAAGCGCGCGGTGCTGCTCGTCCTCTTCCGGCAGCCGGGCGCCAACATGGTCGAGACGGTGGACCGCGTCGTCGCGCTCCTGCCCGAGCTCAGGGCGTCGATCCCGCCCGCCATCGCGCTCAACGTCGTGCTCGACCGGACCACGACTATTCGCGCCTCGTTCCGCGACGTGCAGATCACCCTCGTCGTTGCCACCCTGCTGGTGATCCTGGTCGTGTTCGTGTTCCTCAGGAGCGTTCGGGCGACCATCATTCCGAGCGTGGCCATCCCCTTGTCGCTGTTCGGCACCTTCGGCGGGATGTACCTCCTGGGGTATAGCCTGGACAACCTCTCGCTGATGGCGCTCACCATCTCGACCGGCTTCGTGGTCGACGACGCCATCGTCGTCCTCGAGAACATCACCCGCTACCTCGAGGCGGGCGAGTCGCCCCTGGCCGCTTCCCTGCGGGGAGCCCGCGAGATCGGTTTCACCGTCCTCTCGATGAGCACGTCGCTGGTGGCCGTGTTCATCCCGATCCTCCTGATGGGAGGACTGGTCGGCCGCCTCTTCCGCGAGTTCGCGATCACTCTCACGATGGCGATCGGCGTCTCTCTCCTGGTCTCGCTCTCCACGACCCCGATGATGTGCGCCATGCTTCTCCGCTCCCGTGACGAGTCCCGCCACGGCCTCGCCTACCGTATCGGCGAGCGCGCCTTCAACGCTTTGCTGCGCTTCTACGAGGTCACGCTCGGCTGGGTGCTCCGCCACCCGCGCTTCACGCTGCTCGTCACGCTGGCCACGGTCGGGGTCAACGTGTACCTGTTCGTCATCACCCCGAAGGGGTTCTTCCCCCAGCAGGACGCCGGGCGCATCGTGGGAAACATCCAGGCCGAGCAGGACATCTCGTTCCCGGCGATGCGCAGGAAGATGGTCGAGTTCCTCGGTACCGTGATGACCGACCCCGCCGTTGACCAGGCCATGGCCTTCACGGGCGGCGCCGGGAACACCACCAACACCGGTCGCATGTTCATCGCGCTGAAGCCGCTCGTGGAGCGCAAGGTCTCGGTGGATCAGGTCATCAACAGGCTCCGCGGGAAGCTGGCGCACGTTCCCGGCGCGACCTTGTTCCTCCAGGCCGTGCAGGACCTGCGCATCGGCGGGCGGATCAGCAATGCTCAGTACCAGTACACGTTGCAGAGCCCGGATCTCACAGAGCTGAATGCCGCTGCGCCCCGCATGCTGGCCAAGCTCCGAGAACTGCCGGAACTCCGCGACGTCTCCACCGATCAGCAGAACCGCGGGCTTCAGGCCACCCTCGTCATCGACCGCGACACCGCCTCTCGACTCGGGATCCAGGCCCAGGCGATCGACGATGCCCTCTACGATGCCTTCGGCCAGCGCCAGGTCTCCACGATCTTCACCCAGTTGAACCAGTACCACGTCGTCCTCGAAGTGGCCCCGCGATTCCAGGAGAACTCCGACGCCCTCTCGAGCCTTTACGCGAAGTCTTCCACCGGCGCGCAGGTTCCGCTGAGCGCCTTCACTCACTTCGCGCCGGCCAACACCTCCCTGGCGGTCAGCCACCAGAGCCAGTTCCCCGCCGTGACTCTCTCCTTCAACCTCGCGCCGGGCGTTGCGCTCGGTGACGCCGTGACCGCGATCCAGGTGGCCGAGGGTCAGGTCACACTGCCCGCCTCCGTGGGACACACGTTCCAGGGCACCGCCCAGGCCTTCCAGGCCGCTCTCGCCAACCAGCCGATCCTGATCCTCGCAGCTCTGATCGCGGTCTACATCGTCCTCGGCGTCCTCTACGAGAGCTACATCCATCCGATCACTATTCTCTCCACTCTGCCGTCGGCTGGCGTCGGGGCCTTGTTGGCACTCCGTCTCTGTCACACGGAGCTCAGCATCATCGCCATGATCGGGATCATCCTGCTGATCGGCATCGTGAAGAAGAACGCCATCATGATGGTCGACTTCGCGGTCGACGCCGAGCGCGCCAACAACCTGTCGCCGGCTGCTGCCATCTACCAGGCCTGCCTGCTGCGCTTCCGACCGATCATGATGACGACCATGGCGGCGCTCCTCGGCGCCTTGCCCCTCGCCCTCGGCACCGGCACGGGCGCCGAGCTGCGCCGTCCGCTCGGCATCACGATCGTGGGAGGCTTGATCCTCTCACAGCTGCTCACCCTCTATACGACCCCCGTCGTGTATCTGTACCTCGATCGGCTGCGAACTTCCGTCGGGCGCCTGCGGACCGAGGCCGTGCCCGGCACCACACTCGGAGCGCAAGGTTGAACCGGCGCTCCGTCTTCCGATAGGATCGAACCGTCGATGCGTTCCAGCGCTCTCCCCTCCAGCCGACGACCCATCGGGCGGATTGCGCGCTCGGCCTTCGCGCTCCTCGTCGCGAGCACGCTGTCCGCGACGCTCGCCGGGTGCCCCCGCGACCGCGCGGAGTCCAAGCAACCGAACAGGCCGCCGGCCGTGCCCGTCGCCGTCGCGCCCGTCGAGCAGAAGTCCATGCCGGTCCAGATCCAGGCGATCGGCACCGTGGAGGCGTATTCAGTGGTGTCCGTCCGGGCGCAGGTGGGTGGAGAGCTGACACAGGTCCACTTCAAGGAAGGACAGGACGTGAAGAAGGGCGAACTCCTCTTCACGATCGACCCCCGTCCCTTCGATGCAGCGCTGGCCCAGGCCGAGGCCAATCTGGCCAGGGACAAGGGGTTGATCGCGCAAGCGCGCGCGGCGCTCGATCGCGATCGCGCGAAGGTGAGTCAAACGCAGGCTGCGCTCGCGCGCGACAAGGCCCAGGCCAAGAACGCGGACGTCGAGGCCACGCGCTATGCCGAGCTGTTGCAGCGCGGACTGATCGCTCAGGAGCAGGCGGACCAGTTCCGCACCACGGCGGAGTCGCTCAGCCACACCGTCCTCGCCGATGAAGCAGACATCAAGAGCGCGGAGGAGACGGTCCGGGCCGACGAGGCCGCTGTCAACAGCGCGCAGCAGGCCGTGAAGGCCGACGATGCGGCGGTCGACAATGCCAAGATCCAGCTCGGCTACACCACCATCAGCTCTCCCATCGACGGACGCACGGGGAGCCTGATGCTCCACGAGGGCAACGTGGTGCGCTCGGGTGGCACGAGCGACTCCACCCTGGTCGTGATCAACCAGGTCCAGCCGATCTACGTGTCGTTCACCGTGCCCCAGCAGCAGCTTCCGACGATCAAGCGCTACATGGCGGACGGACGGCTCGAGGTGTGGGCGCTTCCGCCCGGGGAGACGCAGCCGCTCAAGGGCGTCGTCACCTTCATCGACAATGCCGTCGATCAGACGACGGGGACGATTCGCCTCAAGGCGACCTTCCCCAACGAGGAGAGGCGGCTGTGGCCGGGCCAGTTCGTCAATGCCAGCCTGACGCTCACCGTCGACCCCAACGCCATCGTGGTGCCGTCGGCGGCGATTCAGAGCGGACAGCAGGGCCAGTACGTCTTCGTCGTCAAGGACGGCTCCACGGTGGACATGCGACGGGTCACCGTGAAGCGAACACAGGGCAGCGAGACCGTCATCGCCGATGGGCTCAAGCCTGGCGAGTCGGTCGTCGTCGATGGTCAGCCGCGGCTCGTGGCGGGCGCGAGGGTCGAGGTCAGGCGCCCCGGGGGCCGACCTGCCGAATCACCGCCGCGCGGACCCGCCGATTCACCGCCGCGCGGCCCGGCGCCTGCGCGCGCTCCCGCCACGAAATCCGGATAGTCCGGCGCGTCGAACGCCGAACGGGATTCATCCGATCAAGGGCTCCGACCCACGCGGGTCGGCCAGGCTCTAGCCGTGACGGAACCCGCTTCGTCCGGGGTCCAGTAGCGCCGAGTCGGGTCGCGCACCCGTCCACGTGGTCGCGGGGAGCAGCGGATAGCCCCACGTCGCGAGTGGCTGCGCGCAGAACCGCTGGAGCCGCGAGTTGCTCTCGGCGAATCCGGCCGCGAGGTCGGCGAGCCACCTCGAGTCCATCACCGAGTCCTTCGTATTGAGAAGGCGCCGGACCACCGGATCGACCCGTTCCTGCATGAGATTGCGGACGTACTTCCCGCCCGGCAGGGCAGCGAGGCCCGGCGCCCGATTGAAGCGCGTGACACGGAACAGGCGGTTCCACGAGCGCAGGAGCCAAAGGGACGGACGCGACAGCGAGTGATTCGGCCACGCGCGCGAGACCTCCGCCGTCAGCTCCGCCCCCAGGAACGCGCAGAGCGCATCGAGGAATCGCTCCCGTCCCGCTCGCAGATGCTCGTAGGGCACCACCCAGACGCGGTCACGCCCGAACAACTCCACGTAGCGACCGATCAGCCGATCGTATTCCAGATGACGCAGCGAGAACCGGCTGCCTTCGACGCTGCGCCCGACGAACTCGCGGAGCGGGCGGGTCCCGCCCTCGTTCACGTACTGGGCGTGGATCGACCGCAACATCTCGTCCTGGCGCCTGACGACGATCATGATCCGGCCGGCAGGGATCACGCGATGCAGCCGCGCGGCATTTCTCAATCCGATCTCGTCCCCGTCCCACAACGACCCACTGAGACCTTCGTTGGACAACAGCAGCGGTCCGCTGGACTGGCTCTCGATCTGCCTGAGCACGCGACGAAAGCCTTCGGCAAAAAAGGCGCGCTCGGGGGCCGTCGCGAGGTTCGTCACAAAATCGTTACATAATGGATCGCCGTAACGCACACCGGCACAATAGGGAAAGACGCACACCTGAAGCCACGTCGATGCGGTCTTGTGGTATCCGATGTGGACAATGTGCTCGCGTGCGGCCGCCTCCGCGCGCCGGCCCAACGCGCACCTCATCGCCCCGATGCTCTGGAGCTTGCCTGCCTCGGACCTGGGCACGGACACGCGCATGAGATCGAGGCTGAGCGCGACGTGCCAGCCACGCGCCCGCAGTGACAGGAGACTTCTCCTCACACTTTCCTCATGATTTTCTAGACGAACGACTTGCGGCCGAGGTTGACCATCCAGTTGTCCGGATTGTGCAATCGTTTTCAGATCCCCCCGGCGCCTCGTGCCGGAGGAGACCGCGTCGCTCCGATCCGGTACAATGCCGGTGATGATCGAGATCGCGCTGGTGGTCGCCGCCCTGGCGGCCGCGGGGATGATCGGCGTCATCGGCCTGTCAGTCACGCCTGGACTCATCGCCGCGATCGGTGTCGCCATGTTGCTGCTCGGACTCATGGTGGGCGTGCCGACCGGCTTCTGGTATCACGTGATCCTCTATCGCTCGGTGTCGGCGAGGATTGCGGTGCCGCCGAGGTGGTGGCTGTCGCCGGCGGCCCTCCACCGGTATCTGACGCCCGCCGAGACCAGGCGGATCACACCGTGGAATCGGATCGGAGGGCTCGGATTCGTGCTCTGCGTGGTCGGCGGCCTTGCGGCGATCGCCGGCCTGTTCCTCGCGCGATGAGAACAGCTCAGCTGTAGCCGGAGGGAGGGCGGAAACCTGCGACGACGTCGGCGAGGCGACCGGCGACGTCGATCGACGTGAAGTCCTCGAGGTAGGGGCCGATCACCTGCACGCCGACCGGCAGCTCGTCACGCGTGAGGCCGGCGGGCGCCGTGGTAGCCGGCAGCCCGGTCAGCGTCGCGAACGAGATCCAGAAGAACAGATCGTAATATTCCCGCGGACCGGCCGGGGTGGCGAGACGCCGGGCATGCTGTGGTTGGCTCTGATCGTGTGGGAACGCCGGCACGAAGGCCGTCGGCAAGAGGAACGCATCGTGAGTCCTGAGTTCATCTGGGCGCGCGCACCAGAGCGGTCACTGGATCACTTCGTCCGCCCGTTTCAGGAGCGACGGCGGGATCGTCAACCCGAGTTCTCGAGCCGTCTTGAGGTTGATCGCCAGCTCGAACTTGGTGGGCTGTTCCACGGGCAGGTCCCCCGGCTTCGCGCCCTTCAGGATCTTGTCGACGTAGGTGGCCGCCCGCCGGAACAGGTCGCGCAGCTGCGGGCCGTACGACATCAGCCCTCCCAGCTCCACGGCCCCTCTGGACGTGTAGATCGTGGGCAGACGGTTCTTGGCAGCCAGCGCCACGATGCGCGCGCGGTGCACGAACGTGAACACGTCGCCCAGCACGTAGAGCGCATCGGCCCGCTCGCGCGACGCGGTGTCGAACGCGCGCTGGAGGTCAGTCAGAGATTGCACGTCCAGCGGAATCAGCGTCACGCCGGCCTTCTGGGCGGCGGACGGAAGCGCCTGCGACATCAGATCTCGGTGCACCGGGTTGACCGGACTCCTCAGGACCGCGAGACGGGACACCTTGATCGTCGCCTCTTTGAGCAGCTGGAGGATCCGCTCGCTGATTTCTCCCGGCACGTATGTGGCCAGCCCGGTGACGTTGCCGCCGGGCCGGGTGAGATTGGCGACCAACCCGTGCCCCACGGGCTCTGCCGTGATCACGAAGACGATGGGGACGGTCTTGGTCGCCGCGACGGCGGCGCGGGCCGGCTGGAGCGACGTCGCCACGATGAGGTCGACCTTCGAGCGGACGAGATCGGCGGCGAGCTCGGGCAGGCGCTCCATGTCGCCCTCCGAGGACCGCCACTCGATGACGATGTTCTGGTCCTCGACGTAGCCGAGCTTGGCCAGCCCGTCGAGAAAAGACTCGAACAGGGGCCCTTCGGCAGTCTCGAGCGCATTGGCGAGGACCCCGATGCGATACACCTTGCTGACGGGCTGCTGGGCCTCGGCCAGCAACGGCGCCGCGAGGAGAGCCAGTGCGAACGCGGCGGCCCGCACCATCAGGGACAGCTCCGGCGGGGTGCGGCGAGGCTCGCGCATCGGTCGTGCCACGCGGCTCGTGCGGTCGGGGAACGCCGCACCACGGATCGGCTCGGTCGTCTTCCTAGACGTCGATGTCGGTCGACTGCACGCGCTTGACGCCCGCCCCCAACATGTCCTGCCACGCCTTGGCCAGCGAGCCGTTGACATCGATCCCGCGGCAGGCGTCCTCGATGACGACCGCCTGGAATCCTGCCTTCCGCGCGTCCAGTGCCGACCAGGCCACGCAGAAATCCGTGGCCAGACCGACCAGGAACACCTGGGTGAGCCCACGCTCGCGGAGATAGCCAGCGAGACCGGTCGGCGTCTTGCCGTCCGCCTCGAAGAACGCCGAGTACGAGTCCATGTGCTGCCGGTATCCCTTCCGGATCACGAGCTCGGCGTGCGGGACCTTGAGGTCCTTGTGCAGCGATGCGCCCTCCGTCCCCTGCACGCAGTGGTCCGGCCAGAGCACCTGGGTGCCGTAGGGAAGGCTCGTCGTCTCGAACGGCTTCTTGCCCGGATGGCTCGATGCAAAGGAGACGTGGCCCGGCGTGTGCCAGTCCTGCGTGAGCACCACGTGGGGAAATCCCGCGGCGAGACGGTTGATGAGCGGAATGATCGCGTCGCCGTCCTTCACCGCGAGCGACCCGCCCGGCGTGAAGCAATTCTGCACGTCGATGATGAGCAGGACGTCCTGCTGTCCCGGCTTGATCTTCGTCTGCGCCGCGGCGAGTCGCGGCGCTCGAGCCGCGATGGCCACGGAGAGGAGCCCTGCGGCACTTGCCAGAAACGTCCGGCGATCCTGGTTCATCGCGGTTCCTCCTTCCGCGCCTCCCTCGGAGAGCGCGGGTGAACGGCAGTATACCGCCGAATCCGAGGACAGGCCAACGAGCGCGAGCGCCGGTAGCGCCTCAGTCGAGGCCCGCCGCCGGTTCTCAGCTGATTCGCTGGGCAGGGCGACCTCGCCGGACCACACCCCTTCGTCATCCGCTGCGCGGCTGGCGGCGCGGAAGACGTGGAGCGGCAAAGCGCGGTATGCTCGTGGGGCGCTCCGCAGAGGTGACGCGAGGAAGAAGCGCAAGGAGACGCAGGCGATGGCATCCATCGGTTCCAGGAGCACCGTTGCCGCATGACACGGGCTTCGGGTAGCAAAGACCGTCTGGCCGTCGCCGACCTGGAGCTCGAGGTGATACGCCGGGGCGCGGGTCGTCCTCTGCTGCTCCTGCACGGGTTCGAAACCATTCCGCCCGATGCAACATTCCTCGACCGCCTGAGCCGGCATGCCGAGATCGTGGCCCCCTCGCATCCCGGGTTCGGCGACTCCGCTCGGCCGGCCGATTTCGAGACCGTCTACGACCTCGTGCATCTCTATCTCGAAGTGCTGGAGACCTGGCCTCATGGGTTCGCGTCGGTGATGGGACTCTCGTTCGGGGGCTGGCTGGCGGCGGAAGTCGCGGTGAAGGCTGGCGCACGCATCGATCGCCTCGTGCTGGTCGACGCGCTCGGGATCAAGGTCAGCGACCGCGAGACGCCCGACATCCTCGACGTGTTCAACGCGCATCCCCGCGAGGTGGTGCGTCGGAGCTGGCACGCACCGGAGCGGTGGGCGCCTCGCTACGACGACATGACCGACGACGAGCTGGTGCGGATCGCGCGCAACCGGGACGCGCTATGCCTGTATGGCTGGCACCCGTACATGCACAATCCCCGGCTCCACCGGTGGCTCGGCCGGATCCGGCGCCCGACGCTCGTCGTCTGGGGCGCCTCGGATGGCGTCGTGACGCCGTCCTACGGAGAAGCGTACAGCCGGCTCATCCCGGCCTCGCGCTTCCTGTTGATTCCCGAGGCCGGGCACCATCCGGAGGTCGAGCAACCCGAGGTCTTCGCCGACAGCGTGACCGCGTTCCTGAACGGGTAGACTGCCAGGAGAGGAGGGACATGGACGCCTGGTTCCACAACGAGATCACGTATCCCTTCGTGCCGGAGGACGTCCTCGAACAGGCCGACTCCGTCCGCGCCAGTCTGCCCAGCCGGTACTGTGATCCGCGCGTCGCCGCCGATCTGTTCGAGGAGTGCCTGGACGAGTTCATGCTGTGCGACGACGAGGGGTTGAACGTCGTGGCCATCGAGCATCACGCCGGGATCAACTCGCTGCTGGGCGCGAACCCGCTGCTACTCGGCATCCTCGCGCGCCAGACGCGCCGCGCCCGCATCCTGAGCCTGGGCACGCTGATCTCGCTGCGGCCCGATCCGGTGCGGGTGGCCGAGGAGTACGCGACGGCGGACGTCATCTCGCGCGGCCGCCTCGAAATCGGCTTCGTGAAATCCGGGGGCAGCGAGATGGCCTCCAACAACGCCAACCCGATCAACAACGTCGAGCGCTACTGGGAGGCGATCGACCTTGTCACCAAGGCCCTGACCCACCAGGAGGGCCCGTTCTCCTGGGAGGGCAAGCACTACACGCACCGGCACGTGAACATCTGGCCGCGCCCGTACCAGCAGCCCCACCCGAGGATGTGGGCGGCCACCGGGGATCCGGAGACCGCCGCCGAGGTCGGCCGGCGAGGGCTGGTCAACGTGCTGGTCCTGCGAGGGCCCGAGGGGACCAAGCGCGCGTGGGCCGCCTATCGCCGCGCGCGCCAGGACGCCGGACTGCCGAAGGTCACGAGCGACCATTTCGGGTACGCGGGCCTCGTGTACGTCGGCGACACGCACGAGGAAGGTGTCCGGATCGGGAGCAAGCTCCTGTGGTTCCTCAACACCAGTCTCAAGTCGGCGCCACAGTTCGGGCGGTTTCTTCCCGGCGCGGCACCGCCCGAATCGGCGCCGGCGGTGTACCGATCCCAACCGAGACCGCCCGCGCCCGCAGGAACCGAGGGGAATGGCGCGAAGCCGGCGCTGAGCTCCGCCTCGACCAACGCTGCCACCCTGGTCGGCCTCGATGCGGAGCAAGCGATGAAGCGGGGCATCCTTTTCGCGGGGAGTCCCGACACGGTCCATCGACAGATCATGAACCTCTACGACGACGTCGGCGGCTTCGGGCACCTGGTGATGGTGGGCCGATCGGGCTACATGACGCACGCGGAGGCGCAGAAGAGCATCAAGCTGTTCGCCCGGGAGGTCCTCCCTCGCCTCCGGGCCATGGCGCCAGTGACGGTCGGCTGAAGCAGGCACGCCGCGATCGCTTGCTGCGATGGAGCGCGGTCTCGGCGGTCGCGACGCTCACATCGGCGCCGAGCCAAAGCGGTTCGAGCCTCGCGAACCCTCCCGGCCGCACCAGACGAGCAGGACGATCGCGCCCACGATCGGGATCAGCCCGACGAGCAGGAACCACCCCGACTTGTCGATGTCGTGGAGCCGCCGCACCGACACCGCGATTCCCGGAGGCAGCGTGACGAGCGTGAAGAGCAGGGCCAGCACACTGGTGCCCGCCCTGAGGTCGAGGACGGTCAGGACGATCTGCGCGAGCCCGGTGAAGAGGCACCAGTACCAGTACTCGGAGCGGAGCGCGCGCCCGCTGAAATTGACGTAGTTCTTGAATCCTGCTGCGATCGCCTCGGTGAAGGTCATCGCTGCCTCCCTGTAGGGTTGGACCTCGCCAGCGACCGTTCCTGCCGTCGCGCGCATCGTGGGGGACAGCGGAGGATATGCCGAAGCGTCCGGCTTCGCAAAGACAGGTTCGCAGGTCCCGGCCAGACGCCGCCGTGGCCGCTGTGATGGACCCGTGAAGTGGAGTACCATGGCCTCACTTCTGGCGCGCGGGCCCCTGCCGGGGCAGAGAGGAGCAGGCAATGGCGTACGACCTCGTGATCAGGAACGGCTGGGTGGTGGACGGATCCGGGTTGCCGCGATACCGCGCCGACGTCGGCGTGGCGCACGGGCGCATCGCCGCCATCGGCCGCATCCGGGAGTCTGCGCGCGAGGTCATCGACGCCGAGGGCCAGGTGGTGTCGCCCGGGTTCGTGGATGGGCACACGCACATGGACGCCCAGGTCTTCTGGGATCCGCTCGGCACGTGCTCGTGCTGGCACGGAGTGACCAGCGTGGTGATGGGCAATTGCGGCTTCACGCTCGCGCCTTGCGCTCGCGCGGATCGACACCTGGTCGTGAGGAATCTCGAGCGAGCCGAGGACATCGCAGCCGAGGCCATGGACGCCGGCATCGACTGGACATGGACCACCTTCGCCGAGTTCCTCGGCGCGGTCGACGCCCTGCCCAAGGGCATCAACTATGCCGGCTATCTGGGCCACTCGGCGCTCAGGACCTACGTGATGGGCGAGCGCGCGTTCGAGCAGGCCGCCGGTGAGGAGGACCTCAAAGCGATGGAGCGCGAGCTGCGCGACGCGCTCCGCGCCGGGGCCATCGGCTTCACGACGTCACGCTCGCCGAGCCACGAGACGCCCGACCGCCGGCCCGTCGCGAGCCGCCTCGCGACCTGGGACGAGGTGCGCCGCCTGGTCGGCGTCATGGGCGAGCTGAACGCTGGCATCTTCGAGTTGGCCGGTGAGGCCGTGGGCCGGACGGCCGCCGACCTGGACGGCCTGAAAGAGTACCATCGTCGGCTCCGCGACCTCGCCGTCGAGACCGGGCGTCCTGTGACGTGGGGCCTCTTCAGCCGAAGGGAGGCCCCCGAGATCTGGCGCGCGTACCTGGACTTGCTGGAGCAAACCGCCGCCGCGGGCGGTCGCATGTTCGCCCAGGTGCACAGTCGTGCGCTCTCGGTCGTCCTCTCGTTCAGGACCAATCTGCCCTTCGACCGCCTCCCCGTGTGGCGGGAGCTGCGAGGTCTGCCGCTCGACGAGCAGAGGCGCCGATTGGGCGACCCGGAGCTACGCCGCCGCCTCGTCGAGGCCGCGCGCGAGCGTGACGAGCGGCGGCCCATCGGAGCGGAGCCGAGGCTTGGGGCCTACGATTGGATCTTCGTCATGGATACGGTCGAGGGACCTCACCGATCGGTTGCCGAGGTCGCGCGCGAGCGTGGTGTCGACCCCGTCGACGCGATGATCGACCTCGCGCTCGAGAAGGATCTCGATCGGTTCTTCCTCCAGCCGATTGCCAACGAGAACCAGGAGCACGCCCTCGAGCTGATCAAGCATCCCCGTACGGTCGTGACCTTCTCCGATTCCGGCGCCCACGTCTCCCAGATCATGGACGCGTCGCTCCAGACGCACCTCCTGGGCCACTGGGTGCGGGCCAAGCAAGCGCTCACACTCGAACAAGCCGTCCGGATGCTGAGCTTCGACACGGCCACCGCCTGGGGCTTCGCGGACCGCGGGCTGCTCCGCGAGGGCTTCGCGGCCGATCTCGTCGTCTTCGATCCCGACACGATCGGCCCCGAAATGCCGGACGTCGTGTGCGACTTGCCGGCGGGGGCGCGGCGTCTGGTCCAGCGCGCGCGGGGCATCTCCGCCACGGTCGTGAATGGGGAGGTCCTGCTGCGCGACGGCAAGCACACGGGCGCCCTTCCGGGACGCCTCCTCCGCGGTCCCCTCGCGGCGAGGACCTGAGCAGCGCGGATCCGACCGGCGAGGGCGGACGGGGATGTTCGAGCGCTCGGTACCGCTGAACGGACAGCGAGCTCGCGCAACTTGAGCCCCCGCCGGTGGCGCCAGGCTTCGGCGCCGTCTTGCGGCGCACCCCGTGCGGCTCGAGCTCGTGGAGGGTGAGCGGGGCTATATCCTCCGCACTTCGATCTGGTCGCGATGCGATCCGGCTTTTCGCGTCCGACTGGCGTCTCGAGCATTCCCACCGAGCGCCTTCGGCCACGGGTCAGCGGGCGTCCGACTTCTCCCCCGTCGTCTCGTTCCGCAGCGTGGCGCGGACCTTGCTCGTTGGACCGGCGACGACGACCTGGCAGTACGCCCGCGCGCCGGGTACGAAGGTGTCCCCGGTGGCGGTGGTGGTATGAGAGCACACGAAGTTACTCGCCAGGACGCTTGCCTCACAGAAGGTGGCGGAGATGCTCGGGTCGATCGTGGCGCCCACCGGCGGGGCCACGATGATGGCGACCGTGGCGTCAACGGCGCGCTGGCCGACGTTGGCGGCATCGCAGACGATGGTGTCATCGGCGTTCAGCTTGATCAGTTCGCTGGTGAGCGTCTGGTCCGCGAACACGAGACCGGGCGCCAGCAGGAACAGGAGGCTCGCGAACATCGTCCTCATCGCGCGTTCCTTCCAGGGCGACGGTGAGGCCTGTCGTGTCGCCACGCGAGTGGGGGCGTCAACTCGTTCCTGCGAGTGTAGCGGCTGGGTCTCCGGCCGTCAATCGTTCGCGCCCCTGATCGGATGGCGCGCCCGCGGAAGGGCTCGCGCGTGAGGATCGTGGCGTGGAACATTCGCGCGGGCGGCGGCCGGCGGGTGGCGGCGCTCGCCGCCCAGCTCGCCCGCTGGACGCCGGACGTGGTGGCGCTCTGCGAGTTCCGCGGCACGCCGCCGAGCGTCACGCTGGCCCGGGGTCTCGCCGACATCGGCATGGTGCATCAGCTCCACACCGTGGATCTCGCCGCGCGGAACACCAATCGGCTCCTGGTCGCGTCGCGGTGGCCGCTCCGTCGCCTCCCGAGCCGTCACTCGCCACGTGAGGCAGGTCGCTGGCTTCTTGCGGGCGTGGGCGCGCCCCTACCCTTCGCGCTCGGCGTCATGCACGTCCCCAATCGAGAGACCGGGCTCAAGTGGAGCTTTCTGGACTCCGTTCTCAAGATCGCGGAAAGCTGGGGGCACGGTCCGGCCGTGCTGCTGGGCGACACGAACTCCGGTCGGCCTGGGCTCGACGAGGAGACCGCCGCCTTCAACGCTCGCGAGGGCGAATGGATGGACGCGCTCGAGCGCGCGAGCTGGCGCGATGCGTTCCGTCACCTCCGCGGAGACGAGCGCGCCTACACGTGGTACTCACCGAACGGCGGGAACGGGTTTCGGATAGACCAGGCCTTCCTCAATCCCGGCTTGCTGGGTCACCTCGGGTCGGTCCGATACGAGTGGGGTCGACAGCGCCCCGGCAAGGTCCGCACGACGGCTCTCTCCGATCACGCGGCCTTGCTCGTCGATCTGGCGGACCCCGATCACAGGCCCGTCGGCGGAACGGAGCGCGCAATCACCGACGCACCGACGCCGAGCGTCACAGATCCAGCTCGAGCACGTAGAGCCCGCCCGTGAACCGGTCGACGGCGTAGACGATGCCGCGCTCGTCGACGAACACGTCGTTGATCTGGGCCGCGCCGGCCCGCGAGCCCCGCGGCGCGGAGGGGACGTAGTACGCGACCTCCTCGGGCCGGAAGGGGTCCGACACGTCGTACACGCGCACGCCGCCGTTGAAGAAGGTGCCCACCACCATCGTCTCCGAAACCCACGCCCCCGGCGCCGGCCGGTTCTCGTGCAGATTGTGAGCGCCGTAACGCCCGCCTCGTCCCGCGAACTCGGCGACGGCGGGCAACGGACACGTCGCGATCGGCACCGGGTTCGTCTCGTCGCGGACGTCGACGACCCACACGAGCTTGGGCCAGTCCTTGCCCCCGTCAGCGACGGCCTCGTCCGATACGATCAGCAGCCCGCGCCCGAGGAGCGGCAACAGCGTGTGGGTGAATCCAGGAAAGGGTGGATGGTAGTCCCAGCGGCTCACCAGACGCGGGTGCGCCACGTCCGAGATGTCGAGAATGACCGCGCCGCCGTCGAGATAGCCGATCCAGGCACGGTCGGGCCGCGCGGGATAGACGTTGGTATTGTGGGCGCGAAACCCGCTGTCGAACTGCGGGTGGCGCGTCGGCGGCGGTTCCGCATCGCCGTGCCGTGTGCCGGGCAGCCACCAGCGACCGACCTCGACGGGCTGGTCGGGGCGCCGCACGTCGACGATCCGGTAGCACTGGTCGTCCTTCCGGTTGCGCGGCGTGAAGTCGGGCGCGCCACTGGCGCAGTGGACATACGATCCGTCGACGAACCACAGATGGTGCACGCCACGTGACGCGGGACCCGAGGCATCGAAGAAAGCGACGGAGCGTGGCCCGCCAGGATCCTTTACGTCGAAGATCTCGAAACCGGCCGGCTTCGCGCCCACGGCGCTCGTCTGGTATGCGACGACAAGGAGATCCCCGACCAGGTCGAGAGAGTTCGAGCGCATCTCGCGGTGCGGCAGATCGGTCTGCACGATGACCGAAGGTTGGCGGGGCTCCGTCACGTCGACCGCGGTGAAGTTCTTCGGCGCCGACTCGTGAGCCAGCCACAGGACGCGACGTCCGTCGGGGGCCAGCTGGATGACCATGCCTTCGCCGCAGTTGCCGAAGCCGCCGAGCTCGTGCTGGGCGAGAAGCCGCATCCTCCGGGAAAGATCCGACTGGCTCATGACACCCTCAGCGCGCTCGTGGCGCGACGCGCGAAGGGGCGCCCGGGGGCGCCCCTTTTACCCGAATCCCTCTGCGGGCCGTGTCCGCGCCGTCAGCGGCAGAAAGGCCGGCGACCGCCGAAGCGACGCGTCACTTCTGGGAAGCCAGCAGCTTGTCGATGGTCTCCTTGAAGGTCTGGTAGGGCACGGCTCCCACGATCCGCGTTCCCTTGATCGGCGAGCCATTCCCCTCCGTCAGGCCCACGAAGAACGTGGGCGTGCCGTTGGCCTGGAGCTTCTCGGCGTCGGCGAGGTCCTTGCGGACCCGGGCCACCGACTTGCCGCTGTCCAGACACTGATCGAAAGTCCCCACGTTCAGTCCGATCGCCTGCGCGTGCTTGGACAGATCCGGCCGGGTGAGCTCGCGCTGGTTGGCGAACAGCCGATCGTGCATCTCCCAGTACTTGCCCTGCTCGCCTGCGCAATGCGAGGCCTCGGCCGCCTTCAGCGCCAGAGGATGGATCGGCTCCAGCGGAAGATCACGGACCACGTACTTGACCTTCCCGTTCTGGACATAGTCCTTGTCGATCTGGGGGTACGTCTCACGGACGTACCGGCTGCAGAAAGGTCACTGATAGTCGGTGAACTCGACCAGGGTCACCTTGGCGTCTTTCTTTCCCTTGAACGGCGCCCCGTCGATGCTCACCATCGCCTCCTGCGGCGGCGGGGGCGGCCCGGCAGCGCGAGCCCGGAGGAGGGTCTTGATCTCCTGCAGGTCCTTCTGGATCGCCGTCATTCCTTCCTTGAGCCCGTCGATCTCCTTCTTCAGCGCCTGTACATCGGAGGTCTGCGCCCCTCCGACATGCGCCCACAGCGCAAGACCAAGGGCGGTCACGGCCGCCAGGATTACCGCTCGTCTCATCAAGACTGCCTCCCTTCAGTTGGTACCCGTGAGTCTAGCACACTCGCCGCATCACCCCGTCACGGTCGCCATACGCTTCACTTGCGACCGTCGCCACTCCTCCCGCGACATGAAGCCGGGCCGGCTTCGACACAGCGCTTCCGTCCGCGCCAGGATCTGGTCGACCGGCGCCTCGATGTCCAGCGGCTCGACCACCGGCTGGGGCGTGTGCCAGGGAGTATCCACGAACAGCTCGACGCGATTACCCTCGGGATCGGCGAAGTAGATCGACCAGGCGTTGCCATGGGTGACGATGCGGAACTCCTTGATGCCCTCCTCGCGGAGCCGCGCGTACATCCTCTGGAGATCGATGAGGGTCGGGAGCTTGAAGGAGATCTGGTTCACGACGTTGTAGTCCACTCCGGCGGGCCGCCCGCTGACGAGGACCATTTGATGATGCTCGTCCGGGTCGTGCGAGAGGAACACCAGGCTCGGCCCCGACGAGAGCGGGCCACGGTCGCTCACGAGGAGTCCCAGCACGCGCGTGTAGAAATCCTCCATCCGCGGTAGGTCGGTGACGTGGATGCCGAGGTGGCTGAACGAGATGGCTGGTGTCGTCATGACGAGTCCTCCAGGGTCGGGTTGGGGCCGGCTGCACGTCATATTTACGGTGCATGGGCGCAGCCTCCCAGTGCCGGAGGCTATCATATCGCGTCGCTGGGCAGGCAAGGACCTTCGAGAATCCCTCCATCGGGCGTTGCCATCTCAACGCGTAACCGGTAGTGTCAGCAGACTGCCCATCGCAAAGGAGCGCTCATCGTGGCCTCGCGCACCAAGGTGCACTACGCCTGGGTCGTCCTGGGCGCAACGCTCGTCATCATGCTGCTGGCGTCCGGTCTCCGCGCCGTCTTCGGCGTCTACATCAAACCCATGGAAGCCACTTTCGGCTGGGATCGCGCTTCGCTCTCCGGCGTGGCGGCGCTCTCGTTGCTCCTGCTGGGCGCGGTCGGGCCGTTCGTCGGATGGCTGGCCGATAGGTGGGGCCCGCGTCGGGTGATCGTCGTCTCGTGCTGCCTGCTCGGCCTCGGCACCTTGCTGTCGTCCAGGGTGATGGCCCTCTGGCAGATCTACATCACGGCCGGGATCCTCATGTCGGTGGGCGGCGGCGGAGTGCAGATGTCCACGGCGGCGTCCGTGATCGCGCGCTGGTTCGACTCGCGGCGGGGACTGGTGCTCGGCATCCTGGGCGGCGCCATGTCGGCCGGCCAGCTCGTGATCGTGCCCTTGGCGATGGGGCTGACGCTGCACTATGGCTGGCGCCAGTCCTACATCTGGCTGGGCATCGGGCTCCTCGTCATCTCCGTTCCCCTCGCCTGCTGGTTCGTCAAGGACGAGCCGGCCCAGAAAGGTCTCCGGCCGTTCGGAGCGAACGAGACGACATCGCCCGCCGGCCAAGCCACAGTGCCGCCGCCCAACCGACATGTCCCGGTCAGCGAGGCGATGCAGGTGCCGGCCTTCTGGCTCCTTGCGGGAACCTTCTTCGTGTGCGGCTACACGACGGGGGGTCTCATCCTGACGCATCTCGTGCCGCACGCCGCTGACCATGGCTTCTCGGAGATGGATGCCGCGCAGGCGCTGGGGGTCATGGGCGCGATGAACATCATCGGCACCATCGCGTCGGGGTGGATCTGCGACCGATACGGACGAAAGGGACCGCTCAGCTTCTACTACGGCGTGCGCGGGCTCTCGCTGCTCTTCCTGCTGTACGTCTGGAACCTGCCGTCGCTCGAGATCTTCGCTGCCATCTTCGGCCTGAACTACATCTCGACCGTCCCGGCGACGACCGCGCTCACCGCCAACATCTTCGGGCGCTACTCGATCGGCACACTCTCGGGATGGATCTACCTCTCTCACCAGGTCGGAGCCGCGCTGGGCGCGGCGCTCGGCGGCTGGATTTTCTCGGCGACTGGCTCGTACTCCTGGGCCTTCATCTCGGGTGCGCTGCTGGCGTTCCTCGCGGCCGGGATGGCCCTGGCCATCAAAGAGGAGCCGATGCAACGGACGCCGCGACCGGCGTCCGTGTCGGTCCCGGCGACGGCGAGCTGATCGTCACCCGCGCGGCGCGCATCGGCCTTCGGGGCATCAGCACGCGCACGGTCTTCACGGCCTCCTCGCTCGCCCAGTCCAGATTTCCGATCACGCCGTATCGGACGCGGCCGGCGGCATCGACCAGGAAGCTCGACGGGATCACGCGGACGGACCATGCCCGGGCGGCTTCCTGGCCCGGGTCGAGGAGCACCACTCAAAAGCGCGTCGCGTGGCAAATCGTGGGAGTTGGAAGGTGTTGGCGCTGCGGACCGTGCCGGTGCGCCGGGTCCGGCATCAGGGAGGGATCGTCAGCCAGGCGGCGAGAGGGCCGCCATCCGCTCGTAGATCGCGTCGGACGTGGTGAGCCACGCGCGACCCTTGGCCTTCATGTGTTCGAGATACTCCCGCACGTACTTGACGCGCAACGGCTGACCCGAGATGAACGAGTGAATGCCGATGGCCATCGATCGCCCGTGCGGCTCGCCGTCCCGCCACAGCTGATCGAAGTAGTCGATGACCGCGCGCGACACCTCCGGGCCCGGAAGCCGCGCGGTCAAGACCAGCGTGTAGTCGTTGGTCTCGAGGTTGTACGGCACGTTGAGGAGCCGGCCCGCCCGTAGC
>Ga0335077_10002772_pt1 | contig 21024 bp, 21 predicted proteins | sample Lox_Sample_31_FD_207151 | JGI IMG/M metagenome (GOLD analysis project Ga0335077, IMG submission 207151) | Soil microbial communities from Loxahatchee National Wildlife Refuge, Florida, United States - Lox_Sample_3.1 | ecosystem: Environmental > Terrestrial > Soil > Wetlands | place: USA...
TGCACAGGACCTGACGCAGGAGGTATTCATCAAGGCGCTCCAACGCCAGGACCAACTGAAGGATGAACAGAAGGCGGCGCACTGGCTCTCACGGATCGCCACCAATACGGCCATCGATTTCCTGCGGCGGCACGGACGGGTGACGTACTGCGAAGTGGACTTCGACACGAAGAGCCGGGAGGAGTCGCCCGAGGATATGGTGCTGCGTTCGGAGCACCGCAGTTACCTCGAAGACGGGTTGCGTTTGCTGACGGCGCGGGAGCGCGCGGCCCTGATGCTGCGCGACGTGGAGGGATGCTCGGCCGAGGAGGTTGCCCAGCAACTGGATTGTTCAAAAGCCACGGTGCGATCGCACATTGCCAATGCCCGGGTGAAGTTGCGGCGCTACATGGCAGGGAGGAGACGCTGACATGAGGAAGCATCCGAGCGAAGCGGATCTGGCGCTGTTCGCCGGAGGCGAGCTGAGCCGGTGGCGGCGGTGGGGTGTCGAGCGGCACGCAGCCGAATGCGAGGAATGCCGGCGCGACATCTTGGATTTTGAGGCGTTGCGCATGGAGAGCGGCGCGTTGGCCGCCGTGCCGGAGGTCTCCTGGGACCGGCTGGCGGCGGAAATGAAAGCCAACATCCGGCTGGGCCTGGAGGCGGGCGAGTGCGTAAATCCGCATCCGGCGCCGCGTATGGTTTTCAGCCCGCGGGCCCTGGCGGCTTGCGTCAGCCTGGCGGCGCTTTTGGTGGCGAGCGTGTTCCTGGAACGGCCGTCGCCGCGTGTGGCGGATGTCAAGACACTGGAACCAGTGCTTGAAACAAGCCGGTCTGGCATCCAGTTCAGAGATGGCGATCAGGGCATCGTGATGCTGAACCGGCGCGCCGCAGACGTTCATGGCGTGAATTATTCGGCGACCGGCAGCACAATGCGAGAGAGCTACGTGGATTCCGAAACCGGTCTGGTGACCATCAACAATGTCTATGTGGAGTAAATTGGCGGCTTTGATTTTCGTGGGTGCGTTGGCCGCATCGGCACAGGATGCTTCCTTCGACCCGCACAGTTCAATCCGGATTAACCTGCCTTCCGATTCCCCGGTGTCGCTGTTGTCGACCAATGTTGGCGAGTCGCGGGCCACGCCGCGCGGCGGGGCCATGGTTGTGGACCTGCACATGTCGTTATCGCTTCGGAATTCCGGAAAGCGGAACATCCGCGGCGTAACGTTGCTCGTCACCACGCAGGAGATGACGCCGGGCGGCAAGGCGTCGGTAGCCGTACCCAGCCTAAACGTCGCACCCGACCAGGCATTCCCCATTCGCATCGACCTGCGCCTGTTGCGACCCTTGCAGGCCGGCGGCGGGCCCTTGGTGACGGTGGATTTGGATGGGGTACTGTTCGACGGTTTTGATTTTTACGGGAAAGACCGGCTAAATTCGCGGCGCGCCATGACGGTTTGGGAAATGGAAGCGGAACGCGACCGGCGGCACTTCAAATCGGTGCTGGCCGCATCCGGCGGCGAGGGACTTGGGCGCGAAATGCTGGATTCACTAGCCCGCCAGGCCGAGCGGCCGCATATCGATGTGCGCCTGTCGCACGGCGGGCCGTCGATTACTTCAGCCGCTGCGAATGAGCACGCGGAGCGATTCGCTTTCCTGAAAATTCCGGATTCGCCGGTGGAAGCGCTGGATGGAGTTGCCGACGTGGCGGGCAATGAAGCCCGCACGCCGCGCATTCGCGTGGTGAACCGGTCTTCTAAGCCGGTTCGTTATCTGGAGATTGGCTGGATCGTCAAGGATAGCGAGGGACGTGAATTCCTGGCCGGATCAGTTCCCGCGTTGGAAGGCGACCGGCTGTTGTCGCCGGGGCAAACCGGCCGCGCGCTTCAGGACACTGCCTTGCGGTTCTCCCGCAACGCCGGCCAACCGGTATCGATTGCCAGCATGACGGGTTTCGTCAGCCAGGTTGAATTCGCGGACGGAAAAGTCTGGGTGCCTAACCGAGAAGCGCTTCAGGATTCCGGCCTGCTGCGCGTGGTGGCGCCTTCTCCCGAAGAACAGCGGCTGGCAGACCTTTATCGCACCAAGGGCCTGAACGCAGTAATCGAGGATCTGCGGAAGTTCTAGGTTTTCCCGCGCATAGCCGGCCGGAAAGACGAAAACACGGCAAAGCAGGCAACCACTGCATTGGCGACGATGACCGGGAGCGCGTGAATCAGAACCCCGTAGCTCATCCATAACAATGCCGCCAGGCCCTGCACGCGGCGCAGCACCGCCGGCTGCTTGCAGAAGTAGGAACTGGCGAACGTAGCTGTCGCCACCCAACCGATCCAATCAGGCATCTTGCGTCCTCAGCCCGCCACCGGCTGGGCCACACCCGCTTCGCGGATGGTCAGCGAATCCGTGCGGACTTTTTCCCAGTCCTGGAGCACAAATCCGTGGGCCTCAAACAGGGCGCGAATCCTGATGGCATCCCAACCCGCGATCTCTTCCATGATGGGAACGAGTACGCTGAGCGCATCGTCGCTAAGGATGGTGCGCCTGGCGATGGGCGTAATGTATTGGTTCTCCGACACAGCAATAGTGAGGCCGTCGAGACGGTTCAAGTGCAACATGACATGAACGTCGGAACTTCCGTCTCCCACATAGACAACGCGATCGTGGCCCACTTGCACTTTCTTGCGCAGTTCCTCGAGTACGGCCACCTTACCGTACCCCGCGGGAACGCGCGTAATCGACTGAATTTCGCCGGACGACGGATTGTACTGAAACTGCGTTCCGTAAATGTGATCCTTGGGAACAATGCCCTCCAGCGCCGACTGAATAACTTCTTCAGGCGCGGCTGAAATGATATAGAAAGCAAAGTGATAACCTTCCAGCCCGTCAAGTAACTGCGACAGCAAACGAATGTTCTCCTTTAATCGGATTCGCTTGCCTGCCTCGATCAGATGTTCCTTCCGCACACAGCGGTAATCCGGATCGTGTAACAGCAAATAAGCCAGCTCCGCACCCTGCTGTGCCAGGTGGATGCGTGACAATCCCGCGACCCTCTCTTCGAAACCCGAACGGCCGAGTAATTCACTCAGTACGATTCCAGAGTCGTTGAAGCTCAGCGTTTGATCGAAGTCACTTGCGAGTAAGTACTGCTTCGGGTTCTTTGATCTTTCTTGCACTGTATAAATTTCTCCTCTTCTTGTTCCTACCGGAAATCAATATGTTGCTTGTTATCGGATAGCTTCACTGGCAGCGGCGCCAGCTAGATTGAAGATGATCTCTGTCCTGGAGATGGGCTACGACTGATTAAATTGCAGATGGGCGACAAAGCCGCGGGTGACACATACTCAAAAGCAGTCTACCACAGGTCGGAATGATTACGCCCTTAAAAAACCTTCACCTCGGTTAATTAAGTTAACTAACAACTTATGCACCTTTGCGCATTTGAGCGACAAGGTGGAGGATCTGTCTTCGCATCTCCTCCGGCGCCTGCCGAACTCGCTGGCCATGCCCGGGCAACACCCATTCGAACGAATACTCGGCGAGCGCGGCCATGGAACGGGTCTGCTCATCCCACGAGTACCAGCAAACGTCGCGGCCGGCGTTCAGGCGTTGGTGAGTGCGGCTCCACCAGAGATGGTCGCCGGAGGACAGAAACCGGTTTTCGACGAGCAGGCACATATGGCCGCGGGTGTGGCCGGGCGTCGGGATGGCGAGGAAACCGGGGGCGAGTTGCACGGGTTCGAAGCCGTCGACAACTATTTCTGCGCCGGGTTGTGAAGCCAGTTCTTTGCGGTGAATGATGCGGCGGCTGGAGAAGCGCGCGGCGTATTTCCCGGCTTCGGCCACATCGTCGCGGTGTGTGAGAAAGATATGTGCGATGCCGCCCATCTCTTCGAATCGCCGGACCAGGTGCGGCAGGAACTTGGGCGAGTCGATCAGCCAATTCCCTTCCCGCCGCGCGATGAAGTAACTGCTGCCCCCAAACGATTTCGGGGAATGATAGCCGCAGTAGTGAACGCCGCCTTCCAGATGCATGGGAAAGTCGGCGCGGACCTCGCGAATGCGATCCGGATGCAGCGTTCCGATGGAGCCCGTGGGACAGGCTAACAGGGACCGAAACGCGTTTCGAGTGGCGTCGGGAGTTGCCGGCTGAGCATGAACGAAGGAATAGTTCCCGGCATCGGCGAAGACTTCGGGAGCCAACTGGCGGCAGGCATCGCAATCGATGCAGGTCTCGTCCACGAAGAAATCGCCAGGGACATTTTCAGCCACACCGCGGCGGCGATCGGCCATATCTAGATCGTCGCACGGTAGTATGCTGGGAGGTTAAAAACGGACAACGCCATGGATCTGAAAACCGTTCCGCTCGAGGTTCCCGAAGGCGGCAACGTCATTGTGGGCCAGACGCATTTCATCAAGAGCGTGGAAGACCTCTACGAAGCCCTGGTCAACACCGTGCCGCAGATGAAGTTCGGCATCGCTTTCAATGAGGCATCCGGACCCTGTCTCACACGTGTTGACGGCAACGATGAGGCATTGAAATCCATGGCGGCGCGCAACGCGACTGCCGTGGGCGCGGGGCACCTCTTCGTGATCGCCATGCGCGAGGGCTATCCCATCAATGTGCTGGGACGGATTAAGGACGTGCCGGAAGTCTGTTCGATTTTCTGCGCGACGGCCAATCCAGTGACTGTCATCGTTGCCCAGACTGATGAAGGGCGCGGGGTCCTGGGCGTGATCGATGGCTCATCACCCAAGGCCGTCGAGACGCCGGATGATGCTACAAGGCGCCGCGAGTTTCTCCGAAAAATCGGCTACAAGCGCTGATGATTTCAAGCGAAAAACAACTGGAAGATTTGCTTTCGGAGCCATCGCCGGCCGACGCACGCGCCATGGCGGAGATGGAGGGCGACCTGGTTATCCTCGGCGTGGCCGGCAAGATGGGGCCGAGTCTCGCCCGGCGCGCCCGCCGCGCGTGCGAGCTGGCTGGAATTTCGAAGCGTATTATCGGCGTGGCACGTTTTTCCGAGCGCGGAGTCCGGGAGTCGCTGGAAGATGCCGGCATCGAGACCGTGACGGCCGACTTGCTTGCTCCGCAGGCTCTGGCCGGCCTGCCGGATGCGCCGAATGTCCTTTACATGGCGGCGCGCAAGTTCGGCTCAACCGGCGCCGAGTACCTCACCTGGGCCATGAACACGCTGCTGCCGGGGTTGGTCGCGGAGAGATACGCAGGTTCACGGATTGTGGCATTCTCTACCGGCAACGTGTATCCGCTCGTTCCGGCAACAACGGGTGGCGCGACGGAAGAATTGCCGCCTGCCCCGGTCGGCGAGTATGCGCAATCGGCGCTCGGACGCGAGCGGATTTTCGAATTTTTCTCCCGGCGGAATCAGACGCCCGTCATGCTGCTGCGGCTCAACTACGCGGTCGAACTGCGCTACGGAGTCCTGCTGGACATCGGCCGGAAGGTCTTTGAGCGGCGGCCGGTGGATGTGACGATGGGCTATGTCAACGTAATCTGGCAGGGGGACGCTAACTCTGTCGCGCTGCGTTCGTTTGGACTCTGTCAGTCGCCGCCGGCCGCGCTAAACCTCACCGGGCCGGAGATCCTCGCTGTGCGTGGCATCGCTCGAACGTTTGCCGAGCGCTTTGGCTTGGAGCCGGTGTTTCAGGGTACGGAAGCCGATACGGCGCTATTGAGCAACGCCACTCGCTGCCACCAGCTTTTTGGTTGCCCCGCGGTGACTGTTGAGCAGATGATCGAATGGGTGGCGGAGTGGATCCGGATGGGCGGCGCGACTCTGGCCAAGCCGACACACTTTGAGACGCGGGACGGGCGCTTTTGACAAACTGGCGCGACAAACTGCGGCGCGGTGTGGTGATTCCCGCGCATCCCTTGGCGCTGGACGCGAACCGCAAGCTGGATGAGCGCCGGCAGCGAGCGCTCACGCGGTACTATCTGGCCGCGGGTGCAGGCGGCATCGCGGTCGGCGTACACACCACGCAGTTCGAAATTCGAGATCCGAAATTCGGCCTGTACCAGCCGGTGCTGGCGCTGGCCATGGAGGAACTGCGCTCGAGCGATGCCATTCGCATCGCCGGGATCGTGGGCGCCACGCCGCAGGCAGTGAAGGAAGCGGAACTCGCGGCAGCCTGCGGCTATCATGCGGGGCTGCTGAGCCTGGGCGCACTGCGCCACGCCAGCGTGCCGGAGCTGATCGCGCATACCCGCGCCGTGGCGTCGGTGATCCCGCTGTTCGGTTTTTACCTGCAGCCGGCAGTTGGGGGCCGCATTCTGCCTCATGAATTCTGGCGGCAGTTTGTCGAAGTCGAAAACGTCGTGGCCATCAAAACCGCGCCATTCAATCGTTATCAGACACTGGATGTCGTGCGCGCTGTAGCGGAATCCGGGCGCGCGAATGATATCGCACTCTACACGGGCAACGACGACAATATTGTGGTTGACCTGCTGACGCCGTTTCAGTTCGGCAAGCAGAATCTGCGGATTGCCGGCGGCTTGCTCGGCCACTGGGCGGTTTGGACGCGGCGCGCGGTGGAACTCCTCGAGCGAGTTCATCGGGAACCGCAATGGCCGGGCTGGCTGACCCTTGCGGCTGAAATTACGGATGCGAACGCTGCCCTGTTCGATGTGGCCAACCAGTTCGCAGGTTCGATCGCCGGGATTCACGAGGTACTGCGGCGGCAAGGGCTGCTGGGGGGCCGGTGGTGCCTGAATCCCGCCGAAGATCTCTCGCCCGGCCAAATGCAGGAGATTGACCGCGTCTACGCGGCCTATCCTCATTTGAATGACGACGATTTTGTGCGCCAGCACCTCAATGCGTGGTTGACGTAAACCAGATGGCGCGCCTCTGCGTCTTATACTCGATTCTGGGCTGTGTATGCGTTGCGTCGGACTCGCTCTGGCTATAGCGCCGCTGGTGCTCACCGCGCAGGAACCGTTGGGAGACCAGCAGACCGCTGACCCCCAACCGGCCAGGCCGGAAGACAAATGTTCCATCGAGGGCCGGGCGCTGAACGCACAAACCGGGGATCCCGTCAGGAAAGCGCACATTCGCCTCTACAGTATCGATGGGCGGAACAACAACTACTCCGCAACCACCGATGCGGGCGGGCACTATACGGTTCAGGAGGTTGATCCTGGAAGCTACAGTCTGTTTGCCGAGCGAAATGGCTTCATCCAGACGGAATACGGGGCGCACGGCACGAACCGGGCCCCGGCGGCCGTGACCCTCAATCCCGGCCAGCGAGTGCGCGATATCAGCTTCCGGCTGATCCCGCAGGGAGTCATCAGCGGCCGCGTGCTGGATGAGGACGGAGAGCCGCTCGAACACGTGCAGGTAATGGCGACGCGTTCCATGCGCGGAAGAAGGCAGATGGGTCCGGCGGGATACGGACAGACCGACGATCTCGGTGAATATCGCATTTTCGCTCTCGAGCCAGGCAGGTACTATCTAAGTGCCGCATACCGCCGGCCGAACATGATGACCGAGGATCGCACGGCCGGTGCCGTGGCTGACGAAAGCTACGCGCCCACTTATTATCCGGGCACAAGCGACCCGGCGGGCGCTGTGACGCTCAACGTGGCCGCGGGCGCACAACTGCGCGGCACTGACCTTACCTTGCTCAAGAAGCGCACCATGCGGATTCGCGGGAAGGTGATCAATCCACTGGCCGAGCTAACACCAGTCATCGTCACGCTCATGCCGCGAGATAAGAATGCCATGAGTTTCTACCCCGCTGCCACGACTCAGGTACGAAGTGCGGATAGCTCTTTCGAGCTTCGCGGCGTGACGCCAGGCTCATACGTTTTGACCGCGCAGTGCGCGAATGCCGACAAATTCTACATGGTCCAGCAGCGCATTGACGTCGGCAACAACAACGTCGATAACCTCAGCCTGATGCTGGCCGCGGGTCTGGAGCTGAAAGGCACAGTGCGCGTGGAGGGTCCGGGCGACGCGCAGCCAGGTAAGTTGCAGGTTACTCTGGCTCCCGAAGAAAACGTACACAAGGGCGCATGGGTCGCTAATGTTGGAGACGATGGAAGCTTCACGCTCTCGAATGTGCTCGCCACGCACTACACGGTTTACGCGAACGGTATGCCGGAGACCTTTTACATCAAGTCAGTTCGTCTGGGCGATGCCGACGCGCTGGACACCACCATCGATTTGACTCGCGGCGGCGCTGGTGCGCTGGAGATCGTGCTGAGCCCGAATGGAGGACAGGTGGATGGTTCCGTGACCGATTCGCAGCAGCACCCGGCCAGGCAGGCCACCGTGGTGCTGGCGCCCGAGGGTGATCGGCGTGTGCAGACGTCATTGTTCAAGGCCGCCTTTACGGACACGCAAGGGCACTTCAAGATCAAGGGGATCGCCCCCGGAGACTACAAGCTTTTCGTCTGGGACCAGATGGATGACGGTGATTACCACGATCCGGAGTTCCTCAGGCCGTATGAGAATCAGGGAGAAGCGGTCACTGTCCGCGAGAGCGGTCACGAAAACGTTCAGCTCAAATTGATCGACACGGACACCAAAACCGGCAAGGCCGCAAACTGATCCATCATGCGCTCAAGCGGTCTGGTTTCGATTGCACTGTTTACGGCACTGATGAACGCGCAGCGAGGGGCAGAGCCACAAGATGCGCAGAAGGCTGCGGAAACCGGCACTCTCGAAGGCCGCGTGGTCGGCGCCATCAAGGGCGAGCCTGTGAGAAAGGCGACCCTGATTCTCTGGCGGGACGGCGACCCGCAAAGCCCGCGCTATTCGACCGCCACAGATTCCCACGGCTCGTTTGCCATGCAGGATGTCGAGCCAGGCAAATACCGGCTGATGGTGATGAAGGGTGGCTATGCACGCACCGAATACGGCGCACACGGTCCGCGGCATCCCGGAACCACGATCTCGCTGGATCCCGGCCAACACGCGCGCGACCTGCTCGTCCGGATGATTCCTCAAGCGGTGATTTCGGGGCGCGTGCTAGATGAGGATGGCGAACCCGTGGCGAATGTGTCCTTGCAGTTATCGCAGTACGTTTACGGTGGCGGCAAGCCCAAACTCGAAACGTCGGAATTCGCGACGACCAACGATCTCGGCGAGTACCGGCTGTTCGACCTGGAGCCGGGACGGTATTATCTGAGCGCTTATCCGCAAAACGACATAGACGTCCAGGAAGGCTCGGCTCGCGGCCAGAGTTACGCGCCCACGTACTACCCTGGGACTGCGGACCCCGCCGGCGCCGGACTCCTCGACGTACGGCCCGGCATGCAACTGCGCGGCATCGACATCCCCCTGATGAAAGTCCGAACCGTGCGGGTTCGCGGGCGCACTATGCTGCCGGAAAAGGGGCTGCCGGCGCAGCAAGTCAATGTGATGTTGGCGCCACGCGACGAATCGCGCGGGTTCTTTTCACCAGGTTCGCCGAATATGGACGCGCAGGGAACATTCGAGTTTCGCGGAGTGGCGCCCGGCGCCTATTTTCTGATCGCTCAGTCGGGACATGACGGAAAATCGTATTGCGCTCGGCAGGCGATCGACGTGCGACAGACGGATATCGACAACCTCGTTCTTGAATTGAGTCCGGTTCCAGAACTGAAGGGCTGGCTGCGGGTGGAAGGCCGCTCTCCACAAACTATGGCCGATATTCGCATCATGCTCGAGCCTGACGGCAATGCCTTCATGGGGTGGGCAAGCGCGCCGGTGCACACCGATGGAAGCTTCACGTTAAGCAACGTTGCGGCCGGGCAGTATCAGTTGCACGTCGGCGGACTTCCCGAGGATTACTACGTCAAGACGGCGCGGTTGGGTGACAAAGACCTGTTAGAGTCCGGCCTGGACGGCGCACGCGCAGGGACCGGCCCGCTCGAGGTTGTTGTGAGCAGCCTTGGCGGCCAGGTCGAAGGCGTGGTCTTAAATGCAGAGGAACAGCCCGCAGCCGGAGCCGCGGTGGTGCTGGTTCCCGGGCCCGTGCGGCGAACCCAATCGCGATTCTACAGAGAAGTCACCACAGACCAGTATGGTCGCTTCAACATCAAGGGCGTTGCGCCCGGCGATTACAAGTTGTTTGCGTGGGAAGACGTGGAGACCGGCGCGTATGAAGATCCCGATTTCCTGACACCTTTCGAGCCGCTGGGTGAAAGTCTCACTATCCGCGCCGGCAGGCACGAGAACAAAGAGCTAAAACTGATCCTGAGCGAAGGGACGAACGCGGCGAACTAGCCACGACGCTTGAGTACCTGGCCCGCCGCTTCGGTGATGATGCCGGCTCGAAGACGGACTCAGGCTCAGCACGGTGCTGACTGAGCTGTTGTTGAGATCAGCCACCAGGGTAGCTGTCTGGCTGGCGCTGATGTTGCCGGTCTGGACAGAGAATGCTGCAGTTTTTGATCCGGCGACCGCTGTTACCGAACTCGGGGCGCTCAATGAAGTTGAACCTGTCACCTGGATAGCAATGGGCAAGCCGCCGCCCGGCGCCGCGGCCGACAACGTGATCGTGCATTTCGAAGACGAACCTGATGTGAGCGCAGTCGGGCTGCATGACAAGTGAGCCAGGTTTATCGGCGCCAGCGTCAGTGTGAAGATCTGTGAACTTCCACTCAGAGTGGCATCCAGCACTACCGTAGTGTTCATGCTCACGGCCGAGGCGTTCACGGTAAACCCCGCGGTAGTCGCGCCCGCAGCGACCGCAACAGACGATGGAACCGAGAGATTCGCGGTTCCGCCACTCAACGCGACCATCGCCCCTCCAGCGGGAGCCGTAGCCGACAGGGTGACGGCGCAGGCAGCGGAGCCTGGAGTGGGTATCGTTGCCGGTGAGCAGGTCAATGCGGCAACACCGGCACTGGACGTAATGGTCACCTGGCCGCCCGTAGCCGTCACGGGTACGGAAGAACTGCTGACGGTGGCTCCACTGCTGTTGATTACCTGGATGGTTGAAACCTTACCGGTGGCCGTCGGGGACACGGAGAATGTGGCGACAGCAACCACGCCGCTGGTTAGCGCGGTGTTATTTAAACCAAATAGCAAGCAAGTGTAAGACCCGGAGCCGGCGCTGCACGACACCGATTTCCCGGCAGCCACGGCCGCCGATCCTGCCGTGACGCTAATTGCAGTGAAATCGGCTGCCGAGTAGATGTACGTCCACTCGAGCGCAGCCGGCTCGCTTCCCGGCGTCACGGTGAGTGAGAGATCCAGGGATACCGCACCGCCGGGCGCTGCCGATCCCGACGACAGACTCATCGTGTCCTGCCCGAGCGCGCACGCAGCCGCCAGAAACAGAACGGCGGCTGCATGAAAAAGGGTGCGATTTATCTTGAACTCCGCGTACATTTTCTGACAATTCTCCGTACTGGCCGCTATCCGCCCAGCTTAAGTAGACTTGCGATTGAATTACAGTCTCAAACTCTACGGGTTTTCTGAAGAATGCTCAATGCCGAAAAAGGACAGCTAACTCTGGATGGCGTGTGCACCTGACTGGCGGTTAACAAGGCCGGGCGGAATATTAACCGCAGGCATCAGAAAATGCGTCGTCAAACCTCAGCGGCGCCGTTTGTTGCCTTTTCTGGCGGGCTGTTCTTCCACCAGCGAGAACTGTAGCTTTCTTTCGACGGTGTCCACTCGCTCGACGAGAACGCGCACGCGGTCGCCAATTGAAAACTCGCGGCGCGACCGCTGGCCAATGACCTTGCGCACGTTTTCATGGTACGTGTAGCGGTCGCCGGGGAGCGAATCCATGGGAACAAGACCTTCGATGAACAGGTCGGTCAATTCGACAAATAGGCCGAATTTCGTGGTGCTGATGATCAGCCCGTCGAACTCCTCGCCCACGCGATCGGCCATGAACTTGGTCTTCTTCCACTCAACCAGTTCCCGCTCGGCGCCGGCCGCCTGCCGCTCCGACTGCGAGGATTCATCCGCAACCGCACTCAGCTCCGGAAGGGATGAGTACGCCCAACCGTCGAGGGAAGCCGTGAGTACGCGATGCACGATCAGGTCGGGATAGCGGCGGATGGGCGATGTGAAGTGGGTATAATGATCCGCTGCGAGCGCGAAGTGCCCGATGTTGTCGGTGGAGTAGCGCGCCTGCTTGAGCGAACGCAGCATCAGGTAACTCAAGATGCGTTCTTCCGGCTTGCCTTCAATTTTCGCTACCAGTTTCTGGTAATGCCGTGGTGAAATTCGGAGCTCGCCGGGCAGCACGATATCGCGCCGGACGTTATGGCCGTCGCGGCGCTTATCCACGTAGCTGAACTTCTTCACCGGAATGGCGCCAATGCCGAGTGAATAGCCAAAGTGCGCAGCCACCTCTTCGAACTCCATCACGCGCTTGGGATCGGGCTGCTCGTGGATGCGGTAGATCGACGGCAGGCCGGATGCCTGCAAATGCGCGGCCACGGCTTCGTTGGCCGCGAGCATGAACTCCTCAATGATGCGATGTGCGATATTTCGGGGCGCGCGCACCACTCCTGTCATCGCACCCCACTCGTCGAACTCGATCAGCGGCTCCGGCAGATCGAAGTCGATCGACCCGCGGCGCACCCGCTTCCGGTTCAGAATTTCCGCCAGTTCGCGCATCAGCTCGAAACGCCCGACCAGAGACCGGTATCGTTCCCGCAGACCCTTGTCGCCTTCGAGCACCAGGTGGACATCGGTATACGTCATCCGCTCGGCGCTGCGGATCACGCCGCGCGCGAACCTCTGCGCCACCATGTCGCCCGCGTGATCGAACTCCATCAGCGCCGAGACCACCAGCCGGTCGACGTGCGGGATGAGCGAGCAGATGTTAGTGGAAAGCTCGAACGGCAGCATGGGTACGGCGCGATCAGGAAAATAGACGCTGGTCCCCCGCAGGCGCGCTTCGGCGTCGATCGGCGTGCCGGGCCGCACGTAGTGGCTCGCATCGGCGATATGCACCTGGAGCGCGAAATGTCCGTTCGGCAGCCGGTCTACCCACACGGCGTCGTCAAAGTCGCGCGCGGTTTCTCCGTCGATGGTGACGATGTCGAGCTTTCGGAAATCCTCACGGTCCGCCAGTTCCCACGCTGCGATGACGCCCGGAACAGACTCGGCCTGATCCACGACTTCCGGCGGGAAACGGTGCGGCAGATGATATTTGCGAATGACGATTTCCACATCGATGCCGAAATCATCCGGCGAGCCCAGAATTTCGACCACGCGGCCCACCGCGCGTTCGCCGCTCTTCGCATATTCAAGCAATTCGACGTTGACGATCATGCCATCCAGCTTCTCGGGATCGGTGATGGCGAGCGGCTTCGGGCCGATCCGGTCGATCTGCGCGACTGGAGCCGGGATGGCGAGCTCCTCGGGAATCTCGATCCAATCGTGCAGGCGCTCATCGTGAGGGATCACAAGAAAACCCTGTCGCCGTACCTGGAATTCGCCCACCACAGTCGGATGCGCCCGCTTGAGAATCTTGACGATCTCGCCGTCCGCCCGGCCGCTGGCCTCGATGCGCGCAATCCGAACGACTACGCGGTCGCCGTGCATGGCGCTGCCCGTTGCGTCTGCCGGAATGTAGATGTCGCCGGCAATCCCCTCGAGCGGCCGATCGGCAATCAGGAAGCCATATCCGTCGCGGTGCATGGAAAACCGGCCGGATGCGAATTCCCGGCTTCCGGCCGTCGCCACGTAGTGGCCGGCGCGCGTCTCGATCAGGTCCCCGCGAGCCACCAGGCGCACAAGCATGGTCTCCAGTTCCTGCCGGCTGGGCACCCGGGAACCCAATTCCCGTACGAGCTGCTTAAAGTTGGCCTTGGCGTGCGGCAAACGGACGATGTGTGCCAGGAGAGCCGCCTCAGTCATATACTCATGGTACTCGCCAGGAGCGATTTGGCTGCAACGCTCCTAGGCAGTACGCCGTCAAAATAGCGCGAGGATCCGGCCATGAAAACGCTGGCTTGCTGCTTGTTCTCAGTCACGCTTCCGGCTGCGCTCGCGTCCGCCCCGGTCCGGGTGGCGCGTGTAGGTGAACTGGAAGGCAAGGTCGAGGTGCAACTTCACGCTGCGGATGCCTGGCGCCCCGCGGTGCGGAATCTGCCGCTGGTCGAACTGGCATGGGTTCGGACCGCTCCCGGCGCGCGCGTCGAGGTGGAACTCGATGATGGCAGCGCCCTGCGGCTTACCGGCGATGCGCTGTGCGAGCTCTCTGATTACACGCACCTTTCCACCGGCCAGCGCGTAACCGTGCTGTCGCTCGATCACGGCGTGGCTTATTATACCGGCGAGCCGGATCGCCGCGATGCCCTCATCGTGGTGCTGCCGGGCGCGCAAGCCACAGTGCGGGTGGGCAGTCGAGTGCGTTTCGTGGCGCGCGACGATGCCAGCGAGGTTGCCGTGCTTGAAGGGAAGGTGCGGTTCTCGTCGCCAGGCGCGGAAATGGATCTCACCGAGGGCGAGATGACGCGCGTGGAAAGGGCTAGCCCCACGCGGTTCTTTCTCTATCGCGAGATCCCCCCTCTCGATAACGATAGCTGGAATGAGCAGCGCGATAAGGCGCTCGCCACCAGCGGCTCAGCGCGCCATCTGCCCGGACTGCATTACGGCCTGGTGGATCTTGACGCCAGCGGCTCCTGGATCGTCAGCAATGATGCCGGCGTAACGTGGAAGCCGAAGGTTGCGGCGGGTTGGACGCCTTACCGCGACGGCCAGTGGCTCTGGTACGACGAGCTCGGCTACACCTGGGTGCCGAACGAGCCCTGGGGCTGGCTGCCCTTCCACTACGGGCGCTGGACCGAAGAGAGCGGAGTTGGCTGGGTCTGGGCGCCTGCAAAGACTGCAATTTTCAAACCTGGGGAAGCTTACTGGCTCCGCGAGACCAGTCTGATCGGCTGGGGACCGCTGGCGCCCGGTGAGACCTGGGACGCGCGCATAGTTCCGAAACTCTATGCGCGAACCAATACCACTCTGGCCAAGTGGAAAGAAAATACGCGCGAGCTGGTTCCCTCCGATGGATCTGAGAAACTCAAGACCACCGAGGCGATGTTCGTCGTAGCGCCGCCGTCGCCTGCGATGGACGCCGCGCGCCTGGATACCGTCCGGCCCGTCTTGCGCGCAGGCAGTACGCGCGTCATTCCCATCGTGCCGGGCGTGACTTACGGGAGCACCTCAGACGCGGAAATCGCTGCCGCGCCGCCCGACCCACCCATGCCGCCCGATCCATCTGCAGCGCCGTCACCGGATGCCGGTCCCCCGCCCCAGATTGAAGGCCCGATACCCGAACCCGTGGAGATTTACTACCCGGCGCCCATATACACGGGAGTTGTCGTGGTGAACCCGCCGGAAAACCGGCCTCGTACACCGCGTGATTCAAACCAACCGCCGGCGCCCGCGACGGGACCAGGAACTTCGGGCGGGGCGCAAACGCAACATCCTCAGCCCCCGCGCGTACATCCTATTGAGCATTCAGAGCCGCCGGTTCACAACGCCGATCCACCGCCGGTTCACCATTCCGATCCACCGGTTCAGCACACCGATCCGCCGCCGGTTCGCCACATTGACCCGCCAGTTCATCACACTGACCCGCCACCGGCGCCGCCTCACGTGGAGCCCGCCAGGCCCCCCGAGCCCAAGTCGGCAAGTACCGACACCTCGAGTTCAAATAAGAGCTCGAAGTAAAACTGGCGCGGCCGATTTCTAGTGGTCCCGGTCCGTCACCAGGTCGGTGATGCCGTAGAGCGCACGCTGGTACGGTGACTCCGGAAACTCGCCAATCAATTGGCGCGCCTTATTCGTGAACGCCTGGGCGCGCTCGCGAACGCGTTCGATGCCGTTGTATTTCTCGATCAGAGCCAGAATCTGACGCAACGGCACATGCTCGTAGTTCCGGTCTGCCAGCACCCGTTCCACCAGCCGGTGCTCGTCCGCCGAAGCGCGCTCGAGCGCATACACCAGAGGCAGCGTGACCTTGCCCTCGCGCAGATCGCCGCCTACGGGTTTGCCCAGCGTGGTTTCACGCGCCGTGAAGTCGAGCACATCATCCACGAGTTGAAACGCCATGCCCAGGTTCCACGCGTATTCGCCGAGTCTTTCCTCGGTTTGTGAGTCCGCGCCCGCTACCAGTGCCCCCAGCTTCGCGCACACGGAGAACAGGCATGCCGTCTTGCGATCCACCAGCTCCATGCAGTCGGCTTCCGTCACATCGATGCGGCCAATCCGCTCCAATTGCAGCAGCTCGCCCTCCACCATCATCTGCGTCAAGCCGATGAGCAGATCGAGAATGCGGAAATTGCGCTCGCGGAGCGCCATCTGGAACGCCTGCATGTACAGCCAGTCCCCGGCAAGCACACAGGTGTGGTTGCCCCACTGCACGTTGGTTGAGGGACGGCCGCGGCGCGTCTGGGCGGCATCAATCACGTCATCATGGACCAGCGTCGCCGCGTGAATCATTTCCACTACGGCGCCCAACCGGATGGCGCTCTCGCCGCCGTCCCCAATCAGCTTGGAAGCGAGCAGCAGCAGCGAGGGCCGCAGCCGCTTTCCGCCTGCCTCCTGCAGGTACTGGCCGATCGCCGTGATGGCATCCACTGATGCCACCGATTCCCGGCCGATCTCTTTTTCCACGCGCACGAGATCGTCCCGGACGAGATCGAAAACTTCGCGCGCGCTAAGAGCCTGGCCCAGCTTCCCTAATCCCATGAGAATTCACTAGTTTACTCGTTAGATGCGTGGGCCGCAAACAAATGCCGCGAAAAGGCGCCGCTCTTACCCCAACCACTGCGGGTTGTGTGCCGTGCCATCGAAGCGCGACGTGGTTTTGAAGGGCTCGTACCTGCCGGACATCGCCGCCTGCCTGGTTTTCTCGAGCAGTTTCGCCATCGCAGCCTCGCTCATGGGCGCAAAAGTGCGCGCCGCTTCGAGAGCCTGATCCAGCCGTTCCGTCGATTCGCAGCCGTTGATGACCACCGAAGTCGGCAGCGACAGTGCATAGTGCAGGCACTCGATGGGTGTGACCACGCCGCTCTTCAACACATTGCCGTCGCCCATAGATTTCATCGCCAGCACCGCAGTCCCTTCCTTCACCAGCCGCGGCACCACCTGGTGCGCGAAGCTGCGGAAATGCGCATCCATCACATTCAGCGGCATCTGGCAGGCATCAAAATGGAACTTATTCTGTGCAGCCACATCCAGCATGCGCAGGTGCACTACAGGGTCTTTGTGCCCTGTGAATCCGACGTATCGGATCTTGCCCGCCTTTTTCGCGTCCATCAGGGCTTCCAGCGCGCCGCCCGGCGCGAAAAAGCGGTCGGGGTCTTCCATCCGGATGTTCTCGTGGAATTGCATGAGATCGATGTGGTCAGTCTGCAGCCGTTTCAGAGACTCGTCAATCTGCCTGGCGGCCGCTTCTTTGGTGCGGCCGTCGAACTTGGTCATGAGGAAGGCCTTCTGGCGATAGCCGTCGCGAAGCGCCTTGCCCATACGAATCTCGCTGCCGCCGTCGTGGTAATCCCAGCAGTTGTCGAGAAAATTCATGCCGCGGTCGAGCGCGCTGCGAATGATCCGGATGCCTTCGCTCTCGTCTTTGGGACGCCCGATGTGGTGACCGCCCAGTCCGATGGCCGAAACCTTTTCCCCGGTGGTTCCGAGGTTGCGATAGATCATTCCGCCGGAATCCGCCGCGTGCAAAACGCCGGACGCCGACAGGGCGGTAAGGCCGGTGATAAATTTGCGCCGCTCCAGATCATTAGGATTCATTTGCTATTCTCCTCTCTCCCTTTGGCTCCGCCCAGATTGGCCAGCATTTTCATGGCCTCTGCATGCGCCATCACCACGTTCGGATCGCGCTGCAAGGCCTCCAGATAGTGTTTCCGGAAGTTACCAGTCGCCTCAGCCGGAGCCAGCAGCTCACGCGCCTGCGCCAGCAAACGGTCAGCGTCCACCGGAGTGGCGGGCTCCTTGGCATCCAGGATTTCGTCGATCAGTACCACCAGCTCAGACAATTCGTGAAGCCACGCAAAGAACGGGTCGTGCAGCACCAGGTTGAGCAACTGGCCTTTGGAAGTGATCCTGGCAATGTCGTGATCGTACGTTGCGGATTCGGAATCCAGCAGGGTCTTGTGCAGGTGCAGCAGACCGTTGCGAAGATCGGTTAACCGCTGGCGCGTGCCATCCGGCGGTGATTCGAGCGCAGCCATGGGCCTTCCAACAGCGTAGCCTGTCTGACCGGTGTGTGGCGCGGCGCGCCGCTGCTCAGTGTCTGGCTCGCCACCTAGTCAGCGGCGGCCGCCTGCACACGCGGACCTTCCACCTGGCGCGCCCGGAAATAGCCGCCCACCAGCGCCGAGGGAATTGAGAGAAACATGAGGGCGATCGAATACCACAGCGGCTGCTCTCCGGCAAAATAGATGGCTTCGAGAATACCGGCGGCGATGGAGAGCGCGCCGACGCTCAGCGCATGCACCATCTCAAAACGTCCGGCCAGCAGCGCCGCGATGTAACCGCCCGCGGCGATGAAGAAGAAACCAACCACCAGCCGAAACACGAAGTAGAGGGGATCGGGAGGCACGTCGGGCTGGGGGATCAGCTCTGGCGCCACCGCGGTCAGCGCTGTGTCTCCGCCAAGCTGCGCCACCAGCATCACGACATATCCCAGCGCCACCGCGAGCACCGTCCTTCCGATCGGGTAAAGCGGCTCCAGTGTGATGGAATTAGAAGCGAAGTCCACCTGAAGGCCGGGGGAATGGACCTGGGCCAGTTCAATAGCTTTCGCGATGTTGTGCCGCTGGACATTCATGCGGATTCTGGAACACGCAAAAAGAGAGACGATCAGAGGCGCCAGCGTCCACGCGAAAAGGGAGCAAAGGATGCCTTTGCCGATTCGGCCCATGTAATAGTAATGCGCTCCAATGCCTCCCAAAAAAAGACACAACAGCAGCGCGACATTGGGATTGCGGCGCTCTTTTGCAAACCGCGTGATGAACGCCAGCTTCTGCTCGTCCGTCATGTGGCGAGTGAGCTGAACTACGATCTGATCGACGGATATCGGCATAACCTGCGCGAGTTCAGGCTTGTTTGCCGAGGGTTCTTGTCATTGGATGCTATGATACACTGCCCGTCGCCGAACGCTCTGCCGTGAACGGAGGGAACGGTTCCACAACGATCGTCCTAAAACGGTTCCCAATCCTCGCCGGCTGCCAGCTTGAAACCTCCGTAGCCTTTGTCCAGCCAGCGCTGCGCGGCCTGTGTCAGGATGCTCTCGTCATCCGTCGCGAGGTGGATATCCGATTCGTGGCAGAACAGGCATTCAAACCGGTGGTCGCGATCCTGCACCACCAGATCCGCCTCGCCGGGTGAGTAGATCCCTTGCTCAATACTGTTCTGAATGAAGGAGACCAGATCCGCCCGGCGGACTTCGATGTCCCGCCAGAGCAACTCGGGCTCCAGCTTGCAGCCCGAGCCGTACTCGATTATCAGGTTGTCGATGCCATTCGCCTGAAGCCATCCGACAATCTGCGGAATTTCTTCCAGCAACTGCGTGCGCGTGAGAGGGCTGGTCACGAACGTCATGAGACTCTCCTTGTCGCGAGCCCCGTATCGCGATGTGGGGAGTATACGTCAAACCGGAGAGGATGAAAAGGCCGGTAAATTCAAAATGAATCTGGCCACCGGCGGGCGCCGTGGATAATGCCGAGAATTTCGACGGCATCCCGAATAACTCGGTATGCAACAACGAATGGAGGAACAATCAACTCTCTCGTGCTGGGCACCCGGCCCCTTCTACCCATATCAGGATGTCTGGACAAGGCCTCAATAGCAGCTAGAAGGCGATCTACCACCGTGGCAGCAGCCGCAGCGTGATCCTGGGCCACATACGCATGCAAGGACTCGAGGTCGCGGGCCGCGGTAGGGGTCCAGCGTACGGTCATTTGCGGCGCAGGCGAGAGACCAATTTCTTCATTTCGGATTCCGGCACGAACTTGCCCGCCTGGGCTTCCCGCAACCCTTGCCGGATATGTTCCACCTGCCAGCGGTGCGTCTCGACATAGGCGGCCAGGGCCTCATTGACGACATGGCTACGGTCCCGTTCCAGAGCCGCGGCGATGGCGTCTAATGCCTCGCGCGTCTTCGGCTCGACACGAACGGTCAGCGTTTCCTTGGGCATGTAATACACTGTAACACGATGTCGTGCGTTGCGGGGCACGGAACAGACTGTCGGCCTCATCGCTTTCGCTCAAAGGACGCTCGTCAACGATCACCGCGTGCAACCTAGGATCTAAACCGATGTAGAGTTTACGGATGAAGTCCGAACAAAGAGTTAATCATCCTGGGAGTGAGTGGGCCTGCCGTCACTGGTCGCCGCGACAAATTTGCCGCTGAAATGAACAAACATCCGGACTGGTCAGATGCCGAGATTACACGAGCCCTGCATGCTGCCGGTGCGAAATTCGGACCTGATCAAAAGGCGGAGCTTCTTCGGGAGTTACCGCTTGAGGCGCTGAAGCCGTTCGTCGGGGGCGAAATCACACCCGAAACTGCCCAAAACTGCCCAACAGCGAAATTCTCGAAAGGGACAGTCCCGACTGCTTCTTTCCCCGCCTTGGCCAAGGAGTCACTTCAGGCTGTCCCCTTCGGCCTTCCCTTCAACGCCCTTCGGCCTTACGGCGTGCCATGGACAAGGTGGAGGTATGCTACTTTTTTGGTGAAGAGGACCGCCACGATGCAGCTTTGGGACATTGAGCACGAGGGGCCTGCCCCATGTTCGTCCTCGAACTTTGCTGCTTCGCACGCGGCAACCACTCGTCAGGTCCCACGCCGAGCGCTTTTGCCCTGTGCTAACGTCAACAGCATGCTGTTCCATGCCCACCCGGAGACCCACGAGTCAGTGAGCAAATCCGTATTGGATGAATAAACCGGGATGAATAAACCGGGATGAATGGAATAAACCGGAATAAACCGGGGGGAATAAACCGGGACGGGAATAAACCGGGACAGCCTGACCAATGCGAGTTTCACGAAAGCAAAACGAGCGCAGTCCGCTCCGTCCCCGTTTCCGATGTCGGCGGTTTCCTCGGCCGCCCCG
>Ga0335077_10002773_pt1 | contig 21022 bp, 19 predicted proteins | sample Lox_Sample_31_FD_207151 | JGI IMG/M metagenome (GOLD analysis project Ga0335077, IMG submission 207151) | Soil microbial communities from Loxahatchee National Wildlife Refuge, Florida, United States - Lox_Sample_3.1 | ecosystem: Environmental > Terrestrial > Soil > Wetlands | place: USA...
AATCTCACGATCGGACCGCCGGTCGTCGCGGCACTGCGGCGCGCGACGAAGCTCCCGCTCGACGTGCACCTGATGATCGAGAAGCCGGAGGCGACGCTGACTCAATACCTCGACGCAGGTGCCGACTGGATCTCCGTGCACGTCGAGGCGACGCACCATCTGCAGCGTTGCCTGGACCTGATCCGGAAGGGAGGCGCCCGCGCGGGCGCGGCGATCAATCCCGGCACGCCGGTCGAAGCGCTCGAGGCGGCGTTCGGCGATCTCGACTACGCCGTCGTGATGTCCGTCAACCCCGGATGGGGAGGGCAGCCGTTCCTGCCGGGGAGCGTGGCCAAGGTCCGGCTCCTGCGCGGCCGAGCGAGCGCGTCGGGAGCGCCCCCCCTCGCGGTCGAGGTGGACGGGGGCGTCACGGCGGGGAACGCGTCGGCGCTCGCGGGGGCCGGCGCGGAAATTCTGGTGGCCGGTACCGCGATTTACGGGGACGCCGATCCGCGCCGCTCGATCGAACGGCTCCGGGCCGCGGCGCAGGAGGGGGTTCGGGTTTGAGTTCGCCTTCGTTCGGAAAGCTGCGGCGCGCGGCGGGCGCCGCAGCCGTCGCGGCCGTGTGCCTCGGACTCCTCGTGGCCACCGATTGCGCGAGTTCCGGTGCTGCCCGCAAGCCCGACAAGCTGACGCAGGAGCTCCTGAGCACGCCGAAGGAGCAGCTCTTCGAGAAGGGCAAGGGCCTCATCGACAAGAAGAAGTGGGACCAGGGGCGCAAGTACCTGAGCTACGTCTTCGAGACGTACCCGAACGACTCCCTGGGGCGGGACGCGCTGCTGCTCGTCGCCGACTCGTATCTGAGGCAGGGCGGCACCGCGAGCTACACGGAGGCGCGCTATCGGTATCGCGACTATCTCAACCGCTATCCCGACGCCCCGAAGCGGGATTATGCGCGCTATCAGTTCGCGTATTGCTCCGACAAGGAGCACTCGGGCCCGGACAAGGACCAGACCTCGACGCGCGAAGCGATCACGCAGTACCAGGCTCTCATCCGCGAGTTTCCCGACTCGGCTTACGCCGGCGCCGCACGCGAGCGGATCCGGCAGCTCGTCGACCTCCTCGCCGACCACGAGTTCGACGTCGGCTACTTCTACATGCGCAAGGGCTCCCTCGGCTCCGCCATGGGCCGGTTCAGCGGCCTCGAGGATCGCTATCCGGAGTACACCAACAAGGACAAGCTCTTCTACTACGAGGCCCGGACCCTCACGCGGCTCGGCCGGCCCGAACAAGCGGCCCGGTACTACTCGCGGATCCTCGAGGAGTACCCCAAGAGCGAGTTCTCGAAGAAGGCGCGGCAGGGCCTGAAGAAGCTCAAGATGCCTCCGCCTCCCGGCGACGAAAAAGAGGCGGCCAGGCCCACCGACGTCCAGCCCTCCAAGAACTGAAAAGAAAGAGTTTGTTAGGTCTCTGCCGGCCGCCCGGAGGGTTCTGCGGTTTGACAGACGGGCCGAAACCACCTAAATTTAAGCCCAAGGCAGTTTTCGCCGAATTTTTTCAAGGAGTCGCCATGCGTCTCCCTCGCCGCCGTATCCTGGCCGCGGCTCTCGTCCTGGCTTCCGCAGCCTGGGTCGGAGCCCAGACTCCGCCGCCCGACGCCAACCTGGCGACGACGGTTCCGTCCTCCACCGGCAGCCTCGAGACGGCCCCGAAGCCGACGGGCTACGAGAGCGATCTCTACTGCTTCGGTTATCTCGGCGGATTGAACGACCCGTTCGTCGCGCAGGTCACGAGCGCCCAGGACGTCGCCGAGCAGGTGGACTTCGCCACGGGAGATTTGCTGTATCTCGAGACGGGCGCCGATCGAGGTCTTCGGGTCGGAGACGAGTACTGGCTCGTCACCGCCGAGAACGAAGTCTTCAATCCCTCCAACGGGGCGAGCCTCGGACGCTTCTACCAGTATCGTGGGCGCGCCGTCGTCCTGTGTCTCGGAGCCCACTCGGCGACGATCAAGGTTCTCGACTCCTGCACGGACATTCCGATGGGCGCCTTCCTCAAGAAATTCGACCCGATCCCCATTCCGCTGGCGCGCAAGTCGCCTCCGGCGACCGCCTGTGACCCGCCGTCGGGCAAGCCCGCAGGCCGGATCGTTTATTCGCGCGACGGGGTCGTGGCGCTCGGGCAGGACACGCCGGTGATCGTCGATCTCGGCATCGCCAACGGCCTTCAGCCGGGCGACTTCCTGACGATCTATCGCTACTCGACGGGCCGCGACTACGGAATCGAGCCGCAGGGCACGTACTGGGTCAACGTGCCGCCGCCTCCGGGAGTCGAGATCCCGCGGACCTACCTGGGCGAGATCTCCGTTCTCGAGGTGGGAGACCGCTGGGCCATCGGCCGGATCACGGACTCGTACCGGCTGATCGAGGTTGGCGACGAGGTCGAGCTCAAGTAGACGTTCGCATCGAAAATTATTCGGAGAGGCGGCTCGGCCGCCTCTCTTTTTTTTGTCCGTGTCGCCTCCGGCCGGCGGGCGCGCGGCGATTCGCGGGTTGGCACGAAAATGATCGGCGCGATGCGACGCCGTTGCGGTGTCGCATCGTTGCTTCCGTCGCGAGGATTTGCGTCGCTACCCGAACCGACATCGCTCTGCTAAGATCCGCGGCGTTCCACTCGATTCTGTCTTAGCGGGGGGAAGTCACGTGAATCTGGACGGGCAACTGCAGCAGATCATCGACGAGCTCCTGGCCCACGGCATTTCCCTCGATCTGGCAAAGAAGGAATTCGAGAAGAAGTACATTGTCGGCGCCGTGAAGCGGTCGTCCGGAAATCTCGGGCGCGCGGCGTACTCTCTCGGCATTCATCGCAACACGCTTCGCAACAAGGTCGGGATCCTGAACATCCGCCTGCCGCGCGAGAAGCGGCGCGTCTCGCCGGACATCGTCAAGAAGAAATAGCTGTCAGCTATCAGCTATCAGCCGTCAGCTCTCAGCTATCAGCCGACGGCAACGAGGCCGGCAGAAGCGAAGGTCAAAGAGCTCTGGCTGAGAGCTGAAAGCTGAGAGCTGACAGCTAGCTCTTCGGCTTGTCCTTCGATTCCTCGCCGGCCTTGACCGAGTCCTTGAAGTTCTTGATCCCCTCGCCCAGCCCTTTTCCCAGCTGCGGCAGCTTTCCCGCGCCGAAAATGATGATGACGATCAGCAGGATGACCAGCAGCTCCGGTAGGCCCAGTGAGCCAAACATAGCGTTCTCCTCGAGACGGTTAGCTTAACAGAGACCGGAGGCGCGCCTCGAAGAGGCCGCGAAACGCCGCGTCCGCCGGGGCATCCGAGAGCAGCCGCCGGACCAGGGCGAGCTCCCCGGGCAGGTACTGGCGGTAGACGGGCCCGCGCCCCTGGGCGACCGCGCGCGCGAACGTGCCACAGACCTTCCAGGCCCTCTGGAGGAGAACGCGGTCGAGTCTCCGCGCGAGATCTCCGGCGTCGAGGCGCCGTCGCGCCGCGAGCTCCCCGACGGCGTCGCGCGCGAGCTCGGGAGTCATCCAGTCGAGTGTCGTGCGCTCCCAGAGGAGCGATGCGACGTCGTAGGTATCGGGGCCGGACCGCATGTCCTGGAAATCGATCGCGGCGACTTCGCCGTCGAACGGGAAGAGATTGTTGCCGTGGAAATCACGGTGCGCGAGCGCTCGCGGGTGCGCGAGGATCTCGCGGCAGAGCGCGTCGGCCCAGCGGTCGTGGACGGCGCGCTCGCCCTCGGACAGCGGGCTCGCGAGCAGGAGATCGAACACGGCTTCGCGCGCGAGCTCGAGCTCGCGCCGGAAGAGCGCGAAGTCGAATGGCGGATTGATCCCGGGATCCGGCAGCGCGGCGATCGCCGACGCGGCGCGCACGGCGTCGGCGAGGCCGCCGATGCGCGCCTCGGGCTGCACCGCGAGTCGGCTCGCGAGATCCGACGATCCGAGGTCCTCCACGAGCTGATGACCCTCGCCGTCGTCGGCGAGAATCCGTGGGACGCGGACGTGGCCGTCGAGGGCCGCGCGCGCGGCCACCCAGCGGCGGCGGGAATCCGACTCTTCCGGCGGATAGGCGACGCCGAGAACGCTCGCGCCGCCGGGGAGTGCGATCCGCAGGTAGCGCCGCCGGCCGACGTCGCCCGGCAGTTTCTCGACGGCGGCCGGCTCGCACCCGGTGCGTTTCAGCAGCCGGGCGAGGCCGGAGAATTCCGCGGTGAGGTCGGCGGCGGGCGGCGCGTCGAGGGTCGGCGGGAGATGACTCGGTCGCTTCATCCGCGAGGGCGCGCCGCCCGACATTTCCTCAGCTCTTCGCCAGCGAGAGGACGATCTTCTTGATCCGCACCGGCGTGTTCGGCCGGTCCTTCGCGTCGCGCGGAACGGCGGCGATCTTGTCGGCGGCGTCCATGCCCGACACGACCTCGCCGAAGGCGGAGTACTGGTTGTCGAGGAAGGTCGAGTCCTTCACGACGATGAAAAACTGCGACGAGGCGGAGTTGGGGTTCGAGGATCTCGCCATCGAGACGATGCCGCGCTTGTGCGAGACGTCGTTGAACTCGGCGTTGATGGTGTTGTTTCCGTTGCCCCCGGTGCCATAAGGCTGCCGCGGGTCTTCCGGCTTCTTCGTCAGCGGATCGCCGCCCTGGATCATGAAGCCGGGGATCACGCGGTGGAACATCGTCCCGTCATAGAAGCCCGCGGCCGCCAGATCCACGAAGTTCTTCACGTGGTTGGGCGCCTTGTCGTAGAAGAACTTGATCGTGATGTCTCCCATGTCGGTCTGCAGCGTGGCGAGCGTGTTGGCGTAGTCGCGCGGCGCGGGTGTCATCTTCTTTTTCTTTCCCTTTCCCGCCGTCTGGGCGGGGGCCATCGCCGAAGCGAGCAGCGCGACGGCGCACAGAAGCAGTGTGGGCAGGGCGAGTTTCGTCTTCAAAATTCGGCTCCTTTCCCGAATCGGAAATCACGATAACACGCGGGCCCCTGCGTCCCCTTCCCGACCGCGGGCATAAGATTCGAACGTGCGTGTGAACGCTGCGGGCCGAACGTGAGCGGCCCCGAAACGGCACCCGACGTCCTGATCGTGGGCGCCGGCGTCGTCGGGCTCGCGGTCGCCGACGAGCTCGCCAGCCGGGGGCACGCCGTTCGGGTGCTCGAGCGCGGATCCACCGGCGCGGAGGCGTCGTGGGCGGCAGCGGGGCTGCTTTCCCCTCAGTCGGAGGCCCGGTCGGCCGGTCCGTTCTTCGACCTGGCGCTCGAGAGTCTCCGGCTGTACGGTCCCTGGGTGGAGGCGCTCGAGGTGCGCGCCGGCGAGTCGGCCGGATTCCGGCGCACCGGGCTCGTGCGTTTCGCATTCGACGAGACGCAGGATGCGGCGCTCGGCGACTTCCTGTGGCAGCGCGAGCGGGGGTTTTCGCTCGAACGGTGGGATGCCGCGGCGATCGCCGCGCGACTCGGTCCGGACATCTGCCCCGGCGCGCGGGCCGCCCTGTTCTTCCCGGACGAGGCCGTCGTCGATCCGAGGAAGCTCACCCGGGCGCTCGACCGGGCGGTCCGAGGCCGCGGCGTCGAGGTCCGCAGCGACACGCCGGTTCGGGCTCTTCGCATCGAGGGCGGGCGATGCGTGGGCGTCGAGACGGAGAGCGAGTTTCTCGGCGCGGGATGTGTCGTGGATGCCGCCGGCGCGTGGGCCGGCCGCGTGGGCGGGCTGCCGTTCTCCGTGCCGGTCGAGCCGGTGCGCGGCCAGATCGTCGAGCTCGATTGCGGCGCGAGGCCTCCGGCCCTCGTTCTGCACGGGGAGAGCACGTATCTCGTGCCGCAGGGCGCCGGACGCGTTCTCGTCGGGGCGACGGTCGAGCGCGCGGGCTTCCGGAAGGAGGTCACGGCGGGGGCGATCGCGAGTCTGCTCGCGGAGGCGAGGCGCCTTTATCCGCTCGTCGGCGACGCGCGGTTCGTGACCGCCTGGTCGGGGCTGCGGCCGGGGACGACCGACGGCCTTCCCATTCTGGGCGGATGCAGCGTGCCGGGACTCTTCTTCGCAACGGGGCATTACCGCAACGGCGTCCTGCTCGCGCCGGCAACGGCGGCGCTTCTCGCGGACGCGATCGAGGGGCGACCGGCGACCCGCCTCGATCCCTTCGGAGCCGAACGCTTCGCCCGGGCGGATCCCCGATCGGGCGGCGCGCCGCGGGGCCGGGTCGAGGTTTTCGGATAGAATTCGCACAGTCGCGGCCGGGAATGACCCCCGCCGAAAAGGGAGACAGGGCCTCGGATCGCCGGACGGGTCCGGGCAAGAGAAAGATGCGAAAAGCACTCTACGCGGGTGTCCAGCGGACCGCGGATGCGCTTTGGAAGGTGACCCGAGCCCTCGACTCCTACTTCCCGGAACGCCGTTTCCAGCCCAAATGGGCGCCGGCGCCGCTCCTGAAGCAGAAGGAGCGCTCCTTCCCGCCGCTCGGGTTCCCGCGCGAGACCGATTCCCTGTGCCCGCGCTGCGTCACCGAGGTCCGGGAACAGATTCTCTCGGGCCGCGCCGACTGGAAAGTCCTCGTCGACGAGAATCCCGGCCAGATCCGCGCCCGGATCGTCGAAGAGGACGGCCGGATCCTGATGAAGAAAGATTGTCCCGAGCACGGCTCCTTCGAGGACGTCCTCTCGACGGACCCGGAGTTCTTCAAGCGCCTGGAGGCCCTCTATCCGGGCCGCGATTTCGTCATTCCCAAAGACGGCCTGCACGAGCACGGCGCGTCCTCGATCAAGTACGGGCGCGGCGCGGTCCTCACGATCGACCTGACCAACCGCTGCAACATGATGTGCAACCCGTGCTTCATGGACGCGAACCAGGTCGGTTACGTCCACGAGCTCGAGTGGGAGGACGTCAAGAAGTTGCTCGACGACGCGGCGTCGATCAAGCCGCGCCGCCAACTGTCGGTCCAGTTCTCGGGAGGGGAGCCGACGCTCTCGCCGCACTTCCTGCCGGCGATCCGGTATGCGCGGGAGCTCGGGTACTTCTCCGTCCAGTGCGCCACCAACGGCGTGCGGTTCGCGCAGGACGCGGACTTCGCGCGGGAGGCGGCGGCGGCGGGCCTACGGTTCGCCTACCTCCAGTTCGACGGCGTCGGGAACGAGAACAACCAGCACCGCAAGGTGGGCAACCTCTACGACGTCAAGCTGCGCGCGATCGAGAACCTGCACCGGCATGGCGTGGACATCACGCTCGTCACGACGATCGTCAACACAGTCAACAACGACCAGGTCGGCGACATCCTCCGTTTCGCGATCGAGAACATCGACAAGATCAACGCCGTCGCGTTCCAGCCGGTCTCTTTCACGGGCCGCGACGAGGAGATCGACGACGAGACGCGCCGGCAGCAACGCTACACGCTGTCGCACCTCGCGCACGACGTGAAGACGCAGGCCGGAATCGGCGAGCCGATGCGCGACTGGTACCCGCTGTCCGCTTCGGGCCCCTTCTCGGACCTGAAGGACCTGCTCGGCGGGCTCGAGTCCGAGTGGGGCTCTTTCAAGTGCGGCTGCCATCCCAACTGCGGCATCGGGACGATGGTGCTCGTCGAAGAAAAGACCCGCGAGACCGTCACGGTTCCGGCGTTCCTCGACGTCGATCGGATGCTCTCCGACATCCGCGCGATCACCGACTCGGCGCGCCAGCGGGGGTGGACGGCGATCCAGACGGGCCTGGCGGTGCTGCGGAACCTTCGGCCCGAGGGCATCCCCGCATCGCTCTCTCCCTGGAAAGTCATCCAGATTCTGGACGGGCACACCGGCGGCCGGCTGGGCTTTGCCCGGAAGAATCGCTATCCGTGGCGCGTGTTCTTCATCGGCGGGATGTGGTTCCAGGATCTCTTCAACTACGACTTCCGCCGCACGGAGATGTGCATCATTCCGTACGCCACGCAGATGGGCGAGATCTCGTTCTGCGCGTACAACACGGGCGTGGGCTGGCGCAAGATCATCGAGGAGATGTTCCAGACGGCGACGCTCGCCGAGTGGTACAAGACCCAGGGGCGGCACGAGGTCTTCGCGCGCGGGCGCAACGTTCCGCTGCCCACGCTGCCCGGTCAGATCGTCCCGATCATCCCGCCGCTGCCGGCGGAAGAGCCTCGGCCAGCCGTGGCGGCGTCGGGGATGCTTCCGGTCTACGGCGGCGTCGGAAAATAACGTCGCCGTCGCTTGCTCGGGAATCTGCGCCTCCGGCGCACCGGCGAGCGGCTCGCCCATGTCGGCTCGACCGCTCGCCTGATTCCTTCGCGCGCTCCGGCTCCCGCGGCGCGAGGCTCCTCCGCTCGATGACCTCGCGGAGACCCCTCGCGCCACGATGGGACAGTTCGGGCCGTCCTGAACTCTTGAAGTCCCCGCTCGAGTGGAGGAAGTTACAGGCTCACGACCGCCCTGTCCCGGATCAGGCGCGGCGGTCATCCGGGCCCGGCAGGCGCTGAGCCGGGAGGCTGTCTCCTAGCCCCTTCCCCAGCGGGGAGCCGGCGATCCTGCGGGGTGGCGAGCCGATGCAGCGGACGGATGCCGCGGCCCGGCCGGCCCGCGGGGATGTGCCGGCGCAGAGTGCCCGGACCGGCGGTGCGCCTCGCGGGGCTTCGGAGCCGCCCCGTGTCCCGCCCGCCGTTCGGCCTTCTCCTTCGCACGCTTGCGCTCCTCGGCCTTGCGGGCGCGGATCGCCGCGATGCGATCGGCGAGCGGCACCTCGAAGCGCTCGGCCGGCGCCTTGGAGTAGTCGAATCCCGGCAGGGTGATCCGCGGCAGCCGCTTTCCGATGGCGCGCTCGATCTGCGCCAGGTCGGTCTGCTCCTCGGGCGAGACGAAAGTGAAGGCGTCGCCGGTCAGCTCCGCGCGCGCCGTGCGTCCGACCCGGTGGATGTAGTCCTCGGGAACGTGCGGCACGTCGAAGTTCACGACGTGCGAGAGCGCCTCGACGTCGATTCCGCGAGCCGCGATGTCGGTCGCGACGAGGACCTTGAACTTCCCCGCCTTGAAGCCCGCCAGCGCCTGCGTGCGCTGGAGCTGGCTGCGGTTGCCGTGGATGCGCTCGCAGGCGACCCCCTGGCGCGACAGCGTCTCGGCCAGCCGGTTGGCGCGGTGCTTCGTGCGCGTGAAGACGAGCACGCTGCCGAACTCGCCCCGCCGGACGAGCTCGACGAGGAGCGGCGCTTTGAGGTTCTGCGGTACGGGATACACCGCCTGCGTGATGCCGACGGCGGGCGCCGCCGCGCGCTCGATGTTCACGGTGAAGGGGTTGTGGAGCATCTCCTTCGTGAGCTGGACGATGGGCGCCGGCATCGTGGCCGAGAAGAAGAGCGTCTGGCGCTTGACCGGCAGGTGCTTCAGCACGCGGCGGATGTCGGGCAGGAAGCCCATGTCGAGCATGCGGTCGGCCTCGTCCAGCACGAGGACCTCGAGCCCCTGGAGCTTCGCGTAGGGGAAGCGGAAATGGTCGAGGAGGCGCCCCGGTGTTGCGATCAGGACGTCCACGCCCGTGCGGAAGGCGTGCTCCTGCGGGCCCATGCCGACGCCGCCGAAGACCGCGGCCGAGGAGAGCGGGGTGTGAACCGCGAGGGCGCGCGCGTGCTCGTCGATCTGCGCCGCGAGCTCCCGCGTGGGTGTCAGGACGAGCGCGCGCGTGACGCCGCGGCGCCCGGTCATGAGCCGGGTCTGAATCGGGAGGAGAAAGGCGGCGGTCTTCCCGCTGCCCGTCATCGCGCAGGCGAGCACGTCGCGGCCCGCGAGCGCGGGCGGGATCGCGTCCTGCTGGATGGGCGTGGGGCGCGTGAACCCCATCTCCTTGACGCCGCGCAGGAGATCCGGGTGGATTCCGAACTTCGAGAAAGGCATGCGAGTCGAGTACTTTCCGCGGGTCCGCCGGACGGGCGGAGGGCCGCTGTCATTTCATCCGGCGGTGATTGTTCGTGGAAACGAAACGGAGGAATCGCCGGTGAGGCCTACGTTCGTGAATCGCCCGGCCGCGACCGGAGCCGCCGGCGGACGAGGCGGATGAAGACTCTCACATTCGGAGAAGAAAATCTAGCGCCAGCCCGGCCGCATCGCGGGAAGGAGCGCCCCGGCGAGGCCGTCGCGGTGGCTGTTCGCGACGGCCTCGGGAGACGGCGGGATCGCGACGACGGCCGCCGCCGCGAGGAGGCCGGCGAACGTCGCGGCGAGAAGAGTGCGCCGAGGGATCGCGAGGCCGCGCAGCATCGCGAGGAAGGCGAACGCCGCCGCGGCCAGAGGCGGCACGAGCGAGAGCTTCGGCGAGAGGCCGGCCGCGACGCCGAGGTTGAATTCGACGAGGCCGATCTTCAGGAAGTGCGCCGAGACGGTGCGCGCCGGGTTCCAGGAGTCGTAGGGGATCATCCAGTACGTCGCGCCGCAGATCGTCACGATCGCGGCCGCGTAGACGACTCCGGCCAGCAGCAGGAACTGCGGCACCGGCCGGCTGCCGAGTCGTTCCCGGCTCGCCAGGAGCCAGAAGACGAGGAGGAATCCGGCCACGAGATATCGCGGCCCCAGGCACCAGCCGCCGCGCCAGTGCGGCGGAAGAAAACCCGCGATGAGGAGCACGAGCAGAAGCGGCCCGACCGCCGTCGCGAGCAGAGCGGGCTGGCGTCGCACGCGGCGGAGCGAGGCGGCGGCGACGATCGGCCAGAGCACGAGGAAGGGTGAGAAGTACAGAAGCCCGTGCGACAGATCGAAGAAGAGGCCGGCGATCGCCGACGGTGCGGGCCACGAGATGCCGCCCACGCCGCGATGCGCGAGGATCGGGTACGTCTGGTTGAAGGTCGCGGGAAAGTGAAACGGCCCGCCGAAATAGTGAGCCTGGTACCAGAGCAGCAACGCCGCCGGAATGGCCGCGCCGGCGGCGAAGGCGGCGAGGCGCGCCTTCGACGGGCGCGCGAGCGCGAGTCCCGTCAGGCAGAGCGCGATGACGACGACCGGGTATTCGCTCGCAACCGCGGCGCCCGCGAGGAATCCGGCGCCGGCCGCGGAAGCGCCCGTTCGGCCGCCGGTCAGAAGCGCGAAGCTCAGGAAGAGGAGCGACGCCACGAACGCGTGCGAAAAGAAAGAGCGCGCGTAGACCTGGAACGGCGTCGCGAAGAGAAGCGCGAAGAGCCAGAGCGAGAGGAGCGGGCTCTGCGGCGCGCGGCGGACGAAAACGTAGAGCGCGATCCAAACGACGAGCGTGACCGAGAGGACGCGCGCGCCGTAGAAGACGAGCCAGTCCTCGAGCGAGGCGGGCATCGGCAGGAAGAGCCGCAGCAGGCGATATCCCGGGACCGCCGCCACCGAGAGGCCCGGCGCCTTGTCCGAGTAACTGCGCCCGGCATGGACGGAGATGTCCGTGTGGGTCCCCAGGTCGCGGATCTCCGGCCCGATCTCCGCCGTGCCGCGCTCGGCGAGGGCTCTCAGGAGCTGGAAATGGCTGCGCTGGTTCGAGTCTGCGGCGCCCGGGTACACGCCGGTGAAATACACGCAGACGAAGAGGAAGCACGCCAGGATCCGGAGGCAGGCGCGGCGGACGCGCGCGGGATCGGCCGGTGTGCTCGGGTTCGAAGCCACGGTTGCTGCGCGGAGGCTACACCGCAGGCCGTAGAATCCGGCTGATGAGAGGCGGTCGGGAGCTCCCGACGCTCGCGGCGGTCGCCGGTGTCGCGTGCATCGCGCTCGCCGCGTGCCAGCCGCCGGGCCGCGCGCAGCACGAGGCGGCCGCGGCCTCGACGTCGCCGGCGGCGGTCGTGCCCTCGCCCACGGCGGTACCCGCGCCCTCGGGGCCCACCTCGGGACTCGGCGAGCTCATGCTCTTTCAGGAACTGCGTCACGCGAAGCTGTGGCTCGCCGGCGACGCGCGCAACTGGGATCTCGCGAACTACGAGTGGAAGGAGCTGCAGGAAGGCTTCGAGGACATCAAGCACTACTTTCCGACGCGCCCCGACTCGCCCGTGCCGATCGATCAGGCCGTGGAGACGATGATGACGGATCCGCTGAAGCGGGTGGGCGAGGCGATCCAGAAGAAGGACTCGAAGGCGTTCAGCGCCGCGTTCGACATGCTGACGGACGGCTGCAACTCGTGCCACCAGGCATCGAATCATCCGTTCACGGTGCTGCAGCGCCCCAAGACGAGCCCGTTCCCGAATCAGAACTTTTCAGCGCCCAAATGAGTCTCGCGGGCTTGCCGTTCCAGCGGACTCGCTCTCGCGCTTCGCTTGGTCGCTCGCCGCTGAACGGCGGCGCACGACACCGGCCGGCTGAGCGTTGAGACTCGTGAGAGAGATTCTCGGAAAGCGGATCGAATTTTGCGGAGAGCCGCACCGCGGATGGCTGCCTCTAGGAGCCTCGACACCGTCGCCGACTCCGAAACGCATCGCCACGCTCGATCTGCGCGTGTTCTACGGCGGACGGTGGATTACCGACGACTCGGGCGACCTCTGGTACTCGATCCTCGACGAGGCGCTTGCGGCGGCGCGCGAGTCGTTCAGAGTGGCCGAGGCGGACTGGACGGTCCCTTCGAGCTCGCCGTTCTAGCCCTTCACGCCCCACCCCTTCCTGCCCAGCAGGTCCCGCAGCCGCTCCCGCTGATCGCCCTGCAGCTCGACGGATGACTCGCCGGCCCGGCCTCCGGTGCCGCAGGCCTTCTTGAGCTCCTTGGCGAGCTCTTCGAGGAACGCGCGGTTGCCGGGCAGGCCGTCCACGACAGTCACGCTCTTGCCGGAGGCGCGGTTCTCGAGGCGCAGCCTGGCGACGACCTTCGCGGGCACGGCCTCGACGCCGGCCGCCATCGCCGCGGCGCAGTGGCAGTCGTCCTCGGGCCACCCGCACTTGCCGCAGACACGGCCGCGGCCGGTCGAATAGACGAGCCGACCCTTCTCCGGGCTCACTTCTTCAGGTACTTCTCCAGGAACTCGTCGCCCCGCCGGTAGGCCTCGACCCAATGGGCCTGCATGAGGAAGTCGTGGATCTCGTCGGGAAAGATGAGCTGCTCGACGGTCACGCCCTGGGCACGGAGCGCCTCGACGAGGTCGACCGTCTGCGAAAACGGAACGTTGCGGTCGTCGTCGCCGTGGATGAGGAGGACGGGCGACTTCCACGTCTTGACGTCCGCGATCGGCGACGACTGGTACGCGAGGCGCCGCGCGTCGGCGCGGTCCCGATCGTCCTCGTCCTCGACGACGCGGAACCAGTCGCTCCAGTTGTGGACGCCGTGCAGATCCACGCCCGCGGCGAAGAGATCCGACGCGCGCGCGAGGCCCATCGCGGTCAGGTAGCCGCCGTACGATCCGCCCCAGAGGCCGATGCGCGCGGGATCGACGTCGGGCCGGCCGCGCAAGTACAGGCCGGCACCGGCGACGTCGCGATACTCCGAGGCGCCGCGCGCGCCGTAGTCCACGGCCTCGCGGAACTCCATGCCGTACCCGATGCCGCTGCGGTAATTGACCGAGAGCACGACGAAGCCGCGGCTCGCGAGGTACTGATTCATGCCGTACGCGTTGCGGTAGTAGTACATGTAGTGCCAGCCGGGCAGCATCTGGCGCTGCGATCCGCCGTGGAAGAAGACGACGGCGGGGCGCCGCTCGCCGGCCGCGAGGCCCGCCGGCCGGAAGAGCTGCGCGTGGATCGGCATCCCGTCGGTGGCCGAGAAGACGATCGTCTCCGGAACGACGAGCGACGCCTCGGGGAACTCGGCGGGAACCGATCCCGGCGCGAGCTCGTGCTCGGCGCCGGCGCCCGAGCGGATCACGGGAAACGGGTGCTTGCGCGCGCCGGCGCGGATGTAGGCGATCGCGTCGTTCCCGGCCGGGACCGGCGACCACTCCGAACCGTCGCCGGACGTGACCGCCATGGGCTTTCCGCCGCCGACCGGGACCCTCCAGACGTGGCGGCGCTCGATGTCGTCCTGGTTCGAGTTGTAGAGGATCGACTTGCCGTCCGGCGCGAGAGACACGTCCTCGACCTCGAATGCGCCGGGAGTGAGCAGCACGGGTGCGCCGCCGCCGTCCGCCGGCACGGCGTACAGATGGGTCCAGCCGTCCTTCTCCCAGGGGAAGACGATCCGGCCGCCGTCGGCCCAGAGGAGCTGATCTTTCGAGACGATCTCGCGGAAGACGCTGCCGCGCCCCGCGTCGGCGCGGAAAACCGGACGCGATTTGCCCGTCGTGGCATCGGCCAAGAGGATCGACCAGGGCGGCCCCTCTCGGTGCGGCCGAAGGATCTCGCGCGCGGACGGCGAGGAGGGAATCCGGATGAAGGCGATGCGCTTGCCGTCGGGCGACCAGACCGGCTCGGCGTCCTGGTCCACGCTCGGGTCGAGATACCGGACGGCCTTTCCGGCCGGGTCGAAGACGCCGATGAAGGCGTGGTCGCCGCGGCGCGACACGAACGCGAGGCGCGAGCCGTCCGGAGACCAGCGGAGATTCCGGCAGTTGCCGCGCGCCTGGAAGGCCTGTGCTGCCGCGGAGGAGCCGTCGAGCGGCGCCCACCAGACCTTGTCCTTCTGAACCCACGCGATCCGGTCGCCGCGCGGCGAGATCGCGAGCCCGGCGCCGTCCCCGACGCGGCGGGGCGCGCCGCCGGCGCCTCCGGAGGCCGAAACGATGTACACCGCCTGCGTCGCCCCGGCCGGATCGCTGCGGGGATTGGGGATCTCGCTCGCGCGGTTGGGCGGGCCACCGCGCACGTACGCCACGCTCCTGCCGTCCGGCGTGAACGCGACCTCGCCGATCTCCTGCCCGTCGTCGTCGGGATACGACGTCACGGCGTGCCCGCGATATTCCGGCGATGCGGCCACCCAGACGTTGCGTGCGCCGCGCGTGTCGAAGACCCAGGCCACGGGACTGCCCACGGCGGAAGGCGCGGCGACGAGATCCGTCGGGAAGGGCGCCGAGAGAACCTGTTCCAGCGTGAAGGCGCGGGGCGCTTCGGCGGCCGCGAGCGGCCGTCCGAGGCCGGCGGCGAGAAAGAAGACCAGGGCGAGCGAGGTCCGGCGGAACATCCTTTTCACCGTTCTCACCTCCGGAGAATCGCGCGGATCATACGCGAGGAGACGTCTCGTCCCCGCTCGCGCCTGCATTGGTGTAATGTTGCCGGTTCGAAATCATGACCGAGACCGCCACGACCGCCCCTTTGACGTCCGTCCGGGCCGACCGGCGCGCGCTCGCCATCGTGGCGCACGTCGACCACGGCAAAACGACGCTCGTGGACGCGCTGCTGAGGCAGTGCGGCACCTTCCGCGCCGGCCAGCACGTCGAGGATCTCGTCATGGACTCGGGCGAGCTCGAGCGGGAGCGCGGCATCACGATCCTTGCCAAGAACACGGCCGTCGCGTACCGCGGCACGGTCATCAACATCGTGGACACGCCGGGGCACCGCGACTTCGGCTCGGAGGTCGAGCGGATCCTGACGATGGTCGAGGGCGTGCTCCTGCTCGTCGACGCGTCGGAGGGGCCGCTGCCGCAGACGCGGTTCGTCCTGAAGAAGGCCCTCGAGGGCGGCAAGCGCCCGATCGTCCTCATCAACAAGATCGACCGGCCCGACGCGCGCGTCGCGGAGGTTGAGGAAGAGATCCACGACCTCTTCCTGTCGCTCGCGACCGAGGACCACCACCTCGAGTTCTCGGTGCTCTACGGCGCCGGACGGCTCGGGTTCGCCTCGCGCGATCCGAACGCGCGCTCCGGCGATCTCCAGCCGCTCCTCGACGCGATCCTCGACGAGATCCCGCCACCGCCGGTCGCCGACGCGGCATTCAAGATGATCGTCGCGAACATCGACTATTCCGACTACCTCGGCCGGCTTGCGGTCGGGCGAATCCACTCGGGCAGCCTCTCGCTCGCGACCGACATGGCGGCCGTGCGGCCCGACGGAACGATCGTGCAGAAGGGCAAGTCCGGCAAGATCTACCTCTTCGAGGGGATCGAACGGGTCGAGGTGACCGACGCGTCGGCGGGCGACATCTGCATGATCTCGGGGTTCCCGCAGATCGAGATCGGCGACACCATCCTCGATCTCTCGGACCCGACGCCGCTGCCGGGCATCCGCGTGGACGAGCCGACCCTCTCGATGGAGTTCCGGATCAACGATTCGCCGATGTCGGGACTGTCGGGCAAGTACGTCACGAGCCGGCATCTGCTCGAGCGGCTCGAGAAAGAGCTCGAACGCAACGTCGGCCTCCGGATGGAGAAGACGCCGGAGCCGGACTCCTTCCTCGTCCTCGGACGCGGCGAGCTCTCTCTCGCGATCCTCGCGGAGACGATGCGCCGCGAGAGCTACGAGTTCTCGCTCGGCCGCCCGCAGGTCATTCTCCGCCGCGACCCCAAAGGACAGCTCGAAGAGCCGTACGAAGAGCTCGTCATCGACTGTGCCGAGGAATTCACCGGGAGCGTCATCGCGGCGGTCGGCGAGCGCAAGGGCGAGCTCAAGCATCTCGGAAAGCACGGCGACCGCGCGCGCCTCGAGTTCACGATTCCCTCGCGGGGCCTCCTCGGCTTCCGCCTGGAGTTCCTGACGCTCACGAAGGGCACGGGTCTCTTGAACCATCTCTTCGACCGGTACGGTCCCCATCGCGGGCCGCTGCCCAACCGCAAGCGCGGCGCGATGATCGCCAAGGAGCCGGGCGACGTGACGGCTTACGCGCTCGACCGCCTCGCCGACCGCGGCGTCTTCTTCGTCAAGCCGATGGACAAGGTGTATGCCGGCCAGATCGTCGGCGAGCAGTCCAAAGAAAGCGACATGGTCGTGCAGCCGTGCGAGAAGAAGCACCTGACGAACATGCGCGCCTCGACGTCGGACCAGGCGATCCGCCTGACGCCGCCGCGCGAGCTCAACATCGAGCAGGCGATCGAGTGGATCAACGACGACGAGCTCGTCGAGGTGACGCCGTCGTCCATTCGGGTCCGCAAACGGGTGCTCGACCACAGCAAGCGGAAGCGGGACAAGAACGACTAGTCCTTCGCCCTCCGCGCCGCCCACAGCCAGATCGCCCCGGCCACTCCAATCGCCACCGGCAGGATCAGGAACGCGGTCTGGAGCGACGTGCGGTCCGATATCGCGCCGAGAAGCGGCGGCGAGGGCACGTCGCCGAACAGGTGGATCGCGAAGATCTGCAGCGCCATCGCGCTCGCGCGCTGCGAGGTCGCGACGGCGCCGATCGTCGCCGAGTTGACGGGCCCGGTCGACGCGAAGAGAAGCAGCTCCGCGACGACGATCGCCGGCAGGTAGACGGCCGGCTCCGGCGCGAGGAACGCCACGAGCGCGGCGGGCGCGGCGGCGAGCGTCGCCCAGCCGCAGACGAGCAGGTCGGCCTGGGGTCGCCGCGGGCGAAGCCGGTCCGCGAGCCAGCCGCCGGCGAACGTGCCGGCGAATCCCGTCCCGACGGCGATGAGCCCGAACTGCACGGTGGCCTGAGAGGCCGGGACGCCGCGCGCGCGCACCAGAAACGCCGGCGTCCAGAAGGCGAGCGCCCCGAGCGCAAACGTGTAGGCCGCGTAGCCGGCGATGATCCGGCGGTAGGCGGCGTTTCGCAGGAGCGAGCCGTAGCCCCGCCCCGGACGCGCCCGGCTCGCCGCGGAGGCCGAGGACGCGTCCCGCGTGCGGGTCTCCGGCAGCGCGAAGCAGAGGAGCGCGAGGAGCAGTCCCGGCAGTCCGGCGATCAGGAAGGCCGCCCGCCAGCCCCAACGCTGGTCGACGAGGCCGCCCAGGATGTAGCCGGCGGCGGCGCCCACGGGGATCGCGGCGAAGAACACGGCATACACGCGGCCGCGCACGCGGTCCGGGAAATAGTCGGCGAGCAGGGCCGGCGCGATGGATCCGTAGGCCGCCTCGCCCACGCCGACCGCGGCCCGCGAGGCGAAGAGGCCGGTGAACGAGCGGGCGAGGCCGCCGAGCGCCGTCGTGACGCTCCAGAGCGCGACCGCGCCCGCGAGAAGCCTCGGCCGCGATCCGCGATCGCCGAGCACCCCGAAGACCGGCGACGTCAGCATGTACACGATGAGGAACGCGCTCGCCAGGCCGCCGAGCTGCGCATCCGTCGGCGCGAGCTCCGATTTCTTGAGGCTCTCGACGATCGAGGCGACGACGAACCGGTCGAGATAGTTGAAGAGATTGAGGAGCGTCAGAACCGCGAGGCCGAAGCCGGCGAGGCGGACCGGAGCGTCCCGGCTCACTCGGAGCCGAGATCGAGCCAGCAGGGGATCGAGGAGAGGAACGTGAACCCGACTTTGGCGTAGAAGCCCTGGGCCGTGGCCCGGCTGTCCAGATACATCCGGCCCAGGCCCTCCGCGCGGGCGCGGTCCGCGAGATGGCGGAGCATCTGGCCCGCATGGCCCTGCCCACGCTCGCTCTCCTCCGTGACGAGGTCGTCCACGAAGAGGTGCTCGCCGCGCGCGAGCGTGTGGCTGCGCCGCGCGCCGGCCAGGCAGACGAGCTTCCCGCCGACGAAGCCGCCGAACAGCCGATACCCCTCGACCTGCTGGCGGCGCACTTCCTCGAGGAACGTCTCCTTCCGCAGCCGCTCCCGCAGCACGGCCATCAGCGGAAAGGCCGCCTCGATCTCGGCGTCGCTGCGCAGCTCGCGGACATCCACGAGGCGGATTCTACGGGAGGGCGGGACGGGGTGCCGCTACGGGCCGTAGAGAGACAACTTGAACGCGGCCGCCAGAAACTTCGCCATCGTGTCGCGCGTGACGGGGTCCGCGGGACAGTACTTCACGGCCGAGCAGCCGGTGATGATGCCCTTGGCCCAGAGATAGTGGACGTGCTTGCAGAAGGTGTTGGTCGCCGGCACGTCGGTGAAGTGAACGTTCGGGCTCGCGGCGCTGCAAGAGTAGGAGAGCCCGGTCACGGGATCCGGGCCGTACGTCATCGGAACCCCGGTTCCGCCTGCCGGCGCGACGACCGCCTTGGCGATGAACGCCGCCATGTCGAGCCGCAGGACGTTGTCGCCCGGGCAGTACCGTCCGGTCGCGCAGCCGAGCGTCACGTTCTGGGTGGCCACGTAGTGCACGTGCTTGCAGAAGATGTCCGTCGGCGCGACGTCGGTGAACAGGGAGTTCCCGCCGATCTCGCAGTCGTAGGGCTGCGCGTTGACGGTGCCGCTCGGTGGCACGTTCGCTCCGCCTCCCGAGATTCCCTTGGCGATGAAGATCGCCATCTGTGAGCGCGCGACGGGATCCGTCGGGCAGTACGTCGTCGTCGTGCAGCCGGCCGTGATGCCTGCGTGCAGCAGCGTCTCGATCCTCTTGTAGAACGGCTGCGATCGCGGCACGTCCGTGAAGCTCTCTCCGACGTGGAGCGTCCACTGCTTCGGCGGCTCGCCGGAGGAGAGCGTCTCGAGGACCGTCGCGTCCCAGTGCGTGGCCGGCCGCGCGCCGCCGCCGGTCGAGACCGTCATCTGGTAACAGTTGCCCGTCGCGAGGTGGCAGCCCTTGGTCGCGCCCGCGCCGATCGTCCCGTAGTCCGCGGCGCCGTCGTCGAGTTCGTAGTCGGGCCCCGCCGGCCCCGAGAAAGCCGAGACGGTACCGGTCGGCGACTCCGGGCTCGCCGTGGGGTTCTTCCAGGACGGCTCGACGAACACGGACTCCTCGGGCTCGAGCACGCCGTTTCCGTCCGAGAGCCCCGAGTTCGGAGCGCGATCCACGTCGAGTGCGGTCGCGTCCTTCGGGACGAACACGAGCGACAGGTTGTCCGCGTAGCCGTCGTTGTAGAACCCGTCCCCCGTCTGGACCAGATCGACCTGCACGGAGCGGGTGTTGGGCGGCACGAGGCCCGAGGCCGACCGGAGCAGCAGGCCCGTGTTGCTGGCGCGGTCGGCGGCCAGCACGGGACCGACCGCGGTGGGCGAGCCGATCGCCGCGTCGGTGCCGTCGAGAAACGTCGCGGAGAGTGTCGCGTTATTGTCCTGGCCTCCGTACCCGCCCAGATACGCCGACAGCTGGAAGGCCACGGCCGAGGCGTCGATCAGAGCCGCGCTCCCCGACACATCGACGACCTGCCGCAGCTGGCTCGTCGCGGCGCAGCATCCGCCGGCGAAGAAGTTCGAGCCGCGGTCGGGGGGACCGGGGCTCGCGGCGGTCGGAAAGCCGCCTCCGGTCGCGTAGGACACCGATTCGGTCGTGCCCGTGACGACGGTCCAGCCCGTCAGCGTGCTTCCTGTTCCCGCCTCGGCCCCGCCGTTGACGATCAGATTTGCTCCCTGCGCCGCGGCGATTCGGGCCGCGCCGAGCAGCCAGACGAGGCCGAGCAAAGCGCGCGAAGCCGGTCGACAGGCCGCAATGAGCTTGCCCATTCACTTCTCCTCGAATGTTGGAGCGATCAGGGCCCGTAGAGTAACAGGTGGAGCGCCGTCGTCAGAAACTCGCCATGGCGTCGCGGGTGACGGCGTCGTCGGGGGTGCGTCGGAGAAATCCTGAGGTCCATCGTCACGCCGAACATCTCGCCGCGGCGACGGTGCCGATCAGGAAGGTCGATTGGCTCTCGCCATGCGCCAGATTGCCGTCGGGCGGCGCCGGAAAGGTCAGGGTCGCCGCGAGCGTCCCGTCGCCGTTGTCGATGGTGAGTGCGTGGCCGCCGACGAGGTTCTGGCCGGCCGCCCACATCTGCAGCATCACGTACTGCGCGTCGGGATTGCTGACCGTCCCGCCGAAGACCTGAGCGATCTTCACTTCGTGAAACGTCGCGAGAAGCGGGCCGGGGACGGCAAGACCGAGAAGAATCGCGAGACCGGGTCCGAGCTTTGCGCGCATGTTCCTTCCCTCGAGCGTCGGCGATTTGACGCCTACGCTGAAGGGAAAGGGGCCGCCGGGGCGCCTCCCAAGTCTTTCCCAGGATTGGCGCCCCGCCGGCTTCGTCCTCGGTCTAGTTCTGCGGGCCGTACAGCAGAAGGTTGAACGCGTTCGTCAGGAACTTGGCCATCTGATCGCGGGTGACGATGGTCGCCGGTTGATAGGTCGTCGGCGAGACCCCGGCGACGATGCCGCGCGCCCAGAGATACATGACGTGCTTGCAGAATGTGTCCGTGTACTTCAC
>Ga0335077_10002775_pt1 | contig 21019 bp, 16 predicted proteins | sample Lox_Sample_31_FD_207151 | JGI IMG/M metagenome (GOLD analysis project Ga0335077, IMG submission 207151) | Soil microbial communities from Loxahatchee National Wildlife Refuge, Florida, United States - Lox_Sample_3.1 | ecosystem: Environmental > Terrestrial > Soil > Wetlands | place: USA...
CGATCTGCCACTTCTCTTCGGGGGAACGATCTATGCGTGGTTTCCTGCTCATACTGCCTCCTGTTTGGGAGGCCCTGAGTCTACCTAATCAAAGTGTCCAGTTTTAGAGGGGTGCAATACACACTCATATGCAACGATCTTCCCGAACTGTGGCGTCATCGTTTTGAAGCGTTGATTCTCGAACTGGGGCAATCTGAGCATCCGGAGTTCGCTTCATATCGGAGCGGAGGTGCTGTTACATATGGAAGTCCGGAAGAAACCCGAGATTTCGCGAAGCAGACGGTGGGTGAAATTACAAAGTTTCTGAAAGCTTGGGTCCCAACGGGCGACTGGATGGCACCGTCTCGTGAGGGAGTTGGCAGGGGCCTGTCTTCCCTTATCGGTAATGAACCTGCGCGTTTTGCAGAAGACGCGACTAAGTTTCAAGAAGTGGATTCAACTTACATACGTGCTCTCATTGAGGGCTTGGCGGAAGCTCTCAAAAAAGGGCTCACATTCTCATGGTCCCCTGTTCTTCAACTTTGCCAATGGGTCGTGACGCAACCTCGTGAAATCTTAGGTCGAAATGAGGATCAACGAGAGGCCGACCCCCATTGGGGTTGGACCTTCAGTGCCATTTCTGACTTGCTGTCCGCAGGCGTTGAAACTAACGCCATTCCTTTCGAATTGCGAGGCCAGGTGTGGAAGGTTTTAGAACAGCTTGCTCGGGGCGAGGAACCCACCAAGATATCGGAAGGGAAATACCAAAAGGCCAAACAGAGCCCACTGACAATCTCAAACAGCACCGAACGGCCCAAGGCTATACGTGCAGTGATCAAGTATGCTCGCTGGGTAAAAAAACAGTCCGACAAATTGGGCGGCGAAAAGTCCATGAGATCGTCGTCTGCCTTGATGCCTGAAGTTCAAACTGTTTTGGACGCTCACTTGGATCTGGCGGTTGATTCGTCGCTAGGAGTTCGGTCTGTGTACGGTGAAACGTTGCCTTACTTGGAAGACCTTGACAAATCGTGGCTTAGTCAACGGATTTCCAGAATTTTGCCGTTATCGGAAGATCAGCGCGAACTTTTTGACGCCGCCTGGAATTCATATTTGGTGTACTGGCAGCCATCAGAACTCTTTCTGGGGTTGCTTCGTGATGACTATATGATCGCAATCCGCAGAATTCCCGCACATAGCCAGCAATCTGATAGCCTGCGAAACCCATCAGAACGACTAGCTGAACACATTCTGATCTTATACGGCTGGGGCAAACTCCAGTTGAATGATCCATTGATTACGGAGTTTTTTGCGAAAGTACCAGATACTGTCTCGGGCCACGGCTTTCACGAAATTGGCTTCGGCCTCTATAACACTAAGGAGCCCTTATCGCGTGAATTCTTGGAGCGATTTATGGCGCTATGGAATAAACGATTGGAAGTCGCTAGGCAAACCGCTGACAAGCGTGCCCACATTGCAGAACTTTCAGCATTCGGGTGGTGGTTTGCAAACAAGGAACTGGACCTTGATTGGGCGCTTGCGCAATGGCCGAGGTTCTGAAGATTGTTGGGAAAGTTGAAGTAGACCACTTAGTTGTGGAGCGTCTCATGAAGGCCGTTGAGGTCAGACCTGTGCAGTGTGTGGAGTGTTTGAGTCTACTTGTGGAAGGGTCAAGAGAAGGTTATGAAATCCTAGGTTGGCAGGAGCGAGCCCAAACCGTTCTGGCTTCGGCGTTGAAAAGCAACGATGCTAAGGCCAGAGGGGACGCAACTGCGCTAATCAATCGCTTAGACGCTCGCGGCTACTATGGGTTCAAGGAACTGCTCGAACGTGTCCGGTAGCAGCACAACCCCTGCGTGGACCGACTTTTGAGCACCCTGAATATGTTTCGGTTCTAGATCAAGACCCTTGTAAAGGTGTATGAATTCTAGGGCGCGATGATGCGCGAAGCTTCCGGCTTGGATTCAGCCGGGGGAAATTGCGCGCGCAGGAAGTGCACATAGACCCTTGCGCGGGGGCGTCCGTTCGTCCAATTGCGGATCAGACGAGCCAGAAAAACGAGCAGGTGAAATATCTCGGAGTCCTTGATGGTGGAGAACCCTAGTCGGTCGGTTTCCTTCTTCTTGTATTCCTGGATGAAACTAGCCAGCGCCGCATAGAGCGCGGCGGCCGGCTGCATAGCCGGCGGCCTTTCATAATAGATTCCGGAAACGAGAGTGCGGTAAGTCTCGGCAAGCGTCTGGATGGCGGAAAGGACCTGCTGATCGGTCAACTCGGGTTGATTAGCGGCAAATTGAGAGATCGTGAACGCCAGTCCGGAAACGAAGGATTCACGTTCATAGACGAGGTTGGGAGAAAGCTCCACTCCGGGAAAAAGAATCTCGCTCTCGGGCAAAGGCTTGCGATGTTCCTGCTCGTAGCGGTGCGCCGCAATCAGGTAAGCGCAATCGGCGGGGCAATCGAGAGTCACTTCGCGCTCTCTGCCGCAACACACGGCACAGATCTTCTCACCCTTGGCCGGGCAAAACCGCTCCGGCCGGCGCTTGGCGCAAATCGCACATGTAGGCCGCTCTGGCATTTTGCAAGATCAAAGGAATCGAGTAGCGGTGATTCCAGCGAAACTGAATGATTATATCCGACGCGGACCCTATGACAATTTCGGCAGCCTTCAGGCGGCTGAAAGTTGTGATGGCGCCGGATCCGGTATCGGGCCGGATTATTTCAGCGAATTTGGATCCGAAGTATTCTTCGGAGAGTGCTGATCAAGCAAGGAGACCATTTTTTGCGCCGGAGGAGGTATGGCTACCGTTCCTTTGCGCACGATGTCGATCGCAGCGATCTTTCTCTTATAGACAGCCTCGTTGGCGCCATTGTCGGGGCGTAGCGTGGAGCCTTCGAGGGATATGCCGGCAAAAAGTCCGCGCGCGCGCGAGTAGGTGAGCATTTCGGCACGCAAGGTGACGTCGGTAGCGGCGGCGGCGGCGCGGCCCTTGGGACCTGCCGCGGCGGACGCATCCGCGCCCAGCTTGACCTTGCTGGAAAGAATGGCATTGGCGCCGCGCGGATTCATAACCAGAATGACGAAATCGGTGGCTTGGCCGCCGAGTTGAAATCCGACGCTGCCGCCCTCGAGGGCGATCATGGTTGGAGCACCCCACTTACCCATGAAATGTTCGCCGGAGCGGCAGGTCATGCTGCCACGTCCATAGTCTCCGCCGATGCCAAAGGCAGCTTTGAGCACGGAGGGGATGACAATGACGCATTCGGCCTTATCCAGCAGGTCTTGGGGAATATTGTCGGGAATTCGCAGGATCTCATCGAGCACCATGCCGCAATTCTCCAGCCGGTTCGTTTCTTTATCGGCTCCCATGGAAGCGAGCGGCAAGGCGCAAAGGGCGACGGCCAAAAACGTGGCGACTGCCTTTTTCATTAAACTTCCTCCTGGCCAGGCAGCATCATCATAAGATTTTCCGCGCGGCGGATGCAAATTCATAAGGTTTGATGCGCAAAGAGGAAGCAGGAGGTTGGCAACTCGAAATAAGGTGCAAAGGCGCTTCTGGCTGCACCGGGACGGAGGCTCTATAATCCGAACCAAGCCGGAGTTCTGTTCCAGGGTCTGAAAGCATGTCTTCGATGAACGATCGAGCGACACAGCGCATGATGGGGCCTTGGCGGCGCGCGTATTCGCTCCTCATCCGCTTTCGGTTAATTCTTCTGTTCGTGCTTCTCTTCGCTGGGCTCTTTAGCGGGGTGGCGCTGCTGTTTCCTCCAGCAAGCCTGGCGCAGGAGGACACGCTTGCGGCCGACCCGGCGATTCCCGCCGCGAGTAAAACGAAAACACAACCGAGCGACGTTACGCGATTTCGACAACGCGTTCGGGCGGCGCTTGCGTCGGCGGGCGGCGAGAAAGCTTACTGGGGCTTGATCGTCGAGGATGCCGATACGGGCGAGGTGATCTACTCGCAAAACGCGGGCCGGTATTTTATGCCGGCATCAAACGCGAAGCTCTTTACCACCGCGATGGCGCTGGCCACGCTCGGTCCCGACTTCCGCATCCGTACAACGATCGAGAGCGAGGCGGCGCCGGATTCCGCGGGAATCCTGGCGGGCGATTTGGTGCTGGTCGGGCGGGGCGACGCAAATCTTTCCAACCGCGTATTCCCGTTCGCGGACCACGCCGAACACGACGGCCCGCCGGAAAAAGCGCTGGCCGATCTGGCCGATCAGGTGGCCGCGTCCGGAGTGAAGGAGATCTCCGGCGATATCGTCGCGGACGACAGCTATATTGCCCCGGAGCGATACCCTTCCGGCTGGACGATCGACGACGCGGTATGGGGTTACGGCGCAGCCGTTTCAGCGCTGGCGATCAACGACAATTACATCTCCGTGATTCTGCATCCCGGCGCTGCCGTGGGCGCACCTCTCACATACAGCGCGGCGCCCTGGCCGGGAATCTATGCGCTTCGCAACGACACGACGACCACGGCGGCGGGAATCGAGCCCATGCTGCGTCTGGAGCGCGATCCCGACTCCCAGACTTTCCACCTGACCGGAACCCTCCCGCTGGACGCGCCGGCGCGCGAACTGCAGCTTGCGGTCACGCAGCCGGCGGAGAATGCGGCGGCAGTTTTGATGCAACTGCTCGAAGCCCGAGGCGTGCGCGTCGGCGGCCATAGCCGGGCGCGTCACGGAGATCGCAACGCACAGCCGGTAGCGGCTACCGCAACGCACGTGCTGGCGGAACACATTTCGCTTCCGCTTCTGCAGGATGTGCGCATGACGAACAAGCTGAGCATGAATCTGCACGCGGAGCTGATGCTGCGCGTGGCGGCCAGAGAAAAAGCCGGAGCGATCACCATGGACGATGCGGGGGCGTTCGCCACGCAGTTTCGCCAAAGCATTGGGATCATGCCGGACGAGGTGCAGTTGACCGACGGCTCGGGACTTTCGCGAGGCGACCTGGTGACTCCGGAAAGCGTAGTGCGACTGCTGGCCTATGCTCACCGGCAGCCCTGGGGACCTGATTTTGAGAATACGCTGCCGGTCGCCGGACAGGACGGCACGCTCGAAACCCGCATGCGGGGCACAGCGGCCGCCGGAAAAATACATGCGAAGACGGGACTGGTGGAGCACGTCGATTCTCTATCGGGTTACGCCACCTCGCGCCATGGCGCTCATCTGATCTTTTCGATCTTTGGTAACAACACGGGACCGCGCGGGACCAATGGGACAAGCGTGGTGGATTCGATCTGCGCGGCCATGGTGGAAGAATTGTCGCCACATGGCGGTCGTCGTCCGGCACCCGCGAGCCGGCTTGCCGTGCCGAGTCAAGCGGAGAGACCAATCTCCCGTTAGAATTATTCAGCATGAGCCCCGGAAATATCATCACGGTTTTTGGCAGTTCTCGACCGAAGGCCGGCGAAGCCGATTATGAAGAGGCACGGCGGCTGGGCGGCGAACTCGCGCGGCGGGGCTTTCAGGTGTGCTCGGGCGGATATACAGGCGTGATGGAGGCGGTCTCGCGCGGGGCGAAAGAGGCGGGCGGCCGCGCCATCGCGATCACTTCCACATTTTTTCGCACGCAGGCAAACACCTGGGTGGACGAGGAGCACGCCGCCGGCACATGGCAGGAGCGGCTGTTCGAGCTGATCCGATTTGGCGAAGGCTTCGTCGCCTGCAAGGGCGGGACAGGCACTCTGGTGGAGCTGGCGGTAGTTTGGGAGATGCTGAACAAAGGCGTCATGGCGGGCAAACCCTTTGTGACGCTGGGTGATTTCTGGGCGCCGATCATCGAGCGAGTGCGCGAAGTGGAGAGCGATCACGGATCGCGCTGGGGAGAAGCGCGGGCGCGGCTGGTGCGCGGCGCGCAAACTCCCGCCGAGGCCGCGGAGTATCTGGCCCAGGCGCTTTCCAGGAAAGATGCTGGCCAAGAGATAAGAAATGGGACGCCGCGCTGAAGAGATTCTGGAATTTGACCGGCTGCGCGATCTGCTGCGGGGCCGCACCACCTCGGCGCCGGGGCGGCGCGCCATCGAAGCGCTGGAGTTCCGCACCGAGCGCGCCCCACTGGAGCGTGAATTCGCCGCAGTGAGGGAAGCGATTGCCTATCTGCGCTCGGGGGAGGAGCTCGGTTTCGGGGCCTTGGCCGATCCCGAACCCTGGCTCGAGCGGCTGGACCTGCCCGGGGCCGTTCTGGCTCCCGCACAACTGCTGGACGCAACGTCGCTGGTCGATCTGGCGACGTCTGTGCGCGAACTCTTTCGGGAGCCCTCTGCAAAATGTCCACTGCTCACCGAGCGCGCCCGCTCGCTCGCGGACTTGCGCTTTCTGGCGGCGGCCATCCGCAGGGCCGTTTTGCCCAACGGCGAAATCAGCGACGATGCCTCGCCGGCGTTGCGCCGCATCCGCGAAGGCATGGCCCGCACGCGCGATAGTTTGCAAAAAGCGCTCGAGCGCATTTTGCGCGCCCGAGGAGGCGAAAGCGGCGAAGATTACATCACGCAGCGAAACGACCGCTATGTGATTCCGGTGCGGGCGTCGGAGCGGCGCAGCTTGGACGGCGTGGTTCATGCGGCCAGCGCCACGGGACAGACGGTTTTCGTCGAGCCGCTCGAAACCATCGAGGTCAACAACCGGCTGGTGCAGCTCAGGGAAGAGGAAGCGGCGGAGATCGCGCGGATTCTGGAAGAGTTGACGAGCAAGCTGGTGGCCGAGCGCGGCCCGCTCTCGCACATGGCGGCGACGATCGCGGAGATGGACGCGCTTTTTGCGCGGGCGCGATTTGCGCGCGAGTACGATGCGTGCATTCCGGAGTTCACGGATGAGGCCGCCATCGCTCTGGAGGCGGCCCGGCATCCGGTGCTTGAAAGCACGCTGCGGCCGCAGGGCCGCGCGGTGGTGCCGCTCAGCTTGTCTTTGGGCAGAGGCGACACGGTTCTGGTCATCAGCGGACCAAACACGGGCGGGAAGACGGTGGCGCTGAAAACGGTGGGGCTGGCGGTGCTCGCAGCGCAATCGGCAATTCCGGTGGCCGCGCAATCGGCGCGGCTGGGTATTTTCGACCGAGTGCTGGCGGATATCGGCGACGAACAGTCGATCGCCGCGGACCTCTCGACGTTTTCCGCGCACATGCTGAATCTGAAGTCGATTCTGGGCACGCTTACGCCGCATTCGCTGGTGCTGCTGGATGAAATCGGCACGGGAACTGCCCCCGAGGAAGGCGCGGCGCTGGCAGTAGCACTGCTGGATGAGTTTCGCGCGCGAGGCTGCCTGGTTCTCGCCACCACGCATCACGACCGGCTGAAGGCTTATGCATCGACGACGCCGGGCGTGCTGAATGCGGCGGTGGAGTTCGACGAAGAGCGCTTGGCACCCACCTATCGGCTGCGCGTGGGCGTGCCGGGCGGATCGAGCGGCATCACCATCGCGCGGAGGTTGGGGCTGCCGGAGAATATCGTCGAACGGGCGAAAGAGCTCATCACTCCTGAGGCGCGCGAGGCCGCGGGGCTGATCGCCTATCTGCATCGCAGCCGCGACGTGCTGGAACAGATGCAGCGCGACTTGGCGGAGCAGATGCGGCAAGTGGAAGCCGAAAGGCGCGAGTTGCGAGAGGAGTGGGTGGTGCGGCAGCGGGCGCGCATCGCGGAATTGGAGCAAAGATTCAACGCCGCGGTGGCAGAGCACGAGCAGCGGATGGTGCAAGCCATCGAAGCGGTAAAGGACCGCGAATTGCGCGCGCAGATGGAGAAGCAGTCGCGGCGAAAATTGACCGAGGCGCGAGGAGAGGCCCGGAGCGAGGCCGATGCCGCCGTGGTGGCGCACCTCTCGGAGTCGCAAGCGGATTTGGGGATTGCGGCTGAAGCGGCGCGGCCTCCTTCGCCCGAGGAACTGGTTGCCGGCGTGCGGGTGCGGGTGCGCGGCCTGCCCGCGGCGGTGCTGCTGCGGCGGCGCGACGGCGGGAGCGCAGAGATCGAAGCGGGGCCGTTGCGGATGAAGGTAGCGCTGTCGGAGATTACGGCAGTGGTAAAGGACGAGGGCGGCAAGCGCGCGGCAAGCGCGAAAGCAAGCGGCGCTGGGAAAACGGCAGGCGCCGCGCGCAGCGGTGTCAGCGTGCATACGGCGCCAGCGGATCGCGACGCCGGCGGAGCCGGGGATGAGATCAATGTGATCGGCTGCACGGTGGAGGAGGCTTCGCGGCGCGTGGATAAATTTATCGATAACGCCGCGCTTGAGGGGAAACCTGTGGTTCGCGTGATTCACGGGCACGGGACAGGCGCGCTGCGGCGGGGACTGGCGGAGTTTCTTGCGGCGCATCCGCTGGTGGAAAGCGTGCATGCGGAAGCGCAGGAGCGCGGGGGGACGGCGGTGACGGTGGTGGAGCTGCGGGCTTGAACTTTTTGAACGCAGGGGCCAGGAGCTAGGAAAAACGTGGCGGAAGCGGGTTCCTTTGCCGATCGCGTGAAACAGCAGGCGGACATCGTCCGCGTGGTGGGCGAATATGTGCGGCTGAAAAAGAACGGACAGAATTTCACGGGGCTGTGCCCGTTTCATTCGGAGAAGACGCCGTCGTTTGCGGTGCATCCGGTAAAGCAGATCTATCACTGCTTCGGGTGCGGCGCGGGCGGCGACGTTTTCAAGTTCGTGATGGAGATGGACAAGTGCGACTTCATGGAAGCCGTGCGGGCGGTGGCGGACAAATGCGGCATCGCTATTCCTCAGGCGCGGGACCGTTCGCCGGAGGAGCGGCGCGAGCAGCAGCAGCGCACCGCGCTGGTGGAATTGCATCGCGAAGCGGCGGCGTTTTTCGCGCGGCAGCTGGAGAACACGCCGGAAGGCAAGGCGGCGCGCGGCTACCTGGCGGATCGTGGCCTCGATGCGGAGCCGATTGCGCGGTTCGGGCTGGGGTATGCGCCTTCGGGCGGCGACGCGCTGCTGCGGCATCTGAAGGCAAAATATCCGGAGAAGCTGATCGAACTGGCCGGATTGGCCAGCCGCGATGCCAGCGGGCGCGCTTACGACCGCTTCCGGCGGCGCATCATTTTTCCGATTGCCAATGAATCGGGCAAAGTGGTGGCGTTCGGCGGGCGGGCGCTGGGAGACGACCTGCCAAAGTATTTGAATTCGCCGGAGACGCCGATCTACATCAAGAGCACGGTGCTCTATCACCTCGATCGCGCCAAGGAGGCCATCCGGCAGGCGGACGCGGCGATTCTGGTGGAAGGCTATATGGATACGATCGCGGTGGCGCGGGCAGGGATTGGCAACGTGGTGGCCAGTTGCGGCACGAGCCTGACCGAGACGCAGGTGAAGCTGCTGCGGAGGTTCACGCGGCGGATCATGGTGAACTACGATCCCGATACGGCGGGGCAGACGGCCACGGAACGATCGCTGTCTCTTTTGCTGCAGCAGGATTGCGAAGTGCGCGTCCTGGCACTGCCCGGCGGGAAAGACCCCGATGCGTTCATCCGCGGGGAAGGCCCGCCGGCTTACCGCAAATTGCTGGAGGGTGCGCCGGCATACCTCGATTACTTGATCGGGCGCGCGCGGCAGATGGGCGTGGCGAACGCGGAGCAGAAGCTGCGGGCGATGAATTTTCTGCTGCCGTTCGTGCAGCGGATTCCGAACGCGCTGCTGCGTTCGGAATGGGCCTCGCGGATCGCGCAGCAATTGCGTGTGGAGGAGCCGGTGTTGCGCGAGGCGTTGCGCCGGGCGGCGGCGGAACGGCGGAGCGAGGTGAAGACACAGCCCGCGCTGGCGGGGCGGGCGGCGAAGCCGGCGGAGCGGCGGCTTGTGCAGATGCTGATGGAGGCGAACGACTTTCGCGAGCGGCTCAGCGAAGAGATTCGCGCGCAGGGGCTTCACGTGGGATTAGAAACGGAAAAAATCCTGGGCGTATTGATCGAGACGAGCGTGGAAGCGGCGCCGGACGCCAATGCCCTGGCGCCGAAACTCGAGGAACAGGACCGGCGGCTGCTATTCGAGATCGCGTTTGAGAGCGGCATGGAAGCGAGCTGGGAGGAAGCAGAAAGCTGCCTGGAGGTACTCCGTAGGCGCAAATCGGAAGAGGAGCTGGCGGCGGTGCAGCGGCAGATCGAGGCTTGCGGGTCAGGTTCGGGCGACGGGGGAGAGCAGTTGCGCGAGTTGCAAGAGCGGAAGCTGGAGTTGCGGAGACGGCTGGCCAGCGCAGCACCATGATTTCGCGCCCAGGCCAGGGCGGACGTCTTGCAGTTTTGCGCAACCGCGTTGGTTGACGAGACGTTTATGGGCGTGTAACGTGATACGGTTTAACGCGGTAACGGGTAAGGTGGCCTGTGCATCCAACTAGGGTGTACATCGTAGGCGCGGGAACGGGCGCGACGATAGAAGCAACTAAGCGCGTGATTGCCTTCACAATTGAGAATTTGGGATTTTCGACATTGGACCTAAGTGCGCCCACGGCGCTCGGGCGGTCCTATAGCCCTGTCGTCTCAAGGACGCACGGAGGAAACTCTTGGCTCTGGCGCTAGAAGAAAAGTACGATCAGGTACGCCAGCTCATCAACATGGGCAAGGAGCGGGGCTACCTGTTGTATGACGAAGTGAATGACATCCTGCCCGCGGAAGTCCACTCCTCGGAAGAGATCGACGACCTGCTTTCCACCTTCGAGCGATACGGCATCGACATTTATGAAGACATCGCCGCGGCCAAAGCCGCGCGCGCCCAATTGGAGGTCGCGGAACCCGCCGACGGGGAGATCAAAGAGGAAGCCGGCGGCGGCGGAAGCGATGAAGTCGAGTTGGACCTGACCCCGGGTTTGCTGGAGAAGACCAACGATCCGGTAAGGATGTACCTGCGGGAGATGGGCACGGTTCCGCTGCTGACGCGCGAGGGCGAAGTGGCCATCGCCAAGCGCATCGAGCGCGGGCAGCTTCTGGTTCTGAAGACGATCACGCGCTCGCCGATCGTGATCAAGGAACTGATGGCCATCGCCGACGATCTGCGGAACGGGGCGCGTTCGATCAAGGAGATCGTGCAGTTCGACGACGAGGAGCTCACCGAAGAAAAAATCGAGAACAAGACGAAGGCGACCCTGAAAGTTCTCGACAATATCTCCGGCCTCTACGATCTGGCGCTGAAGCAGGCGGCCAAGCTGGACAAGATCCCCAAAGCCAAGAAGCGCTCCTATCTGCGCGCGCGCTACGCGATTTCGCGCACGCGCATCGAGATGTCGCAACTGGCGCGGTCGCTGGAGTTCAATCTTTTCGAGCGCAAGCGGCTGATCGACAAGATGCGGCACACCGTGGAGCGATTGCAGTCGCTCGAGCGCGAGGCGGGCAAGCTGGAACGGCGCGCCGACGTCTCCAAGGGCGACACGGCCGCGGAAGCGCGCCGCGAATTGCGCACGCGCCGCAGCGAACTGAAGGAGATTTCCGACGCCAGCGAAGTGGGGCTGGTGGAGCTGAAGCGCACGCTGCAAATCATCGTCCGCGGGGAGATGGAGGCCGAGCAGGCCAAGAAGGAGTTGATCGAGGCCAACCTCCGGCTGGTTGTTTCCATCGCCAAGAAGTACACCAATCGCGGCCTGCAGTTCCTGGACCTGATTCAGGAAGGCAATATCGGACTGATGAAGGCCGTGGATAAGTTCGAGTGGCGCCGCGGATACAAGTTCTCGACGTATGCGACCTGGTGGATACGCCAGGCGATCACCCGCGCCATCGCCGACCAGGCCCGCACCATCCGCATCCCGGTCCACATGATCGAGACGATCAACAAGCTCATCCGCACGCAGCGGCAGTTGGTGCAGGAACTTGGCCGGGAGCCCACGTCCGAAGAGATCGCCAAGCGCATGGATATTCCGGTGGCCAAGGTGCGCAAGATTCTGAAGATTGCGCAGGAGCCCATCTCCCTGGAAACCCCCATCGGGGAAGAAGAAGATTCGCATCTGGGCGACTTCATCGAGGACAAGGCCGTGGTTTCGCCGTCCGACGCGGTGATCAATCTGAATTTGAAGGAACAGACGGCGTCGGTCCTGAAGACGCTTACGCCGCGCGAAGAGAAGGTCATCAAGATGCGGTTTGGGCTGGACGACGGTTCCGAGCATACGCTGGAGGAAGTGGGACAGTCGTTCGCGGTCACGCGCGAGCGCATCCGGCAGATCGAAGCCAAGGCATTAAGGAAATTGCGCCATCCGTCGCGTTCGCGGAAGCTGCGGGCGTTCCTGGAAGGCTCTTCGCGCGAATACCTTTAGAGGTATGGCGCGCCTTCCCTTCATCTCCCAAGCAACACAACAAGCAGGTTTTTTCATCTATCCAGCCTGGTCCGCTGCCAACAACCCTTGACTTCCGGATTTTCGAGGGACAGAATCCGCTGCAAGAGGCGCCTCGGCGGACTCGCTCCATTTGAACTTCCGATCGCTGACGTTTAGGAGAGATACCATGGCCAGCACACCGCAACCTTCGCTTGATATGGATAAGCTGAATGCGTTTGTTAACCGATTCGTCGGGGATCTAGGAGCGGCCGTTCACACAGGAATGGTGGTCATCGGGGAGAGACTGGGATTGTACAAGGCCCTGGCCTCCGGTCCCATGACTCCAGCCGAACTCGCCAAGCAAACAGGAACGGATGAACGTTATCTGCGCGAGTGGCTGGCTTCGCAAGCCGCGGGGGGCTACATCACTTACGACGATAAGACCAAGCGCTTCAGCCTGAGTGAAGAGCAAGCGTTTACTCTGGCGAACGAAGACAGCCCAGCCTATCTGCCCGGGGCGTTTGAGCTCGCCTTGGGATCGCTGGCGGCCGTTCCGCGCATCGCGGAATCTTTCCGCACGGGCGCGGGGATGGGCTGGTATGAGCACGATGAGCGAGTCTTTCACGGATGCGAAAAGTTCTTTCGGCCGGGCTATGCCGCCAATCTCGTGAGTTCCTGGATTCCGGCGCTCACAGACGTCAAGGAAAAGCTCGAGAAAGGCGCCAAGGTGGCGGATGTGGGTTGCGGCAAAGGGGCTTCGACTCTGCTGATGGCGAAGGCATTTCCCGAATCCGAGTTCCACGGCTTCGACTATCACGACCAATCGATTGTCGGCGCGCGCGAATCCGCCAAGCGCCAGGGACTTTCTGAACGCGCCAGGTTTGAAGTCGCCGCGGCGAAGTCGTATCCGGGAAAGGATTATGACCTTGTGGCTGTCTTCGATTGCCTGCACGATATGGGAGATCCGGTAGGGGCTGCCAAACACATTCGGCAGTCGCTCAAAAATGACGGCACCTGGATGATCGTCGAGCCATATGCGAACGACGACATGAAGGACAACCTGAATCCCGTGGGCCGCGTTTACTACTCATTTTCGACGCTGCTCTGCACGCCTTGCTCGCGCTCCCAGGAAGTCGGACTGTGTCTCGGCGCGCAGGCAGGAGAAGGACGCATTCGCGAAGTGGTCACCTCAGCAGGTTTCACTCGCTTTCGGCGAGCCGCCGAAACACCGTTCAATCTGGTTTTCGAAGCGCGGCCTTGAAACGCACCGGGCCGCCGTGCCGACAGGCTAAGCGGCAGTGGGCTCGATCTCGTGAAGCGGAGTAAGCGTCCGCACACGCAGGGCGGAGAGCACCGCTCCGCCATACAGCGCGCCGAGCAGGAGGAAGGCCAGCTGTAGGCTGGCGTGCTCGGCGAGCCAACCCAGCGCGAAACTCATCACCACCTGAAGGACAGTGGCCAGGAAGGCGAAGGCGGATTGCGTCCGTCCCATCAGGCGATTGGGAACCGACGCCAGGATCGACGATTGCGTGAGCACCGCGCCAATGGCCCGGCACGCACCGAAGGCGGCGTTCATGGCGATGGCGATTGCCAGAGAGCCCGCATAGGGAAAGAGGGCGTGTCCCACGGCGAGCACGAATAAGGCACCTACCAGCACATGAAAGGGGCGGCGATGGGAAAGCGGAGCCGCCCCGAATCCTCCGAGGACGGCACCCAAGGCCCAGCCGGATTCGATAAAGCCGTAGCCGCGCGCGCCTACATGGAGAAGATTATTAGCCAGGGCCACGACGAGGACATTGGCGCTGATGACTCCGGCCATCATGCAGGCATAGGTCAAACCGAGGGCCAGCACGGCGGGCTGGCTGCGCAGATAGTTCAGCCCTTCATGAATGTCCGCGAGGACGCCCGGCTCGGGCTCCGGTGCGCGGTGAATCGAACCGTGGGCCTGAACACCGGCCGTGCCGAAGAAGCTTCGGGAAGCGAAGCCTTGCGGGGCGTAATAGCCCCGACGCAAGAAATAGAAGCACAGTGCCGAGAGAACGTAGGTCGTTCCGTCGATGGCCAGAATTCCGGCCAGTCCGGCGCGCTCGTAAACGAGTCCCACCAAGCCGCCGGCCGCCAGCATGCCGCCCTGAACGGCGATCAGCACGGCGGCATTGGCGCCGACCAAGTGTTGCGGGGGAATGATCTCCTGAAGCAAGGCGAGGCTCGAAGACCAGTAGATGGCAAAGCCCACGCCCAGAAACAAGACCATGGCGTAAAGTTGCCAAAGCTCCAGCTTGCCTCGCCAAGCAAGGAACGCGGCGGCCAAGACAATGGCTGCACGACCCAAGTCCAAGACGATGGAAAGATAGCGGCGGTCGACGCGATCGGTGAGCACTCCCCCAAAGGGCGGAACAACCAACCGGGGCAGCGTCAGCAAGATGACGGTGAGGCTTACCTGAACGGTGGAATGCGTCTTGGCCAAGACGTACAGAGTGACGCCGGCGAAATTCATTCCCGTGCCAAAAAGCGACACGAACATTCCCGTGAAAAAGAAGGGAAAACCTGCATGCGAGAAGAGCGCTCGCCACTGAGTGTGAGGGGGCCTAGGAGAATCCATTCGAACCTGTGAGCTCCTGCGAGCTTGACGGCATTATAGAGGGAAACAGATGCTCCACCGCAGGCGAATGGGTACGGAGTTACACGAGCGGCACGGCGGCGTCGTCCCGGCGAACCGGCGCAAATGCAACGCAACTGCAGATCCCTCGGCCAAAATTGGGCCTCGTGATGACAACGCCGGAAAAGTCTGAGGACTGCTAGACTCGACGTATGCCATTTCGCTTCGAAATGCTGAAGGTGGATCCGTCCGGCGCACGCCTGGGGCGCTTGACCACGGCGCACGGAACCATCGAGACGCCTGCCTTCATGCCGGTGGGCACTGCCGGAACCGTGAAAGCCATGACGCAGGAGTCGCTCGAGGAGATGGAAGTCGGGCTTCTGTTGGCGAACACGTACCACCTGTATCTGCGGCCGGGGCACGAGTTGATTCGGCGCATGGGAGGGCTGCACCGGTTCATGGCCTGGCCGCGAGGGATTCTGACGGACTCCGGCGGATACCAGGTGTTCAGCCTCGCGGATTTGCGGAAAATCAGCGACGAAGGCGTTCGCTTTCGCTCGCATCTGGACGGCACGGAATACATGCTCACGCCCGAAAGCGCCATTCAAGTGCAGCGCGCGCTAGGGTCCGACATTGGGATGGTGCTCGATGAGTGCATTGAGTATCCGGCGACGCACGATCGGGCCGCGTCGGCGGCGAAGCGCACGCTGGAATGGGCGAAGCGGTGTAAAAACGAGATCGAGGCAAGTCCGGCAAGCGAGGCGAATCCAGAACAGGTTTTCTTTGCCATCGTGCAGGGCGGGACTTATGCGGACCTGCGGCGGGAAAATGCGGCGGAACTCGTGGCGCTCGATTTTCCGGGCTACGCCATCGGAGGGCTGGCCGTGGGCGAACCGCACGGGCTCTCCTGCGAGATGGCCGGCGAGGCGGCTGCCTGCTTGCCGCTCGACCGGCCGCGATACGTGATGGGAGTGGGCAAGCCGGAACAGATCGTTGACTATGTGCGCTGCGGGATCGACATGATGGACTGCGTGCTGCCCACGCGCAACGCGCGAAACGGCTATCTCTACACGCGACAGGGCCCGTTGCATATCAAAAATGCGGAATTCATGGACGATCCGCGGCCGATCGACGAGACCTGCGGCTGCCCGACGTGCCGGCGCTATTCGCGCGCGTATCTCTGTCATCTGTTCCGCGCGAACGAGATTCTGGGCGCCATCCTGAACACCACCCACAATCTTTACTTTTTTCTTGACATGATGAAGGCGATTCGAGAGGCTATCGCGTTTGGGAACCTGTCGCGGTTCTCATCCGAGCTTCAGGCGCGCTTGGAAGCGGGTCATCGATAGCAGAGCGGCGGGTCCGTCGTAGGAACTTCCCTCGCATAACGCAGGGACGCGCCGTGGAAAAATGGCGGCGGGATTTCCTTTCTGCACGCGATCCTGCAATAATTGGCGAAAGTCCGGGAGCTAGTCAATCATGACGTTCAGCAGCGTGGCGGCCTCGCTTCTTTTTGCCGTCCAGAGTCCGGCGGGAAATGGTTTGATCGCCTTCTTGCCTTTGGCGATCATCATGGTAATTTTCTACGTGCTGCTGATCCTTCCCGCGCAGCGGCGGCAGAAGAAGACGCAGGCCATGCTGAACGACCTCAAGACAGGGGACAAGGTCGTGACCAACGGCGGGCTGTACGGAACGATCATGTCCCTGGACGGAGATTCCATACAACTGCGCATCGCCGACCAGGTGAAGGTGAAAGTGGCGCGCTCGGCGGTGGCGGGGCTTCAGGCGGAAGGCAAGGAAGGTTAGGCAGAAAATTAGGGAGCGTGACGTTCCGGACCTCTCCGGATGCTTGCGCGGATGAAACGAAACAATGAATTCCAACCTTAGATGGAAAGCTGTGTTTATCGCGCTGGTCGTCCTGCTGTGCATTTTTGGATTGGTGGGACTGCCGCAGTTTCCGACCTCCCCGGCGCAAGCTCGCGATAATTTCTCCAAGAGGATCAAGCTGGGCCTGGACCTCCAGGGCGGGACGCATCTGATTTTGCAGGTGCAGGTGAACGAAGCGGTCAGCCTGCAAACCGATCAGACCAGCGACCACCTGAGCACCCTTCTGCGAGACAAAAATATCCGCTACGACGACTTGCGGAAGGCCGGGGACACGCAAGTCCTGGTTCACAATGTCGCGGCGGAATCAACGGCGGCGTTCCGGGACTTGGTGAGTTCGAACTTCCCGGACTGGGACCTCGCGCCGGCTCCCGGCGAGCAATCGGGCTATCTGCTCACCATGAAGCCTTCGACGGCGGTGGCCATTCAAGCCGAGACCATGTCGCAGTCCATCGACACGATCCGGCGCCGCATCGATGCGCTGGGGTTGACCGAACCAGTCGTGGCCCCATACGGGCAGGGCGACAACGAAATTATCGTGGAACTGCCGGGCGAGGGCGATCCGAACCGCGCCAAGTCCGTGATTCAAGCCGGCGGACAACTGGAACTGCTTCGGGTCGAGGATGCCAATCCTTATCCTTCCCAAGCGGCCGCGCAGGGAGCGCATGGCGGCGTCCTGCCGCCGGGCACGCAGTTACTGCCCTCCAAGGAAGCGGACGCTTCGGGCCAGGGAAGCTGGTACGTGGTGGACCGCGCGCCCATCATTACCGGCCGCGACCTGCGCAGCGCCAGCGCAATACCGAGCACGGACAATCCCGGGGGATACGAAGTAAATTTCACGCTCTCGACGGAAGCGGCGCGACGGTTTGGTCCTTTCACCGAACAGAACGTAGGCCGCCCGATGGCCATTGTTTTAGACGGCAAGGTCGTGTCAGCCCCGGTCATTCAGAGCCGCATTGAGGATTCGGGACGCATAACCGGGCGGTTTGGCCAGCAAGAAGCAAACGACTTAGCCTTAGTATTGCGCGCTGGAGCGCTTCCCGCGTCGATCCGCTATTTGGAAGAGCGCACAGTGGGGCCCTCTCTGGGCGCGGACTCGATCCGGCATGGAGTGCAGGCCTCGATCATCAGCCTGCTGGTCGTGCTGATTTTTATGGTCTTCTACTACCGGATTTCGGGCGTGAACGCGGTGGTTGCGCTTCTGCTGAACCTGGTGATCCTGCTGGCTGCCCTGGCATATTTCGGAGCCGTGCTGACGCTGCCGGGCATCGCGGGAGTCATTCTGACCATCGGTATGGGTGTGGATTCCAACGTGCTGATTTTTGAGCGCATCCGCGAGGAGTTACGCGCGGGGAAAGCGCCGGCTTCAGCCGTGGATGTGGGCTTCAAGCGGGCGTTTCTAACCATTATCGACACGCACGTGACGACGGTGGTTTCGGCCATTTTTCTTTTCGTGTTCGGGACCGGGCCGGTGCGCGGCTTTGCCGTCACCTTGACGATCGGCCTTGTGGCGAACCTGTTTACCGCGGTGTACGTGTCGCGGGTAATTTTTGATTGGCATCTGGCGAAAATGCAGCGCCAGGCGGCCCTAAGCATCTAAAGCCGGTTTCGGGCACTAAAGTGCCTGGAGCGGTGTCTAATTGAAGGGACAAAATCCGGGATGGAGTTTTTTCATAACGACGTCAACTTCGACTGGATGGGGAAGACGAAGTACTTCGTCGCCCTATCGTTAACGCTGCTCCTGATCGGATCGGCGTCCTGGATTCACAAAGGGAGCCTGGACTACGGCATTGATTTTAAAGGCGGGACATTGGTCTACGTGCGATTCGCGAGCACGCCGCCGGTGGACAAGTTGCGGCAGGGGTTGGTGGAACAGGGTCTGGGTGACAGCGTGATCCAGCGGATTTCGGACATCGGCACGACGAATCCAAACGAAGTGGTGATCTATCTTCCGCAGAGGGGCCAGGGCAACGAAGCGCTGGACGCGGGCAAGTCCGAGATTTTAAAGGCGCTGCAAGCGACCCTTGGCGCCGGCGAAGCAGGCAAACAGGACTTTAACGAAGCGTCGCCGGATACCCTGGCGGACGTGCTCACACGCAAGGATCCGCTTGCCGCAGGTCCGACGGGCGCCGCAAGGTACCAGCAGTTGGCGCGTCAACTGACGGACTACCGGGACCATGCCGCAGGGGGCGTGGTAGCAAATCTTGACGATCTGCAGCGGGCGGGAGCGACGACGCCGGTGCTCTCCACGCTTCGCGACGGATTTTACGCGGGGCCGTTTGCGGTGGTGAACGTCGAAATTGTGGGACCCAAGGTGGGCGCGGACCTGCGGCGTCAGGCGGTTTACGTGACCCTGTACGCCCTCGCCGGTATGCTAGTTTATATTGCACTTCGTTTCGAATTGGTGTACGGTGCCGCCGCTGTCCTAGCCGTCTTCCATGATGTACTCATTACGTTAGGGCTGTTTTCGCTTTTACATTTTGAGATATCGCTTACGGTGATTGCGGCGCTGCTCACTTTGGTGGGCTATTCGATGAACGACACAATCGTGATCTTCGACCGGATTCGGGAGAACTCGCGGCTAATGCGCCGGGAGCACTTCAAGACGATTGTGAACCGTTCGATCAACCAGACGCTGTCGAGAACGATTTTGACGAGCGGGCTCACCTTCCTGACAGTCCTGGTACTTTTCTTGATGGGAGGCCAGGTGCTGCGGAGTTTTTCGTTTGCACTGGTCGTTGGAATTTTGGTAGGAACGTACTCAAGTTTCGGCATTGCCGCTCCGCTGGTGGTTGCGTGGAATCAGTGGAGAGGCCAGAACGCAATGCCTGTCTCTGGCGCGGCATCTGGCACAAAACCCCGGGCGAAAGAAGTGCAAGGCCGTTTGGCCCCGGCCGGCAGGAGGTGACATGTTTGACGATCTTGTCGAATCGAGCGTGGTGAGGAAGAAAACGAATAAGAGTTGGACGATCATTCTCTCCACGATTGTTCAAGCGATGGTACTGATCGTTTTGATTTTGATTCCGTTGATTTATACGCAGGCGCTGCCCAAGGCGATGCTGACGACGCTGCTGATCGCGCCGCCGCCTCCTCCGCCGCCTCCCCCTCCTCCGACTGAGGCCCCCAAGGTCGTCAAGCCAGTGGCCAGGCTCATCCAGCAAGGAAAGCTGATGCAGCCGCGAGCGATTCCGAAGCAGGTTGAGGTGTTCAAGGAAGCGGAGCTGCCGCCGGAGGCGCCGGTTGCAGGAGGCGTGCTGGGTGGCGTGGATAGCGGTCTGCTCGGCGGTTTGGGCGCGGGCCCCGCAGTTGCAGCGCCGCCGCCTCCTCCGCCGCCGCCCCCGAAGCAAACGCAGCGAATCAAACTGGGAGGACAGGTGGTGGCGGCAAAGCTGGTTGCTCAGCCACAGCCGGTGTATCCGCCTCTCGCGAGGCAGGCGCGCATTCAGGGCAACGTAGTTCTGCACGCGATCATCGACAAAGACGGGCGCGTTGGCGAGCTACAGGTCATTTCCGGGCACCCGCTTCTGGTGCAATCGGCGCTGGAAGCGGTGAAGAACTGGCGCTACCAGCCGACTCAATTGAATGGCGACCCGGTCGAGGTGGACACGACCATCACGGTCTCGTTCGTCCTTGGCGGCTAGTCGCGTTAGCTGATCGAAGATCGGGCTTAACTCAAAGGTTTCGGACCGGGGCCGAGCACGTGGGAGGCCTCGGTCGATAGTGTGCGAACCAAAAAGGAGCAAACCGTATGGTTGCGAACTTAGCTGTTTCGTCGTTAAACCTGCTGGCGCTGCAGGCTGGAACGTGGGATTTGCGCTCGATGTGGGGCAGCATGAGCATCGTCGCCAAGGCGGTGGTGTTCATCCTGTTTATCCTGTCGGCGTGGTCGCTGGGCGTAATGATCGACCGGGCGCTGATGTACAGCGCGGCGCGCAAGCAGTCGCGCGTGTTCGTGCAGCAGGTGGCCGGCGCGCTTCGTGAGGGCAAGCTGGATGAAGCCATTTCCATCGCCGAGCGGAACAAGAAGAGCCATATCGCCAAAGTAGTGGCGACGGGGCTTTCGGAATTTCAATCCGCTTCCGCCCAAGTGTCCGAGGCGGAAGTGGTGGAAGCCGCCAAGCGCGGCCTGGATCGCTCGATCGCTATCGTGCACGCGGATATGAAGCGCGGGTTGAGCGGCCTGGCAACCATCGGGTCGACCGCGCCCTTCGTGGGCTTGTTCGGCACGGTGGTCGGGATCATCAACGCGTTCAAGGGCATCGAGGCCGAGAAGGCCACGGGGCTTTCGGCTGTGGCGGGCGGAATTTCCGAAGCGTTGGTCACCACGGCTCTCG
>Ga0335077_10002776_pt1 | contig 21008 bp, 16 predicted proteins | sample Lox_Sample_31_FD_207151 | JGI IMG/M metagenome (GOLD analysis project Ga0335077, IMG submission 207151) | Soil microbial communities from Loxahatchee National Wildlife Refuge, Florida, United States - Lox_Sample_3.1 | ecosystem: Environmental > Terrestrial > Soil > Wetlands | place: USA...
ACCGTGAGTTTGCCCGCGCAGTTTGTTGTCAGCTTGCTATACGTGATGTTCGGCTACAGCGGCTGGAACGCCGCTACCTATGTTGCCGAGGAGGTGCGGCGGCCCCAGCGCACGCTGCCGGCTGCATTGGCGGTGGGCACGGCTATTGTGGCGGCGTTGTATCTTGGCTTGAACCTGATTTTCATTTACTCGACGCCTCTCGAAAACATGAAGGGTGTGATCGCGGTCGGGAGTCTCGCAGCTTCCAATCTGTTCGGGCCTGGGGTGGCGGGATTGTTTGCTGGCCTGATGGCGCTCTCGATCATCTCCACCGTGAACGCCGAGGTCACGATCGGGCCGCGCGTCTACTACGCCATGGCGAAGAACCGCGCGTTTTTCAGCGGGGCCGCGTCCGTGCATCCGCGCTGGCATACGCCCGTCGTGGCCATCCTCAGCCAGGGAGCGTGCGCAATGTTGATGACGCTGACACCGTTTCCGGAGTTGTTGGTGTATATCGGGATGAGCCTTACGCTATTCACGGTGCTTTCGGTGGCTTCCCTCTTTGTGTTTCGCCGCCGAAGATCCGGATGGCAGCGTCTGCGCGCGCTAAACTTCGCGTGGCCGCTGATACCGGCTTCTTACATCGTGGTGGGCGTGATCATGATGTTGTACGGGGTGGCCACACGGCCCACAGCTTCCCTTTCGGCGTTTGCCACGGTGGGAGCGGGTGCACTCGTATATCGCTTTTGGTTGAAACCGCGCCAGGAATTGGGTTCGTGAGAGGCGTGCTAGACCAACACTTCCGGCTGGATGCGAAAGCTCTTGGTGACTTCGTCGCGGAACCAACTGCGCACGCTGAGAGTGGCGGCGTGTATTTCCTCGTCGTGCTCGCCAAGACAAACCGGGCACTCATTGAAGGATTTGGCCACGAATGGCTCCACGTACGGTACCGCGTTGGACTCGTATACGCCGGGTTCCAAAAACTCGTCGTTCATCATAGATTCCTTCCAATTCGATAGGAGAGCGGCCCCGGATTCAACTCCCCAATCCGGGGCCGCGCGTCGTCGTCGGTTGCTTGTGGAGAACAGCGAATGGCCGTTCCGTTAACGCCATATTGCCGCGAATGCCCACATGCGCGACAGTCACGTGGGTACGGGATGGGTAATGGGACCCTTTAGCGGTTTGCCTTCAGATGGTTCTGACTGCTAAGGCTGACGGCGGCCTCGGAGTCGCTCTGTGCGGCTGCCGCGTCACCTTTGAGGTTCCAAGCTTGCGCTCGCAGGGAATACAATTGAGCCTCATCCGGGGCCAGGCGGATGGCTGCCGTAAAGTCATCGATCGCTCGATCTGTGTCGTCGCTTCGCAGGTACAGCGTGCCGCGGTGTTGGAACGCCTGCCAGAAGCGCGGACTCAGGCGGATGGTGGTTGTCAGTAAACCGATCGCTTCCTGCGCCTGACCCGAAGCGGCCAGGCGGAGGGCCCTTTCCAGCATGGCAGCGGGATCCGGGACCCGTGCGGCCCTCCGGCTGCGGAAATAGAGGTACAGCCCCGCCAGGAAACAAATACCAGTGAGCTCACCCGCTCCGGGAAATCCCCAGCCGCCCAGAAACAGCCAGCCCGCGATAGGGAGGCTGGCGAAGAGAAGCGCCAGCGCCCAGGCCGCACGGCTCCATTGGCCGGCCCGGGACCGGGACGTCGCTCCGGAAGCTGCCATGGTTCCACAATAACCCATACGCGTGCGCCGGCCGCTTGCGGCGCTTTGAATCACGAGCCGCCGCGATCTTTTTGAGCTTGCAATTCAAGGTGTTTCGGCGACATCAGAAAAAATCGAGGGGCTCGATACGGTAAACGAAGAGTAGAGAAAATTCATGCGATTTTACAAACTTGCGCTCGGTTGCGTGGTGGTAGCGTCGGCGCTGAGCCAGACGCGCGTCGATCTGCGCACCCAAGCGAAGAGCGTCGATTTCTCTGGGGCCAGTTCCACCAAACCGTCGCAGACGGGAACGGTGTTGCCGGCCACTTGTTCGATAGGGCAGACATTCTTCAACACCGCGGCAACCGCCGGACAGAACCTCTTTGCGTGCACTTCCGTGAACGTCTGGACGCTCGAGGGAGGAAGCGGAGGCAGCAACATTTCGAGCGTGTTCGGCCGCACAGGAGCAGTGACGGCGCAGAGTGGAGACTACTCGGCAGCGCAGATCTCGGGCCTCGCGCCCAGTGCCACTTCGGACACCACCAACGCGGCCAACATCTCGAGCGGGACGCTGCCCGCGGCAAGACTGCCGGTCCCCGGCGCTGCGGCGTTGGGCGGCGTGCAGTCGAAAGACTGCAGCGCGGGTGGGCAGTTCGTGCAGAAGATCAACAGTGATGGTACCGAGACCTGCGGCACTCCGGCGGGAGGAGGCAATGTCTCGGGACCCGGCACCGTGACCAACGGCTACCTGCCGCAGTGGGGAGCCGGCAACAACTTGTTGACCACGGGTCTGGCGGTATCGACCGCCGCCGCCGCCAATACGGTTCCCGAAGCCGGAGCGGGTGGAACGCTAGCGGCGGGATGGCTTCCGGGCGCTGGCTCCCACACGGTGAACACCACGGCGCCTCTGAGCGGCGGCGCCGCCGTGGCGCTGGGCGGTACGCTGACGCTGTCGTGCCCCACCTGCTTAACCGCGAACGCCGTGCCCAGCGTGTTCGGCCGCAGCGGAGCAGTAACGGCCCAGAGCGGCGATTACTCCGCAGCGCAGATTTTGGGCTTGGCCGCGAGTGCGACCACCGATACAACCAACGCCGCCAACATCTCGAGCGGGACATTGCCCCCAGCGAGATTGCCGGCCCCCGGGGCTGTGACACTCGGCGGCGTGCAGTCAAAAGATTGCAGCGCCGGCGGACAGTTCCTGCAGAAGATCAACAGCGACGGTACGACCACTTGCGCAACTGCTTCCAACAGTGGACCGGCACTCACTACCGGGACGGGCTATCCCCACGGAAACTGCGCGGCGGGAGACTCGTTCACCCAGACCGATGCCGCTAGCGGTCAATCGGTATGGGTCTGCGGGCCCGCTAACATGTGGACGAACCAGGCCAGCGGCCTGATCAGCTCCGGAGCGGCGCTTTCTACCAGCGGGCGGGTGTGGACGTTCGACATGATGACGCCTGGATCCGGCACTACTCTGATTGATCTCTCGTCGGCCGGCCATAACGGAACCTTTAGCTGTAGTGGGTATGGCAATCCCTCGTGGGGCGCCACTGGCATGGTGTTCGCGGGTAGTCAATGCCTGTCCGCGCCATTCACCGGAGCCGCAGGCTGGACCGTTTGCTATGCGACCGGAAATCCCACCAGTGTGCAAGCAACACTGCTCGCCGGTTCCAATAACAACTCCTGGATGATCCTGAGCCAGTGGGATGGCGTACCACGATGGGGCGGCTATTCATTTCCCAACGTAAAGCTTGCGCAAAGCCCCGGCGGGAACCATTGTCTGAGTGCCGTATACGGCACGACTCCCGGTGCGACGCATGTGTATTGGGATGGTGTGGAATCGACTTACGCTACCAATATCGCCAACCCAACATCGAATGATTCTACGCTTGGCATCGGCGGTCTGCCTGGATTCAGCGGTTACGGTTACTCGGGGACGATCTATTATGCTACTTCCTACACCGCTGCGCCTGCCGCCTCGACCATCAAAGCAGATGTCGCCTCCATCGCCTACATTCTCTCCACGCGCGGGATTTTCCTCAACAACACGAACAACACGGTCTATGTGATTGGCATGGGCGACTCAATCATGGATGGGTTCACAGCCGATGAGCCGCTGCACGCGATATCCGGACATATTCCATTCGCCACGTTTCTGCAGTTCGGCGTTGCGCAGATGTCCGAGTCCACCATCGCAACGAAATTCCCTGCATGGCTTCCAGCCTCCGTATACAGTCCCATGGGGAGGACATGGGTGGCTGTGGACCAGGGCGGAACCAATGATATGTGCCTGTCGTCCGGGCAGGAGCCGGCAACCTTGGTGTCGCGCAAGACCGTGGCGTCCGGCGTACATGCAGCGGGTGGCAAGATCTTATGGATATCGATTTTGCCTCGCTCGGGTTGTGGCAACGCAAACTTCGCCTCGGACCGCGCTGCGCTCAACAGCGCGATGGCGACGGGTTGGATCGGCTTCGCAGACGGTTACACCGGATTTGAAGCAGATCCAGTGATCGGGACAGGGTCGATCTACACCACCAACGCCGCATGCTCCTCAGATGGCACGCATCCGAGCAACGGCTTTTGCAACAGTCTGTACGGCCAATACATCGAAGATGGCATCCGGACGCTGCTCGGCCTGCCGTTCCCTCGTCTGCTCGCCAGTACTACGCTGACTGCGCAGACTGCGTCCATCGGCTCGACCGCCTTAGTAACCGGTCCGGCGCCGGGAAGCTACCGCATTTGGGAAACTCTTGTCCCTACGGCGCCCGCTACCAGTGGTACTGGATGTTCGATCACGGCGACGCTCGGTTGGACAGACCCGAGCGGAACGAAAACTTCGGTAAGCTCCTCCGTGTCTCTGACTACGCTCAACTCCGGGGCTTTCGTGAGCACGCCAGCGCTGATCTCATCCGGCAACATCACCTACTCGACGACACTCACCAGCGGCACATGTTCCGGAGAGCAGTACCAACTATACGTCCGCGCTGACAGTTACTAGCGGCAACCTTTAACTCAGAAAGTGGAACAAACATGAAGAAACTGGCATCTCTCCTTGTTGCTGGGCTTGGAGTGGCGTATTCCCAGTCCTCAGAGGTGACTTACCTCGATGCTACCAGTTCGATACAGACTCAACTCAATAACAAGGTAGGCACCAGCACCACCGTAAATGGCCATCCGTTGTCCGGTAACGTAGTGGTAAGCGCTTCGGATCTCACGGCCGGTACTCTGCCATCGGGGCAGCTTCCGGCCCCGGGCGCAGCGACGCTGGGCGGTGTGCAATCGAAAGACTGCAGCGCCGGCGGACAGTTCCTGCAAAAAATCAACACCGACGGCACGGAAACCTGCGGCACTCCGGCGGGCGGAGGTAATGTTTCCGGGCCGGGCACGGTGAGCAATGGATACCTGCCGCAATGGGGATCAAGCAACAACCTATTGACAACCGGACTAGCTGTATCGACAGCGGCTGCGGCGAACACCGTTCCGGAGGCAGGGGTAGGCGGAACGCTGGCTGTAGGGTGGCTGCCCAGTGGCGGCTCCCACACAGTGAACACGACAGCGCCCTTGAGCGGCGGCGGTGCCGTAGCGCTGGGCGGCACGCTGACGCTGTCGTGCCCGACCTGTCTAACATCGAATGCGGTGCCGAGCGTATTCGGCCGAACCGGCGCTGTAACGGCGCAGAGCGGCGATTATTCGGCGGCGCAGATATCGGGCTTGGCGGCGAGTGCGACTACCGATGCGACCAACGCGGCCAACATCTCGAGCGGGATATTGTCCGCGGCGCGACTGCCGGCTCCCACGGCGGTAACGCTGGGCGGCGTGCAGTCAAAGGATTGTAGCGCCGGCGGCCAGTTCCTTCAGAGGATCAACACTGATGGTTCGGAGACCTGTGCCGTACCGGCAAGTGGGAATGTCTCGGGGCCCGGCGCGGTAACCAACGGGTACATCGCTACCTGGGGCAGCCTAAATAACCTCTTAACTACTGGGATTGCGGCGCCTGCCAGCAGCGTTGTTGGCACTAGTGACACGCAAACCCTGACTAATAAGACGATCACTGCGCCTTCGGTGGGCCCCGGTTCTTCACCACTCACCGAGACTTGGACCGTAGGAGCAACCGGAGTCACCGCTAACACGCTTTGCCAGACTGATGCCACCGGCGCAAAAATTGTTGCGAGTACGACCGGGGTTTACGGAGTTTGCATGTCCACAGTGGCTGCGAACGGCACTGTGGAAGTGGCGCGCTACGGGACAGTGAACGTCCTGACTGATACGGGTGGAGCGACGTCTGGGGATCTTGCGGTTATCGGTACCGGAACGGTCAATTATGCCAAAGACCCCGGGCAAACCTCTTCGGGGAATATTGCCATCTCGTCGCGGGTCGTGGGTGTTTTTCGCTCAACTGTTACGGCCGGAAATGCGGCTTTGGTCGAGTTAACGCCCGCCCATTTTGGCACTCAGATCAGCGGCATCTCCATCGACGGCGTAAGTGCAGCCACTATGGCTTTCGTAGATGCCACCTCCAGCATTCAGACACAGCTAAATGGAAAGGTCGGAAGCGGTACTACGGTGAACGGCCATGGTTTGTCGAGCAACGTTACCGTCAGTGCTTCGGATCTGACGACAGGTACACTACCTGCTGCTCAACTGCCTACTCCTAACGCCGCCGCGCTGGGTGGAGTGCAGTCGAAAGACTGTAGTGGCGCCGGGCAATTCGTTCAAAAGATTAACGCGGATGGGTCGGAAACTTGCGCTTCTCCGCCGGTACCAAGCGTGTTCGGTCGCTCAGGAGCGGTGACAGCTCAGAGCGGCGACTATTCGGCGGCTCAGATTTCGGGGCTCGCGCCCAGCGCTACCACCGACACCACCAATGCGGCCAACATCTCGAGCGGGACACTGCCTGCGGCGAGACTGCCGCTTCCGGCCGCGGCAACGTTGGGCGGCGTGCAGTCGAAAGACTGTAGCGCCGGCGGCCAATTTCTGCAAAAGATCAACACAGATGGGTCGGAAACTTGCGCCACTCCGGCCGGTGGGGGAGGAGGCGGTGGCGGCGGTCTAAGCTCCTACTCCGCTAACCAGACGCTCAGCTCAACCGATGCAGGCCATCTGGTAGTTGTTACCGGTTCGGCGGCGATGACCATCACTCTCGCTTCACCGCCGCCTTCGACCACTTGGAACGCAACCATTCTCTGCCTGAACACGAACGCACAAGGGTGTCCCATTTCTCGCAACTCTCTGACGATCAACGGCCAGACGACAGACTGGACCGGTACTCATGCGCTTCTTCCCGGCCAGTCGGTCTTCCTCTCGACGGATGGCACGAATTACTTTGCCCGCTATCCGGATACGCCTGGCACCGGGTTGAAGTATGTCTGCGCAGCGACGGGATGCTCCTGGACGCCGGACACTTCGGTCGTTCTGACGCAGGCGCAAGGGCAAACGATGGCTCCTAATGCCTGCACAGTGACCTGGTCTGGTACACAGGGACTGTGTGGCGGCTTGAGCGGGATGATTCCACCGCCGACTGCGTTTGTGGATTCCAATGGTTTCCCGTTAGCCATATCGATCAACGCTGCTACGGCCTGTCCCGCGTCGGCGCAGGTCAATGTGGGCCTGGGATACAAGTACCTTCTACGGCCGGATGGCGTTTCGAATACGGTGGCGGGCGATTGCCTGGCCAGCGTCCCCGTGCTGGCGAGCTACAACCCGGCTGCTTTGGCAGGGGCGGGGGCCTTCGTGTTATCCACGCTGCCTCGCCGGACTGCCGACACGTATCGCTATTGTGACATTCGGATCGGCGATCAGTCGTCATCCGCTTTGACCAACGCGCAGTTAGGACCCCAGGCACATATCTGCAAGATTCCAGCGGCGGCAACCGTTGTGGAAATCGACGTTGACGCGGATGCCGGCTCGCCCAGCGTGATCGTCGGAAGAAGGCGCTGCACCACATTCACTGCGGGAACATGCTCGGCCGAAACTGTGACCAATCTAATCTCAGGCGCGCTGGCCGTATCATCCGGGTTTGAGAAATGTGCCAATACCGGGGGAACTACAGGTCAGGATACAGGCACGACGTGCTCCGCCACGCTTCAGAACACGGCACTCAACGCCGGGGACTGGCTGGAACTGGTATCCGGGACAGCCGGAGGCACGGCCAAACTCTTGGTCGCTCACATCATCTATACGGTGAACTGACGAATGACTCGCGCGCTCGGAACACAAACTCTGCTTATTTTGTTGGCTGCTCCTGCCGTCTTGTGCGGCCAGCCGTCCCTCACCTGCACTCCGGCATCTGGTACGGTCCAAACCTACGGTTGGTCGATTGTGTGCACCGAGTCTGGCACGACAGCGGTGGCCAGCGTGCGGCAGTATGTCGATGGCCGTCTGGAGAATGTTCTTACGGGCCGGGATCACGGTTTATGGTCAGGCAGGATTCTAAATGTCACGATCACGGATGAGAGAGCCCTGGCTTATTACGCCGAAGCCTACGATGCCAACCTCAACCTGCTCGCTACCTCGCCGACGTATACCCTGCGAATCGATAACGTCGGATTGAATGCAGTGACTTCCTGTTCTGACGCCGGAGGCGCGGTGGCGAACGGGGGCACGACGACCGCGGCGAATGCGCCGCTGACCTGCACCATGCCATCGGGCGGCAGCGCCGGTAGCCTGGCGCCTTCCGCATACAGCCCGTTGGTGGCAATCGATGGTCTCCCGCAGACCAATCCCTTCGGCGGCAATCCCATAACGCAAGGCCAAGGATTCTTGTATGCTCTGAACTCGGCTATCGACTATACCAACAATGCCTTGGTCGTTCCGATCATTCAGGTGGCGCAAGGGGATCAGGTCTACATCTACGGCTGCACCCAGGGATTCGTGGGTTCGGCCTGTACCGGGCAGACTCCCTACGCCGGCGGATCAAGCATGGCAGGACAGACAGTCTATGCCATCCCTAAGGTCTTCGGCGGCGTACTGGAACTGCAAATTGCAAATAGTTACGCGAACGCCATGGCAGGTACTGCTATGACTCTTACCAATCCCGGCGGTGTGGCGATCGGGACGGAGTACACGGTAGTCATTGTAAACGGGAGCGGGGTCGGCATGAGCTCCTGGCTGTGGAGCCAGCGCGTTGCGAATTTCGTGGTCAACGGTTTAACCGCAAACGGAGCAGGAGTCATTAGTCCGAGGTTTCTGGATGGGTTGCATCGGATCACGAACACCTTACAACTCCCATCGAACAATAGTCAGCATACGGTTACATTCACGGCCCCGGCTTCGGCAATCAACACGGCCACAGGCATGGTTGCGGTAACCAATGTTCCCTTGATGCAGGATGCGCAGACGAATGTGTCGAGTGCCGTCACCGTGAACCCCGCGCTCTCGGGATGGTCCGGAACGATGTACGCGGTGTTGACCGACGCGAATGATTTTTGTCTGGCGAGTTCTCAGGCGAACGCGACGGCCGGAACGTGCCTCACCGGGCTGGGAACTCCCAGTGGAACCTACACGTTCACCACGACTATCAGCGAGCGCTTTTACGATGGAAATTCCGGTAACACCCAGCCCATGGGCCAAGATGTACAGTGGATCAACTTTTCCTCGGGCTCTACCTACATGTGCGAGCTCATGCTGGCGTCTGACTTCATCGTCCTGGCGCCGGGAGAGACTTTCAGTCTGGCGCCTTACGGGCTGAACTGCGACCAAAGCACGCGAGCGCTTACGGCTTCGTCACTCCTTTACGGAACCAGCAACTCCGCGGTCGCCACCGTTTCCAGTTCCGGTACCGTAACCGCGGTCGGGACGGGAGATGCCATGTTGAGCGTGATCGACAACGCTCATGATCGTGTACGCAATCCGGTCGTGCTGGTGCAGTCCGATCACGCGCATTACCCGTGCTTCACGGTCGGCCATGGCATCTCTCAAACGTTTGCGTTTACTGGCGGTAACTGCGTCTATCTGGTCAGCCCCTTCAACACCAGCTACCTATTTATTACTTCGAGCGGCGGATTGGCTGCCAATATCATGCGGAATATTGGGTTCAATTCTATAGGCGGCGGAATCGTTCCGCAGCTTTGGGATGGAACCCTTGGTTCCATGAGTTATTCGACTGTCATGTCGGCCTACTGGAATAACTGCCCGACGTATCCCTCGAATTGCAGCGCTTACAGTCTCGGGATGCAAGTTGGCCGGTTACAAAGCCAATGGCAAAACGCGTGGTTCTCCTACTATGGGACTGTCACGGAGTTAGGTGTTTGCACGATAGCCTATGCAATGCAACAGAACCCATGGATGCAGCAGGTATGGGGGCAAATGATCTCGGACATTGCGCCGTACACCACTGTTTTGGAACCAGTGGACGAGCAGACCGGATCGTGCTTTAGCACATTTCACAATGGTACATCCGTGCTAAACATGGTGAGCAGCACGGCCAACGGGGATGATGGCACTGGGCACCCGGGGGGCTTGACACAAATCGTCGTTAGCAACGGGACGGCCACTGCATCCTTCCAGTCCTTTTACAACCCGCTTTCGACCGGGAACCTGATCCACAGCGAGATCAGCGGCGCGAGCACCGCGAACTTGAACGGGCCGATGACCGTGGCGTCTATCGCCCCGGTCCATAACGGGTTTCCATCCGCTCCGGGCAACCCGCTTGGGCCTTATATCACGAGTTTCACCTTCCCGACGCTGGCAAGTAATGGGACATACAACTACACAACCGACCCGAATCTCCAGATTAACTGGCACATCGGGTACGACGGATTCCCTTCCGCGCTCGATACGGACGGCTACAGAATGCTTACCTGGGGAGTCTCCGGGACGGCTACTATATCCGGCGCCAACTCTGCCGGCTCAGCCACTCTAACAGCAACTACCGGCACATTTCCTACGGTGTACCCGACAGGCGGAGGCGGTTACAATCTCATCTACGTCGGTGGGGCAGCCCTCGGATTTACGCGCACTAGCCCTACCACAGGGACTGTGTTTCCACTTGCCGGATCAGGAGTCGCGGCTACCAATCAAACTGGCGTCTCCTGGAGTACGGGGCCGACCTCGTACACGGTTACGAACTCCGGAAACCTCGTTCAGATTTCTTGGCCAGGACATCCTCTCACCAACGGCTATGAAATCATGCTCGGGAATGGGTACAGCGGATCGACCCCAAATGCTTGCGCAACCGCCGGTTTGGCGGGTTGGTACCGGGCCGATGTGCAGGATGCGAATAACATCAATGCGATTCCGCTTGCGACCATCACCGGCTTGACATACCCCTACACTGTGAATAGCTCCAACGATCCAAACTGCCAGATCAACGAGCGCACGCGCCTGGTGAACGATTACTATTTGCGGCTGACGCATACCTGGGTGACTGGCACCGCTAGTCTCGCTTGCTACCCCGGTTGCAACCGGATGCCGACCGGTGGCTCGCAGACGGGCGGCGGTACGCCGATTAGTTGGCAGGAGGGATATCCGATTCCGGCCGTCTCCGATTTCGTCCCGCAAAACCGCACCTACGGGAATAACGATCGTTACGGCGAATCCTTCTTCAACCTGCGCTACGTCGATCAAGGCGGGGTAGGCCAGTACATGAACTTCTTGATCGACGGAAATTCGCTTCGATCCAGGTGGTCGAATTATGCCGTAATGCCGGTGATGGCTGAGACACAGCTTACACAAGGTTGCCGCCATAACGGGCTGCCGTACCCAGCTCTGTACTGCCGTACAGACATCCCGGGAGCTGATCAGTATGAGCAGGTGACCTCACGTCCAGAGGTGTGGGCATCGGCGATGGTGAACGTCATCGGCGGTAAGGAAAACGTGGGCGGTATGAAGCCGTACCCGGGCAATCAATTTGCGAACGCCCTTAGCGGCATGATCTTGAAGCCGTATGGATCCGGAAACGCCGGTTCCTACTACCAGGACTCGCCGGATTTCACCGAGAAGACTACGCATAGCGACTGGATCGCGGCCTTTGCCTCGGCAGCGGGAACAGCACAACGTAATGCCAAGTGCCTCCTGAATCCATTGAAGACAACACCGGACGCAGGGCGCCTGGGTTTGCTGGAAACGGTCTCGCACCACGTGCCGGGCGGCGATAACTGCACGGTATTAATGAATTGGAGCGAGAGAGACGAACCGTTTCGTTTGGATCTTTCACTGATCAATCAGGGTGGTCTCATGTGGGAATTTGTGTCGAGCGCCTGGGGTACCACGGTCCAGTCGATCGCTCCCACGAATCTGTTAACTGGCACAGTCAAGCATGGATCGTCGATCTGGATCGTTTCTCAGCCGTCGGGCGCGGCGCCCGAGGTCCCGTCCGTTTCGATTCCGGTAACTCCATTATTGGCGGCTGTTTCGGGGGCGGCGTCTTTGACGGTCCGAGTCAAACACTACAGGGACGACCTGCTGTTTAATGTCACGAACTGCGGCTCGAGCGGCATGTGCTCTGTACTCGTGGATGCGCGTGCCGTGGGCGCATGGATGCAATACGTGTATCTCAATTCCAACGGTCAAGTAATTCGCCAAAGCGACTGGGAGTGGCAGACGCCGCTCTAGCACCTCAGCTCCTGAGTTTGGCGCGCTAGCATTCCTCCAATTCACCTCTTAAAGGAAACATAATTCATGACACCAACACCGCCGACAACAACATTAGCTTCACCGACGATTTTCCAGCCTGCTCCGTTGCCTCCGGGGGCCGTGGCTCCCACTAGTCCAGCGACCACCACCTTTGCCCAGGAGATTATTTGGCAAGAGATGCTGGCTCAGAATTGGGCTTACCAACAAAACCAAAACAGCGCCTCGGTTTACCTGAATTTCGTTTTTCCGAACTGGCTGCTGAATTACCAGAAAACTGGCGACTATACGATGGTGCCGCCGAACCCGCCGAATGGGATCGTGGTGGAAATTGTGGGTGATAACCCTTGGCAGCCTCAATTCCCTGCGATTGGACCGCCGGTCTGTGCGATGCCGGCGTATGCCAAAATACCGCCGCCTCCACCTCCGGGAACTCTTGGCATCGGTGTGCGGATGTCGACGACCAACTATTGGTCTTTGTTGCCCACCGACACGATGCCGGCCAACTACATTACTCCGGATCCCGCAACAACAGCCGATAGCGTCACCGGACTATTTCAGAAGATCGTCTATCCGTTTGGCGGCTGGTATTTGAAGATCGGGTGATTTGGAAATCGCCTGCTTCCCCACAAGATGGCGATTTACGTGCGCGAAACGTCTAGCATGAAACGGATGTCGATCAGCGCGATAGGCGAACGATGATTCATTTCGGATTGTGGTCGATTTGGCCTTGCCGCCGCCGAAACCCAGACGACCTCGAAGGAGCGCGATTGCCTGGCTCGCTACGTCAGTCCGGGCGGTACGCGTAATACCCAAAGTCGGAGGAGCGCCCTGTCTGATTGGGAAATGTGTCTTGGAGCAAATATACTAAAGAGAAGTGCGAATAAGGCTCACTCTTTGTGTCTGAGGACTCCGTACGTGCGGCTTACGACCGGTGGCATGCCGGGCTAGGAGTCGATCATAATGCCGACACGCCATGGCACCGCTTGGTCAAACAGCATCTGTCTGCCAGCAAAGATCTAGCCGACAAGCGGCTGCTGGAAATCGGCTGTGGGCGGGGAGGCTTTGCTTGCTGGCTTGCGTCGCAGCCGGTTTCTCCGCGCGAAATTGTAGGCGCCGATTTCTCTCGCGAGGCTGTTGAAAAAGCCAGGCAGCTCGCTGAGGAAAGAGAATTGACTTCGATTCTATGGGGTATCATGGACATCGAGAAGATTCCCTGCGCGGACAGAAGCTTCGATACCGTCATTTCGTGCGAAACCATTGAGCACGTTCCTTCACCGCAACAAGCGGTGAGGGAACTAAGCCGCGTTCTTAAACCGGGCGGCCGCCTATTCCTGACCACGCCAAACTACATGGGCCTCATGGGACTCCATCGAGTCTATGTATCGCTCACTGGAAGGAAATACAGTGAGGAGGGTCAGCCGATCAATAATTTCATGCTGTTGCCGCACACTCGAAAGATGATCGCCGATGCGGGGTTGACCATCAAGTTGGTGGATGCCGTCGGTCACTATTTGCCCTATCCGGGGCGCCCGCCCATAGACATGCCATTGCTAAACAACCCCAGATTGTTCATGCGTTGGACGGGGTTCCACTCTTTGATAATCGCGGAAAAGCCATGATGCCCGCGGGCGATCGCGCGCGGATCTACTTGAGCCGAGTGGGTTCCATCTGAGCCGTGATTATCCTTCCTCTGGAACTCTGGCGGCACCCTGATCACTGGCGATCCTAATACGGTCGGGCTGGCTCGGTTTCTGTGCCGCGCAAGTCATCCCTCAGCGGGAAGTCGGGAAGGTTCCGGGGGGCACTGTGCGCTTGGGTTCGGAGCACCTCAGCTCCACATCTACGGCTGCACCCAGGGACTCGTGGGTTCGGCCTGGACCACCGGTCAGTGTCGACGACCAACTATTGGTCTCTGTTGCCCACCGACACCATGCCGGCCAACTACATTACTACGGACCCGCACCAACAGCCGATGGCGTCACCGGCGGCTTCCCCACAAGACGCCGATTTACGTGCACGAATCGGCAAAACGTCTAGAATGAAATGGATGTCGATTTAGCGCGATATGCGAACGATGATTCATTTCGGATTGTGGTCGGTTGGCCTTGCCGCCGCCGAAACGCAGACGACCTCGGACGAGCGCGATTGCCTGGCTCGCTACGCCAAAGGCAAGAGGTTGCTCGCGGAGATTGGTGTGTTTCAGGGTGTGACAACCTGCCGATTGAAGGCTTCGATGGATTCTGGCGGCACGCTGATCGCTGTCGATCCATACATGGTAGGCAGGCTCGGTTTCTGTGCCGCGCAAGTCATCGCTCAGCGGGAGGTCGGGAAGGTTCCTGGGGGCACTATCCGCTGGGTTCGGAGAACCGGCGCTCAGGCCGCCGCCGAGTTAGCCGGCAACAGCTCCAGCGGTTTCGATTTTGTGTTTATCGATGGCGACCACACCTATGACGGTCTAGGGGAGGACTGGAGGGGTTGGAGTCCGCTCATCGCACCGGGGGGCATCGTTGCGCTGCACGATAGCCGGTCAACGCCCCAGCGGCCGATCGAGGGTGCCGGCAGCGTTCTGTTTACTCAACAGGTGATCTTGCAGGATTCCCGATTTGAGCCCGTGGACGCGGTGGATTCCCTCACCGTGCTCGAACGGCGCCGCGAGTGAAATCAGGTTCCGCCTGAATCATTGCCGGGGTCTACCCGCGGCATTCCGATCAAGGACCGAGAGCGTCTGCCGGAAGCGGGCCGTTTGGGCGCGCAAGTCGCGGAGGCCCTGGGCCACATCGGTTTCCGGTAGACACGGGTTCAGAGGCTCAGCCCCCTTCGGCTTTCTAATCCGCCCTTCGATCGAAACCACCTTCTCCTTATTACTGTGGCCGCGCCTAGGGGTCACCGGCGACGGGCGTGTAGCGGGCGGCTTTACATATTCTTGCCGAGATACGCCGGCAAGCTCCTCCAGAATCTGGATTGACCGCTCGATCCGGTCCAGTTCCAGACGAAGCTCCACAACCATTCCAGCAACGTCCATGTGACCTTTGAAAAGGGGCCCGCGAAGAGTATTCGCCTTCCGTTGAAAAGATATTAGGTCAAATTCAAACTGACGTCAAGCCTAATTCTAATCATATTCAATCAATCTTCTGAACGAAGGGTCGCAACCGTCACAGTACTCTTTGGCCAAACAGACGGAGACCCTGTGATCTCCGTCAGCGGCAAATTTGCGCAGAGGCTTACTTATCCTGCTTATCCTGATATGGCGCATCCGAGCTGGAAGCACCCAGGAAGAGCTTCCGGCCGTCTGGGAACGTGATGTCTCTACCGTTCGCACGGTTGGAGCCGTCCTTGGCCTGGTAGCCGTCCACCACGATTTCCGTTCCCACGGCCAGCGAATCCTTGGTGAACCCGCGGCGGAACAGCGTGTTGGGGGTGCCGCCTTCGATCATCCAGCCAGTGGTCGTGCCATCCGCATTCTTAACATCGATGTGGATCCAGGCGTGCGGGTTGATCCACTCCATCTTGGTAACCGTGCCGCGCAGTTTGACCGGCTTCTTCGCGTCAAACTCCGCCACAAAGGCATGGTGCGCCCAAATCGGCACCGCGGCGAGAAGCATTCCCAAGCCAACCATCGCAACCGCTAGTTTCGTTCGCATTCCTTACGCTCCTATCTCAAATCCATCCCACCTTGCCCGGTAGTTCTGCCAGGGCAAGTGAAGAGTCAGAATCCATCTATTTTTCCGGTTCGCCGGGGCCCGAGCCATTGCCACTCAGAAACAGCCGCCTGCCGTCCGTAAAGGTAAGGTTCTTGCCGACCGCCCGGGGCGAACCATCCTTGGCTTGATACCCCTCGACAATGATTTCGGTTCCAGGCGGCAGAGACTCCTTGGTGAACCCATAGCGAAACAGGTTGTTGGGGCTACCGCCTTCTATCATCCAATTGACCACCTTGCCATCCGCGTCCTTCACGTCCATATGAATCCAGGAGTGAGGATTGATCAATTCCCACTTGGTCACGGTTCCATGCAGTTTCAGCGGCTTCTTTTCGTCGAATTCCTGCGCGAATGCATGATGTGCCCTCAGGGGTGCGACTGACAGAACCAAAGTGGCGGCCGCTATCGTCATCCATCGAGTTCCACGCATTCGGATTCTCCTAGTTTGACGATTTCTTGGCAGCAGCCTCTTCAGCGGCCTTCCGTTCGGTGGCGCGCGCACCACTCAAGATATTCGCCATGCCGTAGTTGCCTTCCTGGCAGGCGTACTCGTAAATAGGCCCAGCCGTCTTGGCAATGGGGATTTCGGCCGACCAGGATTTCGCCCACGTGGTGGGGTCCTCCACCGTGAACTGATAGGTAAGCGTATCATCGGCGGTGCGCGTGAACCGCTCGGTCACGCGGAGTTTCTCGCTGGACCCGCGGAAAGCGGTCCGGTCGGTGAAATTCGTCGTATCGACCACCAGCGTGTTACCTTCCCAATGGCCTCGCGAATCGCCCATCCATTCGCGGATCCGCGGGGAAACGTGCGGCCGGCCGTCGGTGGGGATGACGCGCACGTCGTGGATCATCTCCTGCATAATGGCGACGTAACCCTCGCCCTGCACGATTTCGAGGTTGCCATTGTAGCCGACGGGCATCATCGGAGGTCCTTCGTTCGGCCACAAAATACAGCGTTCGCTCAGTCCGCGATTTTCAGGACCATCCCACTGGTGGCCGCGGTTGGCAGCCGCGCGCTCGGTTTGGCGCTTCTGAGCGTCGGGCAGCAACGTAGGAATTTGGCCATCGGGTCCGACAATCAGCGACGTTCGCTTGCTTGCGGCGGCCTTCGACTGGAATCTCGCCAAACCGTACTGAGCCAGATCATAGTGGACGTCCGCCACGGTTCCAGGCTGCGTTTGACGCCCTCCCACGGCCTCTTCTGCTTGTTCGTCTGACTTCTTCTGGCGTGCAGCGGCCTCTTCGTCGGTGTAGAACTCTTTCGCGCCTAGTTCTTTGGGGCGTTCCAGAGGTATCGACGTCGCGTTGGCCCAAATGCCTTGGAGATCCGGCACACCTTCCGCGGTACGTGGCGGCGCCCAGGTTCCAGTCGCTTTAGCGGCGGCGAGCGCTTGAGCGGACGCCGGGCCCGGCGCGAGCGATACGATCACGGCTGCCAAGACAATCACGAGAACGCATCGACGGTTCATTATGGAATCTCCGGGGTGACGGCGTTAGTTGTTGTTCGGCTTCTTGCGCAGCGGCCCATATAGCACTTCTTCGGCGAACTCAGGACACTTGTATTCGAGTAGTTGCGCGTTCTTCTCCACGTGCCTGTAGAGCGGCATCGTGATTTTCCATGGCCGCGAAAAGGTCTTCGGATCGTCGACGGTGGCCTCGTACATCAGCGTATCGGGACTTCGCGGAGTGTAGCGTTCTACTACGTGCAGGGCATCGCTGTGATAATTGCCCGCCCGGTCGAACCAGGTCTGGTCGTTGAGACTGGTGACATCGACCACCAGCGTGTCTCCATCCCATTTCCCGACGGACCATCCCATCCAGCTATCGGCGGGTGCTTTGGTCACTTTTTCCATGTCGACCGTGCGCACCCCTCCGGCATATTCATAGACAAACATGATGGTCTTAGACGACTGCACGATCTGAAACGGGTAGGGCATGTAGGTAGCCCGCGGCACGCCCGGCAGATAACATTTCACTTCCGGATCGAGCTTCAGCCGGTTCGCGTAGTTGTCTTTCTGTTTAGCGGCGGCGGCCGGAAGATACGGCAGATCGTCGCCATCAATGACACCCAGTCCGCCCGGTGTAGAGAACTCGGCTCCCAGCGCCGACACGGGGCCCATGGATGCCGCATGTGGGCGGATGTCCCAATTGGCCGTGTTCATCGCCTGCCAGATGCCGTTTAGGTTCGGGTGGCCGTCGGCCGTCCGCGGCGCCTTGTAGGCCTGGCCCTGAGCCACCGCCGGAGCGGCCGCCAAAATAAGAATAGTGGCCGTCACCACTACCTGCAAACTATCCAACCGATTTCGCATGGATCGGCATTCCTCCAGCCAGCCGGCATCCCGGCCGGCCCTCGGGCATACACCCGTTTCGATGGTACATTATTTCGCCTACTGCTACGGATGTCAATCGCACTGTCGAGTCACCGTCGAGTCAGCGCCACCTGCGAAGGCAGCCCTGCTTGGAGGGGTGTTGGCCGGCCGCCTGGATTACAACCGAGTTGGCGGCCGGGAGCGAACCGAGCCCCTCGCTATTTGATCGGCGGATCGATGCTGCCGATCGAGAACAGCGAGAACTCGTCCTCGGGCCACTTCGTAGGCTTTAGTTTCTCGCCGTGCAATTGCCCATACTTCCCCGCGTAGAACAGTAACGGACGGTCATCGACGGACTCGAAGTGTTCCACGCGTCCGATATAAAGAGTATGGTCGCCGGCGGGGTGGGCGTCGATCAATTGCACCACGAAGTAAGCCACCGCGCCCTCGATCAGCGGAATCCCCAGCCGGTCGACGAATCGAATGTGCAGGCCTTCCACCGTGCGTCCAGCGAAATGATTGCTCAGTTTCTCCTGATGTTCCGCCAGCACGCTCACGCCGTAATGGCCGATGCCGGGCAAGATGCGATGCATGACAGAGCGATTGTCGAGCGAGACCAAAACCAGCGGCGGGTCGAGCGACACGGAGACGAACGCGTTGGCGGTCATCCCGTGCGGATGATCTTCATGCTTCGTGGTGACTACGGTAACGCCGCTGGCAAATCGCCCGAGCGCGTTACGGAACTGCCGCGTATCGAAAGAGGGCGGAGCGCTATCGATCGGTCATCTCCTCCCCTTCAGTCGTTGCGGCCCACCGACTTCCCTCTGGCATTCTTCATCACAATGTTAATATCATCCGGATTGATCAGGTCGGGAACCGTCCAGCCATCCAGATCATACTCGGCCATGCACTGCTCGGCGAAGCCTTTGTACTTGGCGGACTGTCCCGTCAGGTCGGCCACCATCAGCGTTTCAAAGCGGATGCTCTCGTGGTTGCCGAAGTAATTCCGTTCGTATAACTCGTGACGTCCGCCGAACTCCGTGCCCATGGCGTCCCACATCAGCTTCATCAGTTTGACACGATCGACCGCCGAATATCCATTGGAGCCGCGCACGAATTGATCGAGGTACTGCCGGATCTCCGGCACTTTGAAATCGCTCGAATGCGACGGGAGGTAGATCAGCGCGCTGGCCAGCACGTTTTCGACGATCTCCTTCAACCGCGGATAGACGAAGTTCGATGCCACGCGATACGCCAGTCCGTAATCGAGATTGGGCAGCACGTAACCCGGCGTCCAGGGGATGGTGGTGCGGGCCATGGCGTCGGTAAGGCCCCAGAACATGTTGCGCCACGCCAATACCTCGCCTACCTGCGCCTGCACGCCGCGGAAATCTTTGGCGCCCGTGGCATCCACGCCTTTTAACAGCAGGCCCGCAATGAAATCGAGCTTCACCGCCAGGCGCGTGCAGCCCTGGAACATGAACCGCGGCAGAAAACCGGAGCGGGGGAAAAAGTTGTTGACCTTGTCGATATCGCCATAGGCGAACACATTTTCCCAAGGCACCAGCACTTTGTCGAACACGATGATCGAGTCGTTTTCATCCACCCGGCTGGAGAGCGGATAATCGAACGGGCTGCCAGTGGCGGTGGCGCTCATTTCGTAAGACGGCCGGCAGAAGAGTTTGAGCCCCGGAGCATCTGTAGGCACGATGCAAACGAAAGCGAAGTCTTTGGTCTTGATCGGCAGCGCGCCGTTATTGGCGATGAAGTTGTAATGCGTCAACGTCGAGGTGGTGGCCACCACTTTAGCGCCGCTGACGATCAAGCCGGCGTCCGTCTCCTTCTCCACGTGCATGTACACATCGCGAACTTCCGAGAGCTCCTTGTTTCGATCGACGGGAGGGTTGACGATGGCGTGATTGACGAAAGTGACTTCCTCCTGCACCTTTTTATACCAGCGCCGCGCGTTTTCATCGTAGGGCGCGTAGAAGTCCGAGTTGGCGCCCAGCGTGGCTAGAAACGCGGCTTTGTAATCGGGGCTGCGGCCCATCCAGCCGTAAGTTACGCGAGCCCATTCGGCGATGGCGTCGCGCGCGCCCACCAGCTCTTCGGCATTGCGCGTGGCCCGGTAAAACTTGTGGGTGTAACCGCCGCTGCCGGTGTCGGTCTCGGTGCAAAGCGTGCTCTTGCGCTGATCGTGCAGCGCGTCGTAGAGCCGCGCCAGCATGCGCACCGTGTTGCGAAAGGCCGGGTGGGTGGTCACGTCCTTCACGCGTTCCCCATAAATCCAGATCTCGCGCCCGTCGCGCAGGCTCTCCATGTACTCCTGCCCGGTGAAGGGCTTGGTGCGCACCGCGGTGTTGTTCTCGACGGTTGTGGTTTTCTCGTTGGCCAACGGACTATCCTCCTGGGGAATTCAAACCGAAACGGTGTCGTATTTCTGCGCCCAATCGCGCTCAAAACGGAATACCTCTTTCGCGGGCGGCAGGGGAGCCTGCGTCTCGATCCATCGCACCGGCTCCGTGCCCAGATTGCTAAAACTGTGGATGCATCCGACGCTGGTCCAGATCACATCGCCGGGCCCTAAGTCGTACGTCTTATCATCGGCGGTGGCGCGCACCCGTCCACTCACAATGAAGTAGGACTCTTCAAACGTATGGTCGTGCGTGTCGATCTTCGCTCCAGCCATGTATTGAATCAGGAACAGCGATTGATGCACCGCGCCGAACGAGCGGTCTACGAACATTTTGATAGCCA
>Ga0335077_10002777_pt1 | contig 21005 bp, 19 predicted proteins | sample Lox_Sample_31_FD_207151 | JGI IMG/M metagenome (GOLD analysis project Ga0335077, IMG submission 207151) | Soil microbial communities from Loxahatchee National Wildlife Refuge, Florida, United States - Lox_Sample_3.1 | ecosystem: Environmental > Terrestrial > Soil > Wetlands | place: USA...
ACGGCGACGATTGATTTCGTCGCCATCTTGGTCTTCTCGTCCACTTTTCCGAAGAAACGCGAGTCCTTGCTCGTGTCCGCCACCACAACGGCTTCGCCGGACTCGGCCACCCATCCCGCGAGTCCCTGCCCGACCTTGATGCGCACGTCCTTGAGCGCTTCGGCGCCCTTGCCCGTCGCGATCTGGAAATAAAGCTCGCGCTTCTCGGGGTCCATCAGGAGGAGGGACCACGTGTCCGGGCGCAGCACTTCGTTGATCTTTTCCATGATCGTGCGCAGCACCTGGTCGAGCTGAAGAGACGACGTTAGGGCTTTGCCGAGTTCGTGGAACACGTTGACTTCGTTGCCTTCCGGAGCTTCCGGAGGCGCTTCCGGCGGGGCGTGGCGCCGCTCGACGCCTTCAAACGGCTTCGCGTCTGTGGCTCTGCGCATCCGTTCGGCAGGGCTCTGCTGCTTGGCGTCTTGGGATTCGCGGGGCAATATTCGCATTATAGTGAACCGTTTTCGCCCACTGCAACGAGCATTCCCGCCGGATTGCCGAAAGGCCAATGGCCTTGCCTGGAAGAACGCTCCGCCGAGAAGCAAGTCAGTTTGCGAACCGTGCACACGAGTCACCACCTCCTGGGCTGCGTTTCTATTCTTTGCCGGGGAGTCCATGGACCACTTGAGGGCTTCCGCCACTTCGCCGAAGATTCCCAATACCGCACCCTTCAGATTTCTGCTCGCAGCGGATTTGAAGAGCATCAGTCTTGACAAAATTTCAGGTTAGATATATTCCAGATACGTCATGGACGCTGCGGCGATCAAACAGTCCTTGGAGGGCAGTGGGTTGCGGTGCACGCCGCAGCGCTACGCCGTGATGGCATTCTTGATTGGATGCAACAGGCATCCCACGGCTGCGGAAATCTTCGAGGCCGTGAATCGCGTCGATCCGCGCTCTTCAAGGGCCACGACCTATAACAATTTGCGGGACCTGGTGCAGACGGGTTTGGTGCGTGAAGTGGCAGTCGAAGGCCGCGCCGCGCGATTCGATGCGAAAGGCATGCGGCATCACCACTTCGTTTGCGACCGCTGCGGCAATGTCGAGGACGTGGAGTGGTACGACGTGCCCAGGCCTGCCTCGCGCTCTCTCGGCAAGCGGGTTCTCCGCGAATGCGAACTCATTTTCCGGGGACTCTGCACGAAGTGCGCTCCGCGGCATGCTACCCGTAAAGCGTCGTAGACGATTGCGCGAACGGGGAAGCCGGGATGGATTCGCAGTTCGCCACAGTTTCTTTGACTGACTTTTGACGAATCGGAAAGAAGGAGCATACCTTGTCAACCGAAGCGAAGTGCCCGGTCATGCACGGGACCACGAACGTTGGAATGAGGTCGAACAGCGACTGGTGGTCGAGCCAGCTGAACCTCAGGATTCTCCGCCAGAACTCGCCCCAGTCCGATCCGATGGGCGAGACGTTCAACTACGCCGAAGAGTTCAAGAAGCTCGACTTCAAAGCGCTGAAGAAGGACCTCCGCGCGCTGATGACCGATAGCCAGGACTGGTGGCCGGCGGATTTCGGCCACTACGGTGGGCTCTTCATTCGCATGGCGTGGCACAGCGCGGGCACGTACCGCATCGGCGACGGCCGCGGCGGCGCGGGCGCCGGCCAGCAGCGCTTCGCGCCGCTCAACTCCTGGCCCGACAACGCGAACCTCGACAAAGCGCGCCGGCTGCTTTGGCCGATCAAGCAGAAGTACGGCCGGAAGATCTCATGGGCCGACCTGATGATCCTCGCCGGCAACGTCGCCCTCGAGTCAATGGGCTTCAAGACCTTCGGCTTTGGCGCCGGGCGCCCCGATGTGTGGGAGCCGGACGAGGCCGTGTACTGGGGCAAGGAGGATACCTGGCTTGGCGACAAGCGCTACACGGGTGACCGCGAGCTCGAGAATCCTCTCGCCGCCGTGCAGATGGGTCTCATCTACGTGAATCCGGAAGGGCCGAACGGCAAGCCGGATCCGCTTGCTGCTGCGAAGGACATCAGAGAAACCTTCGCGCGCATGGCCATGAACGATGAAGAGACGGTTGCGCTCATTGCCGGCGGGCATACCTTCGGCAAGACCCACGGCGCCGGGGACGCGAAGCTCGTCGGCCCCGAGCCTGAGGCAGCGCCCCTTGAGGAGATGGGCCTCGGTTGGAAGAGCCGTTACGGCACAGGCAAAGGCAAAGACGCGATCACCGGCGGCCCGGAAGTCACTTGGACTCAGACTCCGACGAAGTGGAGCAACCATTTCTTTGAGAACTTGTTCGGCAACGAATGGGAGTTGACCAAGAGCCCGGCCGGCGCCTATCAGTGGCAAGCGAAAGGCGGCGCCACGCCGATTCCGGATGCCTTCGACTCGTCGAAGCACCATGCGCCGACCATGCTGGTCACCGACCTCTCTTTGCGGATCGATCCGACCTACGAGAAGATCTCCCGGCGCTTCTACGAGCATCCAGATGAATTCGCGGACGCGTTTGCCCGCGCGTGGTTCAAGCTCACGCACCGCGACATGGGCCCGCGTTCGCGCTATCTCGGCCCCGAGATCCCGAAAGAGGAGCTGATCTGGCAAGACCCCGTTCCGGCGGCCGATCACAAGCTGATCGACGCGAAGGACATTGCAAATCTCAAGGCCAAGATTCTCGCATCGGGGCTGTCCGTTTCCCAACTGGTCTCGACGGCTTGGGCGTCGGCGTCGACGTTCCGCGGCTCTGATAAGCGCGGCGGAGCGAACGGCGCGCGCATTCGCCTCGCGCCGCAGAAGGACTGGGCAGTCAACCAGCCCGCTCAGCTGGCGACGGTGTTGCAGAAACTCGAAGCGATCCAAAAGAAGTTCAACAGCTCGCACTCCAACGGCAAGAGGTCGAAGAAGGTTTCGCTTGCCGACCTGATCGTCCTGGGCGGCTGTGCGGCGGTCGAAAAAGCTGCGAAGGGCGCCGGGCACAACGTGAAAGTCCCCTTCACACCCGGTCGCACCGATGCGTCGCAGGAGCGAACCGATGCGGAGTCCTTCGCCCATCTCGAACCGGTCGCGGACGGGTTCCGCAACTACCTCAAGGCCAGGTTCAGCGTGTCAGCGGAGGAGTTGCTGATCGACAAGGCGCAACTGTTGACGCTGACAGCGCCTGAGATGACGGTTCTCGTCGGTGGCCTGCGTGTACTGGGCGCAAATGCCGGAAAGTCCGCACACGGCGTCTTCACCAAGCGGCCGGAGAAGCTGACGAACGACTTTTTCGTCAACCTGCTCGACATGAGCACGCAATGGCAGCCGTCGGCCGGCTCGGAGGGCGTGTACGAGGGGCGCGACCGCAAGACGAACCAGGTTAAGTGGACCGGCACACGTGTCGACCTTGTCTTCGGTTCGAATTCCGAGCTGCGCGCTCTCGCGGAAGTCTATGCGTCCGCGGACTCCAAGGAGAAGTTCGTGAAAGACTTCGTGGCCGCGTGGTCCAAGGTGATGAATCTCGATCGCTACGACCTCGCCTGATTCTTGAAGCGATGCCATGACGGAAGGGGACGAGAATTGGTGCGCGCTGGCGCGGCCACGCCCGGCACCCTCGAATCCAAGGAACGGTTGCCGCAGTTCGCAGTTCCAGCGAGCCCTATAACCGCAGTGCCTGATTAACCTTGTCGGCTCCGACGGTCGGGTTTTTCGAGCCAACCGACCACCGTCTTTCCGCGCAGCATTGACACCCCCTGAACGCACGCCTATATTTTTGATGGTCCCTGCGGATGTCTTCGACACCTTTCGGCGAGCACCTGAAACGCGAGCGCGAGATGCGCGGCGTTTCCATTGAGGAAGTCTCCGCCGCCACACGCATCAGCACGCGCTTCCTCGAAGCGATGGAAAACGACCAGTGGGAGCGCCTGCCCGGCGGGGTGTTCAATCGCGGGTTCATCCGCTCGATCGCGCGCTTCCTGGGGCTGGACGAAGATGGCCTCGTCGCCGAGTATGCGCTCGAGACGCATGCCGCCGCGGACGTCAAAGCGCCCTCCCAGCCTCCCACCGAGATGCCGCGAAACTGGCGGCCTGCCGCCGTCGCGCTGGGATTGATCGTGCTGCTTATCGCTGGCGCGATCCTCGGATACCATCGCTACGGCGCGCGGATCTCGGCGCGATTGCACCGAACGCCCGTGCAAGGCGCGGCGGAGCAGGGCAAGAAGCTCGCGAGCGCGCCTGCGGCTCCCGCGGCCGGCAATGACACTGCGGCAGTACCCATCGCGCTTCAACTGAAGCTGGAGGCGGGCAAGCCCGCCGATGTGAAGGTGGTCGCCGACGGCAAGACCGTTTTCGAGGGGAGCGTCGAGGCGGACGACGTAAAGCAGTTCGAAGCCCGCGAAGCTTTCGAAATTTCGGCCAGCGATCCAAGCGCCCTCGTGCTCGAACTCAACGGTCAATCCATGCCGCCCATGGGCACCCCGGGCCAGCCCGGCAGCGTCACGCTCACGCGCAACGATCTGAAACCCGCCGAGGGAGGTTCCCATTAGCGCCGAATTGCGCGAACAGGTCCGGTCCGGCCACGCGCGCCCGGAGCAAAAGCTGGCGATCTGCGCGGGAAGCGTTCCGCTCGCCTCGGAAGACCGAATCGAGTTGCTCGCCGTGCTTGCCTCCGATGCCGATCCCGCCATCGCCGAACGCGCGGGAAACGCGCTGCTCGCGCAGACGGTTCCGCAGTTCCTCGCCGCGGTGGCGCGAGCCGATTCCGACCCGCGCCTCTTCACCTACTGCGCGAACGAGTTGAGCGGGCAGCCCGGCGTGGCCGACGCGTTGGCGAAGAATGAGGCGTGCCCGACGGCGCTCATCGCGCGCGTGGCGCAGCATCTGACGTCCTCCGGCATTCAGGCTCTTCTCGACAATCTCGAACGCCTGATTGCCGACCCGCAGCTGGTGCTCGCCGTGGCCCGATCGTCGGCCGCCACCACCGAACAGCGCGAACTGCTCGGCGAGATGCAGAAGGGCGCGGAGTCGATGAATGAGATCGAAGAGGTAGCCGCGGAGATCGAGCCCGATCCCGTAAAGCGCGAGACGCTGATGCAGAAGGTGACGCACATGAACGTGGTGCAGCGCCTCACGCTCGCCCTCAAGGGTGGCCGCAGCGAACGCATGCTGCTGATTCACGATTCGAACAAGCTCGTGCAACGATGCGTGCTGCAATCGCCGCGGCTCACCGATACGGAGGTGGAGGCTTTTGCTTCGATGACCAATTTGACGGGGGAGATTCTGCGCGTGATTTCGCTGACGAGAATCTTCATGAAGAACTATTCGATCGTCCGAAACCTCGTCAATAATCCGAAGACGCCCCTCGACGTCTCGCTGCACCTTTTTCCTCGGCTCACGGCCACCGACCTGATGAAATTGACGGCGAACAAGAACGTCCCCGACACGCTTCGATCGAGCGCCTTGAAGCTTCAGCGAAAGCGCCGGGCGGGCGCTTAGCCGCGGCTCTTGCCGTGCCAGCGGCTCTGAGGGGCGCCGGCGCGCTCCCCGTAAGCACCGCGAGGATCGCTGGCAAAGCCTCCCCAAAGTATGCTAAGGAGAACCCACCGTCGGGCTCGCGTTCCGACGAATGAGCCGTGGCAGCCCCAAAACCTCTGACAGAAGGATCCGTGGTGATTAGCCCGCGAGGCGTCGAGCGCCTTCGCTCGGGACACCTGTGGGTGTATCGCAGCGATGTCCGCGACGCGCACGCCGAACCGGGCGCGGTCGTCCGCCTGACCGATGAGCGCGGCAATTTTCAGGGGCGGGCGTTTTACAGCGACAAGTCGCAGATTTCCGTACGGCTTCTCACGCGGGAAGACGTGGCGGTGGATCGCGAATTCTTCGCGGAGCGCCTCCGCCGCGCGAACGCCTACCGGAAGCTCGTAGTGGAAAATTCGGAGGCGTTTCGGTTGGTATACAGTGAAGGCGACCTGCTGCCCTCGCTGATCGTTGATCGGTACGGCGACTATTTCGTCATGCAGACTCTGAGCCAGTCCACCGAGCGGCTGAAGGGGCTGTTTGTCGAGATCCTGGTCGAGCTTTTCTCGCCGAAAGGCGTGCTTGAGCGCAACGATCCGAAGGTGCGGCTGCTGGAAGGCCTCGAGCAGCGGGTGAGCGTTTTGCACGGCGAGGTGCCGCCGGAGCTGACGGTGAAGGAAAACGGCGTGGCGTTCGCCTACGACCTGGCAAAGGGCCAGAAGACCGGCTCGTTTCTGGACCAGCGGGAGAACCACTGGGCCGCGCGCCGCTACGCCTCGGGACACGTACTCGATTGCTTTGGCTATCAGGGAGGCTTCACGCTCACGATCGCGGACAAGTGCACGCACGTCGAGGGCATTGACATGGCGCCCGCGGCCGTCGAGGCGGCGCGGCGCAATCAGAAGCTGAACTCCATCGCGAACGTGAACTTTCGAGAGGGCAATACGTTCGACCTCTTGAAGGAATACGACGAAGCGGACCGGCGCTTCCAGATGGTGATTCTCGATCCGCCGGCATTTGCCAAGAATCGCGACAGCATCCCGGCCGCCCGCCGGGGCTACAAGGAGATCAATCTTCGCGCCCTGAAGCTCCTTCGGCCGGGAGGATACCTGGTGACCTGCTCGTGTTCCTACCACATCACCGAGCCCCTGTTCCTGCAAATCCTCGCCGAGGCGGCCAACGACGCCCGGAAAACGGTGGCTGTGGTGGAGAGGCGAACTCAGGCTCAGGACCATCCCATTCTGCTGACCATGCCCGAAACTCATTACCTTAAATGTCTGATAGTTAAGGTCTTAGTATAGGGATACCGCGGTTAGGGTCCCCTTCCGTGTGTGTTCAGATACACTTGACATAAATACGCTCATATATTATGATTTCATTGCGCTAATTAGCGCAGAGATTTTAATGAGGAGGTAACAAACATGAGTTCGCTTACTCGATGGGATCCATTTCATAACGTATCCAGCCTGCAGGAGCAGGTCAATCGCCTGTTTGAGAATTCTTTCCCCGGCCGATCCGAAAACTCGGCCCTAACAACTTGGGCGCCGGCCGTGGACATCTACGAAACCGAAAACGAGTTGGTCCTGAAGGCGGATTTGCCCGATATCAACGAGAAGGACCTCGACATCCGCGTCGAGAACAACATGCTGACGATTCGCGGCGAGCGGAAATTCGAGCAAGAGGTTAAGGAAGAGAACTACCTCCGCATCGAGCGGACGTACGGTTCCTTCAGCCGCAGTTTCAGCCTGCCGAACACCGTGAACACCGAAGGCATCAAGGCCGAGTACAAGAACGGCGTCTTGACCGTCGAGCTGCCGAAGCGGGCCGAGTCGAAGCCGAAGCAGGTGAAGATCAACGTAAGCAACGGCCGCAACTAAGCCGAGTTGGAATCGGAGGGCCGGAGCCGAGTTTCGCCGGCCCTCGCGTTTTCCGGGCGCGTTGAGTAATCCAATCCAAAGTGAGAGACTTTTGCCATGCTGCGATTTGACAAACTGACGGTGAAGGCTCAGGAAGCGCTTCAGGCGGCCCAGGAAATGGGAGCGCGCTCGGGCCAGCAGCAGATCGAGCCTTTGCATCTCCTGTGGGCGCTGGTCGCGCAGGGCGACGGCGTGGTCCCGCCACTGCTCGAGAAGCTGGGTGTTTCACCGGCGGCGCTGGGCAGTGAGGTCGAGAAACAGATCGAGCACCTGCCGAAAGTTTCGGGCGTATCCGACCAATCCCTCAGCCGCGCTTCCAATAGCGTGCTTGAAAAAGCTTTCGATGAGGCGCAGCGCCTGAAGGACGAGTACGTTTCCACCGAACACATTCTTCTCGCCATAGCCGCGGCGGACCGCGATCCGGCCGGACAGATTCTCTCCCGCCAGGGCGCAAGCCACGATGCGATTTTGCAGGCGATGGCGACGATTCGCGGAAGCCACCGCGTTACCTCCCAGAATCCCGAAGCCACGTATCGCGCGATCGAGCAGTATGCTCGCGACCTTACGGAGGCGGCGCGGCGCGGCAAACTCGATCCTGTCATCGGACGGGACGAGGAGATTCGGCGCGTGATGCAGATTCTCGCGCGGCGCACCAAGAACAATCCGGTCCTCATCGGCGAGCCGGGCGTGGGCAAGACGGCCATTGTCGAGGGGCTTGCCGGCCGCATCGTCTCCGGCGACGTGCCCGAGGTGCTGAAGCCGAAGCGCATTGTGGCGCTCGACCTGGCGTCGCTCGTGGCGGGCGCAAAATACCGCGGCGAGTTCGAGGACCGCCTGAAGGCCGTGTTGAAGGAAGTGACGGAATCCGAGGGCCAGATCATCCTGTTCATCGATGAGCTGCACACGCTAGTGGGCGCGGGAGCGGCCGAAGGGTCGATGGACGCCTCGAACATGCTTAAGCCGGCGCTGGCGCGAGGCGAGCTGCGGGCCATCGGCGCGACCACGCTCAACGAATACCGCAAATACATCGAAAAAGATCCGGCGCTCGAACGCCGCTTCCAGCCCGTGACGATTGGCGAGCCGTCGGTGGAAGACACGATCGCAATTCTGCGCGGCCTGAAAGAGCGCTACGAAGTGCACCACGGCGTGCGCATCAAGGATGCCGCAATCGTGGCCGCCGCGATGCTTTCGCAGCGATACATCACCGACCGCTTCCTCCCGGACAAGGCCATCGATCTGGTGGACGAGGCCGCGGCCGGCCTGCGCATGGAGATCGATTCGTTGCCCACGGAGATCGACTTGATCGAGCGGCGGATCATGCAGCTCGAGATCGAGCGCCAGGCGCTGCGCAAGGAATCCGACCCGCACTCGAAAGAACGGCTGGGCCAGATCGAGAAGGAGCTTGGCGCGCTGCGCGAGCAATCGACCGGCCTGAAGGCGCACTGGCAGACGGAAAAGGACGCGATCGGCCGCATCCGCAAGCAGAAGGAGTCGATCGAGCAGTTGAAGTCCGAGGAGCAGCGCTTCGAGCGCGCCGGAGATCTTTCGCGAGTCGCGGAAATTCGTTATGGCAAGCTTTCCGCCGCGGAAAAGGAATTGAAGGCGGCGCAGGATCGCCTCGCCGAGCTGCAAAAAGACCACCCCATGCTGAAGGAAGAGGTGGGCGAGGAAGAGATCGCGAAAATCGTCAGCAAGTGGACTGGTATTCCCGTCGGCCGGCTGCTCGAAGGAGAAATCCAGAAGCTCGTCCACATGGAAGAGCGGCTGCGCCTGCGCGTGGTCGGGCAGGATCCCGCGCTTGCGAGCGTGGCGAACGCGGTCCGCCGCAGCCGGTCGGGCCTGAGCGATCCGAACCGGCCGATCGGCTCGTTCCTGTTTCTCGGGCCGACCGGCGTGGGAAAGACGGAGCTGGCGCGTGCGCTCGCGGAATTTTTGTTCGACGACGAGCGCGCGATCGTGCGCCTCGACATGTCCGAATACATGGAAAAGCATTCGGTGGCGCGGATGATCGGCGCGCCTCCGGGATACGTGGGATACGAAGAGGGCGGCCAGTTGACCGAGCAGGTGCGCCGCCGGCCGTACTCGGTGGTGCTACTCGACGAAATCGAAAAAGCGCATCCGGACGTTTTCAACGTGCTGCTACAGATTCTCGAGGACGGGCGTTTAACCGACGGAAAGGGCCGCACGGTGGACTTCCGCAACGCGGTCGTCATCATGACGTCCAACGTCGGCTCGACGGCGATTTTCGAGCTTGCGGGCAAGCACCCGAAGAAGGCGCGCGAGGAAGCGATGGGCGCGCTGCGGGAGATGTTCCGCCCTGAATTCCTGAACCGCATCGATGATATCGTGATGTTCAGCCCGCTCGGGAAGGATCAGATCGAGCGGATCATCGACCTGCAAATGGCTTCCTTCGTGAAGCGCGTGGCCGAGAAGAAGGTGGAGCTCACGCTCTCGGCGGCGGCGAAGGCGCTGCTTTTCCGCGAAGGTTACGACCCGGCCTATGGCGCGCGGCCGATGAAGCGGGCCATCCAGCGGCTGATTCAGGACCCGCTGGCGCTGAAAATCCTGGATGGCGAAGTGAAGCCGGGCGATGAAGTCCTGGTGGACGCCGACGCGAAAACCGGCGAAATGAAGTTCACGCGAAAAACTGCAAAGGTGAACGCCGCCTGAAACGGCGCAGGGGACAGGGACGATGAAGACCTTTAAGACGGCGTTTCTACTGACCGCACTGACGCTGCTCCTTCTTTTCGTGGGCCAGGCGTACGGCGGGCGCAACGGCATGACGACGGCGCTGGTGGTGGCCGTGATCATGAACGGCACGGCGTACTTCTTCTCGGACAAGATTGCGCTGATGTCGAGCGGGGCGCAGCCGATCAGCCGCGAGCAATCTCCACGCCTGTACGCCGTAATGGAGCGGCTGGCGGCCAAGGCGAACCTGCCGATGCCGAAGCTTTACATGATTCCTCAGCCCGCGCCGAACGCCTTCGCCACGGGCCGGAATCCGAGCCATGCGTCGGTGGCCGTCACGCAGGGATTGATGGAATTGATGGACGACGAAGAGCTGGAAGGCGTGATCGCGCACGAGCTTTCGCACGTCCGCAACTACGATATTTTGACATCCTCGATCGCCGCGACGATTGCCGGCGCCGTCACGTGGGTGGCGCGCATGGGATTCTGGTTCGGGGGCGGAGGCGACAATCGCGAACGCGGCGGCGGCATGTCGGGTATCCTGATGCTCATCCTTGCACCTCTCGCGGCTGTGCTGCTACAGCTCGGCATATCGCGCCAGCGCGAATATCAGGCGGACGCCTCGGGCGCGACCATGGTCGGCCATCCCTATGGCCTGATCCGGGCGCTCGAAAAGCTGGGCGCTTACAACAAGAGAATCCCCATGGACATCTCGCCCTCGACCTCTGCTCTCTGCATCGTTGCTCCTCTCAGCGCCCGCGGTTTAGTCACCGGGCTTTTCAGCACGCACCCGCCGCTGGCAGACCGCATCGCCCGGCTTCAGAGCATGACCATCACTCGCTGAGTCAATTGGCGACAAAGACCCCTCTTTGGGGCAGATTCGCCACCGCGCAGAAAGCATTAATGCCACGTAAAATTTGCAGGGTTGGCCGGACTAGCCAACCTGCCCGCCAACGTTGCCTCTCATGTAAGCCTCTGTAATACAGTCACTTACGCGTTGCCAGCCGCTTCGGCAGATTTGGCTCCGGGCGTGCATCTACTGTTTCCAGCAAGGGGTTCCCACGGAGGAATAGAAGACATGCTCGAAGAAAGAAATGAAGTGATTCAAGAAGGGGCGGCGCCGCGATGGATCGGGATCGTCACGGTCGCGCTGGCTATTGTTTCGCTTGCGGCCCTGGGATTCGGGTGGACGGCATCGAACCGCTCGACGGCGATTCAACAGACCCTGTCGACGCAGCTGCAACAGGCCAAGCAGAACGAAGACATTCTTTCGCAGCGGCTCGCGAAGACCGAAGACACCAACGCGCAGCTTCAGGGCGAGTTGAGCGTGGTGACCGACAAGATGAAGCTTACGGAATCCGAGGTCGGCCGGGCGCGCGCGCAGGCCAAGGTGATCAAGGAAGACGACGCCAAGCAGCTGACCGAACTCCAGACCAACATGACCGGCCAACTGGCCACGAAGGCGAGCGTCGATGACGTGAACAAGCTGGGCACGGACGTCACCGGCGTACGCGCTGACCTCGAGGCTGAGAAGAACAATCTCAGCTTGACCCGCGGCGAATTCGGCACGCTGATCGCGAAGAACCACGACGAAGTCGAAGAGCTTCGCCGGCTGGGTGAGCGCGACTACTACGAGTTCACCATCGACAAGAAGAACACCCGCGAAAAGGTGGGCGATCTGATGGTCGAGCTCCGCGGCGTGAACGAGAAGAAGAACCTGTACACGGTGGCCATCTACGTGGACGACTCGCGCTACGAGAAGAAGAATCGCTCATCGAACGAGCCGATCTACTTCTTCACGCACGGCTCGCGGGCTCCTCTCGAGTTCACAGTGAATTCGATCGGGAAGGATAAAATCAGCGGTTACCTGAGCGTGCCGAAGGTTGCAACCACGCACGCGCAGGCTTCCGGAGACTAAACGGTCTGCACCCCACCCCTGGCGGGGCGGCAGCAGACGATCCAGAGAGGGCATCCGCCGAGGCGGGTGCCCTCTTTTTTTGCGTCTAGCTTGACTTGCTGAGAGCCCGCGTCTTGCGGCTCAGGAATCTCTTGGCGAGCGAGGGCAGCTTGTCGTGCGGGAGCTTTCCCTGTTCGTAGAGCTTCACCTTCGCTTTGGCAGCCTTGCGACGGCGGCGCTGCCGCTTCTGCGCGACGTAACGCTTTTCATTGGCCATCCAATTCTCCTCGGAAAAAGTTGCGACAATCGATTGTAGCGGAGAAGCAACCGTATGCAAGCTCGCTTGTGATTTCGCGGCCCAATTCCGGTAGCATGCTCTGAGAGCGCGCGGTCCGGCGCTTATCGCATATGCAGACAACCGTCATCCACGCCAGCCGGATTCTGACTCCGGACGAAGAGATCAGCGACGGCGTCATCGTCGTCGAGGGTAGCCGGATCGCGGCGCTGGGGCATCGCGACACGACGCGCCTGCCCGCGGGCGCGACCGACTACGTCGCCTCGGGCATGACGGTGGTCCCCGGCTTCGTCGACGTGCACATCCACGGCGCGGGCGGCCACGATTTCATGGAAGGGAACGCGCGCGCGCTCGACCGCATCACGGCGACCGTCGCGCGCCACGGCACCACGTCTCTCGTCGCGACCACCGTGACGGCGCCGGTGGAGGAAACTTGCCACAGCCTCGAAGGAATCGCGCGCTACATTCGCAATCACGAGACGCCGAAAGAGCCCGCCGAAAACAGCCACGCGGCCGCCGAAATTCTTGGCATCCATCTCGAGGGGCCGTTCATCAGCAAGGCGCGCCGCGGCGTGCATCCTCCCGAATCAATCGCGAGGCCTTCGAATGAGATTCTGGAGAAGTTTCTGAAGGCTGCCGACGGGCTGGTGAAAATCCTGACGATCGCGCCCGAGCTGCCCGGCGCAATGGATCTGATCGCGCCCGCTCTCGCCGCCAAGATCGTGGTCGCGCTCGGCCACACCGACGCCGATTACGATCAGGCGCGCGCGGCAATCCACGCCGGAGCGCGACACGCCGTGCATACCTACAATGCGATGCGCCCCTTCACGCACCGCGATCCGGGAGTAATCGGCGCGATCCTCACCGATCCGGAAGTGACCGCGGAAATCATCGCGGACCTGGTGCACGTCGCCGGTCCTGCGATCCAGGTGCTGATCGGGACGAAGGGATTCGACACCATCCTCCTGGTGAGCGACGGCATCGCCGCCACGGGCATGCCCGACGGAAATTATCGGCTGGGAAATTTCGAGGTGTCCGTGAAAGACGGCGTCGCGCGCAACGCCGAAGGGAAGCTCGCCGGCAGCACGCTCACTCTCGATCGCGCGCTGCGGAATATCGTCGCGCTGGGTGTGCCCCTGACGGACGCGGTGCGCATGGCCACGGTGCTGCCCGCGCGGCGCCTGGGCCTTGCGGGAAAGAAAGGCATCCTCGCGGTGGGCGCGGACGCCGATCTCGTCGCGCTCACTCCGGACCTGCGCGTCGCGGGTGTAATGACGCGCGGGGTTGGCCTTTCCTAGAAGTCGTAATTTGTGATTGGTGAGTAGTGATTGGCGCTACGCGATTCCAAAACTGAGAGTGTCGGGAAAGGGGCGGCCGGGTCACTAATCACGAATCACTGCTCACCGATCACGCCTTATGCGGATTCAGCGGGATCTTCAATTCTCCGGCGAGCAGATAGGGATCAAACGGGCTGCACGCGAAATAGCGCCCGTCCACTTCGAGGGTGGGGATTTTGCGCCGGCCGTCGTTGACGCGCAGGACGAGCTCCTCGGCCTCCGGCGCTTCGTCGATGTTGATTTCGCGAAACGCGACGCCGCGTTCCTGCAAAAACCGCTTGGCGCGGCGGCAATCCCCGCACCACGGTGTGCAGTAGAGAATAACTTCCGGTGCCGATTTTTCTTTCATCGCAATAGCAGCAAGGCGAGATCGCAATAAATCTTACACTAATTGGATGCGGCGGGAATTGCGCGGATTCTGCGGCGGGTGACCAGATGTGGACGTCCTCGCCCAGACGCCGAATCGCTAGCTGTGCGCGCCGGCGGCTGCCGCGCCCACCCTCGATGCCGCCTGGAGCCTCACCATGGCGCGCGCGAGCGCAAACGAAGCGTGTTGCCAGTCGGGGTCGCCGGAGCTGGCTTTCGCGAGCGCGGCCTGGGCGCGCTCCTGGGCTTCGCGCGTGCGCGCGATGTCGATCTCTTCGGCGCGCTCGGAAAGTTCGGCGAGCACGATCACGCGGTCAGGCAACACCTCGGCGTACCCGTTGATGATCGTGAGGTAGCGCGTGTCCGAGCCCTTCCGGTACGCCAGGATTCCGATGCCCAGCTCCGTGATCAGCGGCGCGTGGCCTGGCAGGACGCCGAGATAGCCTTCCTTGCCCGGAATCTCCACGGACTGCACCGTCTCTTGCAGCACGTGCCGCTCGGGCGTGACGACTTGAAGTTCGATGTTCTCGGATGCCATTGGCTCGGTCCCAGCGTCTCCGGACTACGCGACGGCGGCGATCTTTTCCGCCTTCTCGCGCGCCTCTTCGATTCCGCCCACCATATAAAATGCCTGTTCCGGAAGGTCGTCGTGTTTTCCTTCCACGATCTCCTTGAAGCCGCGGATGGTGTCCTCGATCTTCACGTACTTCCCTTCCAGACCCGTGAACGGAGCGGCGACGAACATCGGCTGCGAGAGGAACTTTTCGATTTTGCGCGCCCGCGCGACCGTCTGCTTGTCGTCGTCGGAAAGCTCTTCGATTCCCAGAATCGCGATGATGTCCTGCAACTCCTTGTAACGCTGGAGCACGGACTTCACGGCGCGCGCCACGGTATAGTGCTCCTGTCCCAGGATGCGCGGATCGAGAATGCGCGAGAAGCTCGCCAGCGGATCGACGGCCGGATAGATGCCGCGTTCCACGATCTGCCGGCTGAGGTTCGTCGTTGCGTCGAGGTGCGTGAACGTCGCCGCCGGAGCGGGGTCCGTGTAATCGTCCGCGGGCACGTAAATCGCCTGCACGGATGTGATCGAGCCGTGCTTGGTCGAGGTGATGCGCTCTTGCAGCTCGCCGATTTCCGTGTTGAGGTTCGGCTGGTAGCCGACGGCGGAAGGCATGCGGCCGAGCAGCGCCGACACTTCCGAGCCCGCCTGCACGAAGCGGAAAATATTGTCAATGAAGAGCAGCACGTCGAGATGCTCTTCGTCGCGGAAATATTCCGCGACCGTGAGGCCCGTCAATCCCACGCGGAGGCGCGCGCCGGGCGGCTCGGTCATCTGGCCGTAGATCAGCGCGCAGCGCGATTTTTCGGAGTTGCCGGGCTCGATGACGTGCGATTCCTGGAACTCGAGCCAAAGGTCGTTGCCTTCGCGGGTGCGCTCGCCCACTCCGGCGAACACGGAAACGCCGCCGTGCTTCATCGCGACGTTGTGGATCAGCTCCTGAATCAGCACGGTCTTGCCGACGCCCGCGCCGCCGAACAATCCGATCTTGCCGCCCTTCAGGTACGGCTCGATCAGGTCCACGACTTTGATGCCGGTCTCGAACATTTCGAGCGTTGTCGATTGATCCTCGAGCGACGGCGCCGGCCGGTGAATCGGATAGCGCTTCTCGTATTTCACGGGACCCAGTCCGTCCACCGGCTCGCCGAGCACGTTGAGCACGCGGCCGAGCGTCCCGCGCCCTACCGGCACGGAAATCGGCTCGCCCAGATCCTCCGCCTTCATGCCGCGGACCAGGCCCTCGGTCGGCTTCATGGCAACGGCGCGCACGCGCCCCTCGCCAAGGTGCTGCTGGACTTCGGCCACGATGTCGAGCGGATCGGGAATATTGAATCCTTCGCTCGTAATGCGCACCGCGCTGTGAATCTGCGGGAGATGCCCCTCCGCGAATTGCACGTCTACCACCGGCCCGATGACTTCCACGACCTTGCCGATTTTTGTGCTGTCGGTTGCCATTGAAAGCTCCCTGTGAAATCCGTGAGTAGTGATTGGTGAGTGGTGATTAGTGCTTCCCAGACTCACCCAAGCGTCTCTGGAGAGACGTCATAAGTGCGTTAATCAGTTTCCCAACCGTGTCGCAACCTTCCGTGAGCCGCCTAAGATCATCTGCCGTCAGGTGACCCAAATCGCGGCTGAGGATTGAAAAGTAGCGCGTCTCTTCAACCTCACCGCGTGCAATCTGCAAAGACCGCAAAAGCTCTCGCGTGGTGCGGCGGCCAAATCCTTCCGCGATATTCGCGGGCACGGACGCGGCCGAACGTCGAATCTGAGCCACTATTCCGAAACGCTCCCGGTCTGGAAACGCTCCGGTAAGCTTGTACACGAGCAACGTGAGTTCGTGAGCCTTCTGCCATACAGTCAGGTCTGTGAACTTCTCTATCTTCACTAATCGCTACTCACCAATCACCAATCACGACGTTGCCGATGCGGCGCCGCTTACAATTTCAATCAACTCCTTCGTGATTCCCGCTTGGCGAATCTTGTTCATCTCCAGCGTCACTTTGTCGATCAGCTCGGACGCGTTGCGCGTGGCGGAATCCATCGCCGTCATTCGCGCCGCCCATTCCGCAGCCGACGATTCGAGCAGCGTCCGGAAAACCTCCGCTTCGAGGTACCGCGGCACCAGCCCGTTGAAAATGTCGGAGACCGGCTCTTCGTAGATGTAATCCACCAGAGATTTCCCGCTCGGCGAAAGATCGTGCGGCATCGCTTCCTCGTTCACCGGGCTGCTCGTGGCGGGCATCCCCGTCGCTTCCGGAGCTCCGGATTCCAGCACCGCCGGATCGATCGGAAGCAGTTTCTGGAGGCGCAGCTTCTGGATCATCACGTTCTTGAATTCGTTGTAAACGCAGTACACGGCGTCCACTTCGCGCGTCGCATACATCTCCGCGATTTTGTCGGCGATCTCCTTGGCGATGAGAAAATTCACGTTCCCGGAGACGCCGACGTATTCTCCCGCGAATTCCCACGGGCCCCGTTTCAGGGCGCTGCGGCCCTTCTTGCCGATCGCAAGTATCTGAGCCTTCTTAGAAGAGTTCTCGCGGAGGAACATCGTCGCGCGGCGGATCACGTTGGCGTTGAACGCGCCGCAGAGGCTGCGGTCGCCCGTCAGCACGACGAGCAGGTATCGCTCTTCCGGCCGCCGTTCGAGCAGCGGGTGCGCCGTCGATTCCATGCGCGCCGCGGCCGATTTGAGCACGCGCAGGATCTCGCGCGCGTACGGCCGCGCAGCAAACACGCCTTCCTGCGCGCGGCGCAGCTTCGCCGCGGCCACGAATTTCATCGCGCGGGTAATCTGCTGCGTGCTCTTCACGGAGCGGATGCGTCGCCGGTAATCGATCAGTGTGGGCATCGAGAGTCGGGTTAGTCCGCGGCGGCTGCGCCTGCCTTAAACCTTTCCTTGAATGCCTCAAGCGCCTTCAGCGCGTCGGCGCGCAGCGAATCGTCGATGGCTTTCTTCTCGCGGATCGTCTTCAACAGCGCGGGATGGTTCGTTTCAACGAAGGGGAAGAGATCGGCCTCGAATCGCCGGACCTCGTCGATCTCAAGATCGTCGAGAAAGCGGTTGGCGCCCGCGAAAATGATCAACACCTGCTTTTCGACCGGCAGCGGCGTGTACTGATCCTGCTTCAGAATCTCGACCAGCCGCTGGCCGCGCGCGAGCTGCTGCTGCGTGGCCTTGTCGAGCTGCTCGGTGCCGAATTGCGCGAACGCGGCGAGGTCGCGGTATTGCGCCATGTCGAGCCGGAGCGTCCCGGCCACCTGGCGCATGGCCTTGATCTGCGCGTTGCCGCCGACACGGCTCACGGAAATTCCGGCGTTGATCGCCGGGCGAATGCCGGCGTTGAAGAGGTCCGCTTCGAGATAGATCTGGCCGTCGGTGATTGAGATGACGTTCGTGGGAATGTAGGCCGATACGTCGCCGGCCTGCGTTTCGATCACGGGAAGCGCAGTGAGCGAGCCCGCGCCGAGCTTGTCGTTCAATTTCGCGGCGCGCTCGAGCAGGCGCGAGTGCAGGAAGAAGACGTCGCCGGGAAACGCCTCGCGGCCCGGTGGGCGGCGAAGCAGGAGCGAAATTTCGCGGTAGGACTGCGCGTGCTTCGAAAGATCGTCGTAGAAGCAGACGGCGTGGCGCTTCGAATCGCGGAAATATTCGCCCATCGCCGCCGCGGCGAATGGCGCGATGTACTGCATCGTGGCCGGCTCGGTGGCCGAGGCCGCCACTATGATGCTGTATTCGAGCGCGCCGTAATCCGAAAGCGTCTTCACCACCTGCGCGATCGTCGAGCGCTTTTGCCCGATCGCGCAATAGATGCAGATCATGTCGCCGCCGCGCTGATTGATGATCGTGTCGAGAATAATCGCGGTCTTGCCCGTCTGCCGGTCGCCGATGATCAGCTCGCGCTGCCCGCGGCCGATCGGAATCATCGAGTCGATGGCCTTGATGCCGGTCTGAAGCGGCTCGCGCACCGGCTGGCGATCGACCACGCCCGGCGCCAGGCGCTCGAGTGGATTGCGCTTGTCGGTCGCGATGGGGCCCTTGCCGTCGAGCGGCTGGCCGAGCGGATTCACCACGCGCCCGATCAGCGCCTCGCCCACCGGCACGGACATGATCTGGTTGGTGCGCTTCACCGTGTCGCCCTCGCGAATCTCGGTGTAGTCGCCGAGCAGCACGGTGCCGACCTGGTCCTCTTCGAGGTTGAGCGCGATGCCGAACACGTCGTGCGGGAATTCGAGCATCTCGCCCGACATGCAGCGGTCGAGGCCGTGGACGCGCGCGATGCCGTCGCCGACCGAGATGACCGAGCCGACCTCGTCCACCGCCACCGTTTGCTGATAGTTCTCGATCTGCTCGCGCAGAATCTTTGTGATTTCGTCTGCCTTGATGTTCGCCATCCCTGGCTCCTATTCCGCTTCGAGCTGCTCGCGCAGCCGGGTCAATTGCTCGCGCACCGAACCGTCGTAGACGGTCGAACCAACGCGCACGACGGCGCCGCCGACGAGCGACTGGTCCTCCCGGAAGCGCGCTTCGATCTTCTTGCCCGTGCGCTGCTCGAGCGCCGCGGTCAAACGCTTTCGCTCCTCGGCGCTCAATTCGCGCGCCGAGGTCACTTCGGCTTCAGCGATGCCGAGCCGCGCGTTGAGTTCCACGTGAAACGCCTGCTGGATCTCGCGCAGCAATTCCGTGCGGCGATGATCCACAAGGAGATACACGAAATTCCGGACCGCCGTGGAGAGATCCATCCGCGCGGCGATCTTCTCGATCACCTTCTGCTTGGCATCGTTGCTCACTGCCGGGCTTTCGAGCGCGTTCCGCAGGTCGGCCGAAGAATAGAAAGCCTCGATGAAGGCAGCCAGATCGCGCTTCACGCCCTCGGCATTCTTCTGTTCGAGCGCCGCGTCCACGAGCGCCGCCGCGTATCGCGATGAAACCGCGCCGTTCAATTCGCGCTCCCTTCGAGCTCGCCGACAAACGTGCGGAAGAGCGCCGCCTCGGCCTTGGGCGTCAATTCCTGCCGCAGCAAAGCTTCGGCCCGCTCGACGGCCATTCCGGCCGCGAGAACCTTCAGCTCGATGCGAGCCGCGCGCTCGGCCGCGGCGATTTCCGCCTGCGCGGCGCGCTCGATGGCGTCCGCCTCGGTCCGCGCAAGTGCCCGGACGCGCTCGGCCTCGGCTGCGGCTCCGCGTTTCGCGTCGGCGCGCATCTCGGCGACCACCGTGTCAATCTCTGCGAGCTTGGCCTGCGCTTCGCGGCGCTGCTTCTCAGCCGCTTCGCGCGCGCGAGTGCCTTCCTCAATCTTCTGCGCGATTTCTTCGGTGTGGCTCCGGAAATACGGGCGCGCTCTTCGGAAAGCGTAGACGAGCAGGAAAAAAACAATCGCGAAGTTCACCCACCGGAAAATCTGGCCGGTCGGAGAATCGGCCGGGGATGGCTTGCTCTCCTCCGCCAGCACGGGCGCGGCCAGCAGCAACGATGCCGCGATGATGCCAAGCAGCTGTCCGGCCAACATGCGGGGGCGCCTCATCGGCCCGCTCCTCCGCGCAATGTAGAGGGCTTCTCCAGAATCGACCGCGCGATCTCTCCGGCAAGCGCGGGCATGTCGGCTTCGACCTGCGCGCGGGCCGCTGCGAGGTCCGCGGCGATACTCTTTTTTGCGGCGGCCACGTCTTCCTGCGAGCGGCTGCGGATTGCCTTCAGCAGTTGTGCGCGGCCGTCGAGAGCGGTCTGCCGCGCTGCTTCCTGCTCGCCGTAGATTTCCGCGCGCGCTTTTCGCAGGGCGTCGTTGTAGGTGTCGAGCCCCTGCTTCGCGGCGGCCTCGACTGCGGCGGCTTCGGTGCGCGCGCCTTCGATCAGCGCCTGGCGCTTCGCCATCGCCGCCTGGATCGGCGTGAAAAATGCCCAGCGGAGGAAAAAATAGAATAGGAGAACGCCGATCGTGGTCGGCAAGGCGCCGAGAAACAGTTTTCCGAGCTGGTGGGCGATTTCCATCCTATGGAAAAGGTGCTGCGGCCTGACTCCTGGCTATATTAGTTGAATCCCGGCGTGCGGTTGCGCTCACCGGCACAGAATATTAGGGACAATTAAAGCGCATGATTATTGCATCCGCCCTCTCCGTGCGTCAATCGTTTTGCCGATGATCCACCGATCCTGAACGGGGCGGTACTAGCGGGGCTTTGGGCCCAGAGACATCAACTTGCAGCGAGGCGAGATTCACCGTTATTTTGAGATGAAAATCCTTTCCCTCGCTGTCTGCTCTCTTCAGAACGAGCGGTGCATCAGCGACGACGATGATCGTGGAAGAATCGCCTGCTGCAAAACAGACTCGAGGAAAATATAGCCAAAGTGTTGTTTCGTTCCTTGGAATGCGGGAGAATATCGCCCGCTCGATTGTCTCATCGAGGCCCTCGACTTCCTTCGGCACGGAACCGGTGACATCAAAAACCCGAATCTTCATATCATCGGCAGCATATTC
>Ga0335077_10002779_pt1 | contig 21003 bp, 19 predicted proteins | sample Lox_Sample_31_FD_207151 | JGI IMG/M metagenome (GOLD analysis project Ga0335077, IMG submission 207151) | Soil microbial communities from Loxahatchee National Wildlife Refuge, Florida, United States - Lox_Sample_3.1 | ecosystem: Environmental > Terrestrial > Soil > Wetlands | place: USA...
GCTTCATCGCCTCGGGCATCTCGCGATACGCCTGTTGCATGTCGATGAACAGCGTGGTGCGGCGAGTGTTGCTGGGAACGATGCGCGGATACAGGACCGTCAGCGGTACAGGGTCCGCTAGAAACGAAGTGTCCGAGTGCCAATAGCCGCCGGTTCTCGCGACGCCGAATTCCTTACCGTCCTTCTTGACGTTGGACGATACGAAGATCAGCGGATAGCCAGGATGGTGGTAGTTGCTCTGCAGATACGGCACCGGATCGCCCAACTGCCCGGCGAGATCGCAGAACTGTTGCTCCGACAACTCCTGTCCCCGGAGGACGACGAGCTTGTGGTCGTAGACGAGCTCCTTGATCTTGGCGAGGTGATCCCTGCGTCCGGCCGAGGCGTCGAAGCTCGTGATCGTGCAGCCGAGCGTCCCGGCTGGGTTTGTGTGCACTCTCATTCTCGATCTCAAACGAGGATGTGGCGAACGAAGTCGAGCCGCGGCGGATGGATGCTGCCGCGCCAAGTCCGGAGCAAATGCTATGACCGGCGAGCGCGGGAGAATATGGCACGGTTCACAGCGTGGACGTGGACTGTGCACGCGCCGGAGTAAGCGAGGCAATCGTGTTAGGGCCGCAACCCATCGATCGGGTTCGGCGGTTAACCTCTGGGGCGCGCGGCCAGAGCGGCCATCTAGATTCGTTCCGCGCGACCTCCGCCCGGATCGACCCGAGACCGGTTCGCTTCCGTACCTTATAATTTACAAAACGGAATCGCCGAACGCGGAGCGGCCGTGTGTGGCCCTGGGTAGGGAACTGCTCGCGCCGTGCCTGTGACCTGCTCCTGACAAAGCATCGGAGTGGTTACTGACTTCGGCGGCAGAGGGTATTACGCATGTAATCGACCGCGTTTCTGTCGGGAACCTGCGGCGATAACTGGTGGCCTAAGTTAAGTTGTGCCGAGGACGTTGCCACCTCTGGAGAGTGTGATGCGGTTGAGGCGAAAGATAGGGAAGGATGGGGCCGGAGTTGGCGCGGTGCTGGTGCTGCTTTGGGCCGTCACCGGCACCGCTGCGACCTATGCTGACAGCGACGTCGTCTACGGAGGACGCTCCGACGCAGCTGGTGCTCCGCTCAAACGCGACGGCGGCAACGACCCGGGAAGCCTTCCGGGAGGCGCTGCGCTCGCCGCACAGTCGGGGAAGCTCGAGAACCAGAGCCTCTACGGTGGGGTGCGTCTGGGTAACGCCCTGGCGGTGGAAGCCGTCCAGAAGCGTCCTTTCGGCGACGCAACCAAGCCCACCGACGAGGCGATCAGCGTGGCCGGGAAGGCGAAGCTGCCCCTGACCGACACGCTATCAGTCACGGGCAAGATGGGCGTGCAGTACGCGCGCTCCGTCGCATCGTCTGGTAACCCCGGAGTAGGCGACGCCGGTGGACCCAACCCGGTGTACGGGCTCGGGCTTGCCTATCAGGCAACGGAAGCAATCGAGCTCCGCGCCGAATCGGAGCATGTCACCCCGCGTCCCGGAGATCCCAAGACGATCACCGGGGATAGCGTGCTGTTCGGGGCGCGCCTTCGCTTTTAGTCCCCCACTGCCCACGCACTCGGCGCGAGCCCAAGGACCCCTCGCTTCTCAGGGCTAGGCCGGACCTACGCGGGTATCGATCGACCCGCGCCTTAACAGCGCGGGCGCCGTTCACGTCCGCGGGCGATAGTCTGCGCGGAGGCAACGGCTCACCGGGTTCCTGCTGCGGCCGGTTGGGCAACCGGCGTTGGTGGGCGGGATGCGGCAGCCCTCAACCGAGCTTCCCGCTCAGCAAGCTTCTGCCGCAGTTGAGGCATCGCCGCCAGCCCCGCACGCTCCCCCTCGAGAATCGCGAGGTGTCGGCTCTGGAAGTCGGTCGCGCTGAGCCTCGAGATGTCGGGCTTCACCACCACATCGGCCTCCGACAGCTCCTGGCTTGCGATCGCATTGCCCATGATCGCGAACGTCTGCAGAAGGATGCTGATCGTGTCCTCGATGCGGCCCTGGCTCGGCTTGGCCGAGATATCCGAGGCGATCACGATGTCTGCACCGAGTCGCCGAGCGGTTCCGACCGGGATGGGACTCACCAGCCCTCCGTCCACGTAGTCACGGCCTGCGATCCGCACCGGCTGGAATATACCGGGGACGGCACTCGACGCCCGCACTGCCATGCCAGTGTCGCCGCGCTGGAAGGCTACCGCTTCTCCGCTTTGAAGGTCCGTCGCGATGATGGCGATCGTGCGGTTGAGCTTTTCGAGCGGGCGCCTGTTGACGGTCTTGTCGACGAACTCCTGCAGCGCTTCGCCTTTGAGGAACCCGCGGTCCGGGACAGACCAGTCGCTGAACATGGATTCGCTCACCTCAAGCGCGACGCGCTGCAATGCGAAGCCATCGTACCCTCCGGCGTACAAGGCACCGACGACGCTGCCCGCACTCGTGGCCACAACGATGTCCGCCTGGATTCCCTGCGACTCCAGGGCCTTGATCACACCGATGTGCGCGAATCCCTTGGCTGCACCTCCACCGAGGACCAATGCGATCTTCGGAGGTGGGATCTTGGTCTCGGGAGCTGGTTCAGGCGGAGGAGTTGCCGGCGCCCCGGTTTGGTCGGGAGGGTGGTCCGGCTTGGTTGCCCGATTCTGAGCACAGCCGGCGACGAGGACCAAACCGATGAGCAGCAGCGCAAGGCGCCCAGACCACCGCGCCATGCTTAGTCTGCCCGCCGCTCAACGCCCCGATGCTCGCTCACATCTGCGCTTGCAGATAGTTCTGCAGGCCAACCTTCGAGATCAGGTCGAGTTGCGTTTCGAGCCAATCCACGTGTTCTTCCTCGCTATCGAGAATGTCCTCGAGCAACTCCCGCGTGACGAAATCGTGGACGGACTCGCAGTAGCCGATCGCCTCGCGCAGCAGCGGGATCGCCTGCATCTCCGACTGCAAGTCGGCTTTGAGCGCCTCGGGAACGTCTTCCCCGATCAGAAGCTTGTTGAGTTGCTGCAGGTTGGGCAACCCTTCGAGGAAGAGGATGCGGTTGACGAGCTTGTCGGCATGCTTCATCTCGTCGACTGACTGCTGATATTCGTATTCATCCAACTTCTTGAGCCCCCAGTTGCGGAACATCCGGGCATGCAAAAAGTACTGGTTGATCGCGGTCAGCTCGTTGGTCAACACTCGGTTCAGATAATCGATGACCTGCCGGTCTGCTTTCATTGCGACCCCTCTGTGCGCGAAAGAGCGACTCGGCGGCATTATAGCCGCCGTCACCCGCGCGACGATCGCGGCGTCGGGCGATGCTCCCGTCGACTGCACTCGAGGAAGGCGTCCGACGCTCAAGTCGCCCGGGCAGGCCCAGGCTTGCGGGCTGCCCGGGAGACGGCTCCGCGCGGCTGTCGGTTATCGGCTCGCAACCGCTCTCTGGGAGCAATCCAAGCAGGCTACTGCGCTCGGCAGTCAAGCCGCTGCGGGCGTCTGAGCCGGGGGTGGGATCTTGAGGGTCGCGTCCAGCACGTCTGCGGCGAAGGCCTGGCAGGCACCACAGCCCGCAGCGACTCCAAGGTTGGCGCGAAGTTCGGACAATGTGCACGCGCCGGCATCGATCGCGTCGCGTAGTTGCCGCTCCGTCACGCCATTGCAGATGCAGATATACACGGGATAGGGCCAAGGATAAGCTAGCGCGAGAAGAGTAAATCAAAATGAGAATGAGTGTCAATAGCGCTAGGGCAGCGTCCAGCGCACGCAATCCGAGGGGAATCTGAGCGATCGGATCTCGTCGGTGGCCCAGAAAAGGCGAGCCTTGCGAATCTCAAATGCTTATAATTCGCATTCACGCCTATCCTGGAACTTCCTTTGGATTCAGAATGCTCCCGCGTGCGCTCGCAATGCTGATCGCGCTGTCCGTAGCTTCACAAAGCGCCCTGGCTGGCGCCGATGCGCAGCGGCCTCCGCCCACTGAGACAGTTCTCCATCTGCTCGATTACGTGAGCGTGGAGTACCCCCAGTTCGTCCGTGCCGGCGAGGTGCTGAACGCGGCGGAATACGCCGAGCAAGTGGAATTCGCCGATCAGATTGAGCAGACGGTCCGCGGGCTGCCTCCGGCCCCGCACCGTGACTCGATCTTGTCTCGGGCCGCGCAGCTGAGCGAGCTGATCAAGACGAAAGCGGATGGCGGCACCGTAAGCAGCACCGCACGGGAATTGCAGCGCAGCCTGATCTCCGCCTATCACGTCGTTGTGACCCCAAGGCAGGTTCCAGATCTCACGGACGCGGCGCAGTTGTACGCGGCTCACTGCGCCGCCTGCCATGGTCAAGAGGGCAACGGCGCGGGCCCGCAGGCCGCGCACCTGAGCCCGCCGCCGACAGACTTTCGTGACACTGCACGCCAGGACCAGCGCAGTGTCTACGCGCTGTACAGCACCGTCACGCAAGGCGTCGAAGGCACTGCGATGATCCCTTTCAGCACGCTCAGCGAAGAGCAGCGCTGGAAGCTCGCGTTCTACATCAGCCAATTCGCGTCTTCCGACGAGCTGCGTATGCGCGGAGCGGCTGCGTGGGCGGCGGGCGAAGGCCGCAGCACGGTAACGGACATGCCGGCGCTTGTCACGATGACGCCAGCTGATGCCCGTCGTCACGGCAGCGACACCGAAGCGGTTCTGGCTTACCTGCGCAGTGCTCCGGCCCAGTTAGCACCAACGCCGCGATCGCCGATCGCGTTCAGCCTCGAGACGCTCGCGAGGAGCTTGGAAGCATACCGTGGCGGCAACGCAGAGGACGCTTATCAGCTCGCGGTGACCGCGTATGTAGAGGGGTTCGAGCTGACGGAAGCCGGTCTGGACAGCCGCGATCACGTTCTGCGTACTCGCACCGAAGCGGCGATGATGGCATTCCGGAACGCCATCAAACAGGGGCGGCCAGTGGCAGAGGTGGAGCAACGGTATTCGTCGGCTATCCAACTCTTGCGCGACGCGGATGCACGCCTCTCGGAGCCTACCGCGTCTCCCACAGCCAGCTTCGTTAGCTCGCTCGTCATCATCCTCCGCGAAGGGCTGGAGGCAATTCTGGTGCTCGCGGCGATGGCGGCCTTTTTGGTGCGCACCGGCCGGCGCGACGGACTGCCGTGGCTCCACGCGGGATGGGTGGTTGCGCTGCTGCTGGGCGGACTCACCTGGGTCGTCTCCACCCGGGTAATCGCCATCAGCGGGGCCCATCGCGAAGTCACCGAGGGGGTGACGGCGCTCATCTCGGCGGGTTTGCTGCTCTACGTCGGATTCTGGCTGCACAGCAGGGCCAACGCGGTCCGTTGGAGCGAGTTCATCCGCAGCCAGATGACATCGGCGTTAGGGCGAGGGACGCTGTTGTGGGTTGCCCTAGTATCGTTCCTGGCCGTGTACCGAGAAGTGTTCGAGACGGTGCTGTTCTACCAGGCTCTCTGGGTACAGTCTGAGGGCGGCGCGCGAACGGCCGTGGCGGTGGGTCTCGCTGCAGGAGCGATCATCCTGGCTGCGGTCGCATGGCTCATCGCCGGATACAGCGTGCGCCTGCCGCTTGGGCTCTTCTTCCGGATCAGCTCGGCGCTGCTGGCCCTGATGGCGGTGGTATTCGCCGGTCAAGGCATCGCCGCATTGCAGGAGGCGGGGAAACTGGATGTCGCACCGCTGGATTTCCCGTCTATTCCCGTGCTCGGGATCTACCCCAGCATGCAAGGGGTTGCGTTGCAGCTGATCCTGGTGACGGTGATCATCGCGGGCTACCTGTATCTGCGCGCCGACCGGCGCAGCTAAGTAGCCCGGTCATCGTTGCACGCGTCAACGATCGGCGCAGGCCTAGTTGGGGCCGCGCCCTTCGCTGCGGATCCGGCCCTAGCCTGATCTGGCACCAGGGAGGATGCGGGCGAATACCCCGTCCTTGTCGATCAGAAGATGCTTGAAGGCCGCTGCGATGTGAACGACAACTGCGATCACCAAGACTTCCGAAGCTGCGTGGTGAACGCCCTGAAACAGATCGTACAGCGTCTTGTTCTCCGCGAAGAGCGGGCCGATCTGGAACAGCCCGAAATACTTCACGCCGTACTTCGAGAAATTGGAGCCCAGGAACCCCGCGATCGGCATCAGCACGAGCAGCGCGTACATCAGGTTGTGGTTCAATTTGGCAGCGCTGACGACCCAGCTCGCCGTGCCTGAGGGCAATGGTGGCGGATCGTGGTTCCAACGCCAGATCACTCGGATCAGCACGATCATCGCCACGGTCACACCGATGGACTTGTGCAGGTTGTAGAACGCTGCCCGTCCTGGCGTGCCCTTCGGGATATCCACCATGTACCAGCCCAGCCCAATCAGCACAAACACCCCTAGCGCCACGAGCCAGTGCAGGGTAATCGCGACGTTATCGTAACGTTTGCTGCCGTCTGCCACTTGTCTCCACCCCCGTCTCCGCAAACCGCGGTATGTTACACCGCAGAGGCAGGATGACAACCCCTGGACCGCGGCCCGATCGAGCAGAGTGAACCTCGCGCCCCTTTCGCTGCGTGAACTTGCGCTGGCTTATGCCGCGGGCGCACTGCTGCTCGTGCTCGCCACGGTGGCGATCGGAGGCTTCGGCCTCTACCTGTGGCAGCAGTCGTCTCGCGACTCGCTGCGGATCAACGCGTTGGTCGAGGAAACACAGGGCATGCGCGGCAGCCTCTATCGCCAGATGAAAGAGGTGTTCGACGCGCTGTTCCTGGACGATCCCGATGCAGCCGCGCAATACTCGCTACACCAGCGTGAAGTCGAGGCTCGGCTGTCGCAGCTGCATCAGCTCACCGTGACGCCGGCGGAGCAGCAGGCAATCGACCAGCTCGATCGCGCTTACAAAGACATCCGGGGCCATACCGATGCCCTGGTCGCGGATTGGCCTCGCTATTCCTTGGCCCAGCGACGCACTCTGTTGGAGAGCGAACTGGAGCGGGGAAGCCTGCAAAGTTACGAGTCGGCCTTCGCCGAGATCGAGCGCGAGCTCGCTCAGCAACAGCTCGCCCTGCAGCGCCGGCGTGCCACCCTTGCTTGGCTGTCCCCGGCGCTGTTATCGGTGCCGATCCTCGGTGCGCTTGCACTACTCCTCTGGTCGCGGTTCCTGTCCCGCCGAGCGGTCGTCGAGCCGGTGTACTCGGTGCAACGTGCGACGGAGATGATCAGCCGCGGGGAGCTGAACCATCGCGCGCCGGAGGTCGGGGCGCAGGAGCTCCGGCAGTTGGCGCGCTCGGTCAACCAGATGGCCCAGGACCTCGCCGACAGCCGAGCATCGTTGCTGCGCGCTGAGAAGCAGGCCACCCTGGCCGCGCTTGTCCCGGTCGTGGCACATAACATCCGCAATCCGCTGGCCAGCATACGCGCAACCGCTCAGGTGATTTCCGATCCTGTCCTTCCGGCTGAGGTTCGGGACGGGCTAAGCGGCATCATCTCGGCTACGGACCGACTGGAGCGCTGGACTCACGCACTGCTCTCCTACCTCAACCCGCTCGAGCCACAGCGCACTCTGTGCAGTTCGGCTAGTCTGATAGAAAATCTCTCGACTATGCTCCAGGCGCGGCTTGCAGAGCGATCGGTACGGCTGGATCTGTCCGGGTGGAAACGCGGCTTGGAGCTGCACGTGGATGCGCATCTGGTCGAGCAAGCGCTGCACGCGCTCGTGCTCAACGCCGTGGAAGCCACTCCCGAAGGGGGAGCGGTCGCGATGTCTGCTGAAGGAGTCGACGGCGTGATCTCAATGTACGTCGAGGACGAAGGCGGCGGGATGCCGTTCGACCCCGATCCGCGCGACCTGCGGCCCGGGCCGTCCACGAAACGCTACGGCACGGGCCTCGGCATCCCGTTTGCCGTCAAAGTCGTGGACGTTCACGGCGGAACGCTGCGCTTCGAGCCGCGCGGCGCGATCGGCACGCGCGTGGTCATCACCCTCCCAGCTTGACATGGAACCAGCTTCCGCCAAGCTTGCTTCTGCCGCACCCGACCGCGTCGCCAAGGAAGCGCGCGTGCTGATCGTGGACGACGAGAACCTGTTCGCCGCGGCGGTGCGCCGGCGCCTCGAGAAAGCGGGTTACGACTGCGCGGTGGCAGGGACGCTGGCCGAGGCGAAAGCAGAGCTAAACCGAGCTTTCGCCGACGTGGTGCTGCTCGATCTGAGGCTTCCGGATGGCAACGGGATGCAGTTCCTGGAGCAACTCCGGCGCACGCCGGACGCGGCGGCTCCGGTGATCGTGCTGACCGCATACGCGGAGATAGACGACGCCGTGCAGGCCATGAAACAGGGTGCGGCCGACTATCTCAAGAAGCCGATCGACCTGGACGAACTGCTGCTCGCGGTGGATCGCACGCTGGAGGCAACCAGGCTCCGCCACCAGCTGGACTACTCCCGCAGCCGGGACAGCCATGCCTTCGAGGATGTGCTGATGATCGGTGACAGCGCCGCGCTGAGCTCTGTTCGCGAGCGTATCGTGCGGTTCGCGCGCTTGACCAGCGTTCCGGGGGAGCCGCCACCCAACGTCCTGATATTGGGAGAAACAGGGAGCGGCAAGGACATCGCCGCGCGCCTGTTGCATCTATCCAGCGGACGCAGGAGCCGACCTTTCGTGCACGTGGACTGCGCCTCGCTGCCTCGCGAGCTGATCGAGGCCGAGCTGTTCGGCCACGAACGAGGCGCGTTTACCAATGCCGCCGGGGCTCGTGCGGGGCTGATCGAAGCAGCCGAGGACGGCACTCTGTTCCTGAACGAGGTCGCCGAGATGCCGTTGGAACTGCAGGCCAAGCTGCTCAACGCGATCGAGCGCCGTCGGGTACGGCGTCTGGGGTCGACGCGAGAGCACGCGGTCAACGCCTGCTTCATCGCTGCCACGAACCGCAAGCTTTCCGAGATGGTCGCGCAGGGCGGCTTTCGTGCCGATCTGTATTACCGCCTCAACGTGCTCACCCTCGAGATCCCGCCGCTCAGGGTGCGAGGCGACGACAAGTGGCTGCTAGCGCGCTGTTTCGTGGAGCAGACGGCACGGCGCTATCGGCTGCCGTTACCGGTCTTCGCCGAGGACGCCCGCAGCGCGATAGCGACTTACGACTGGCCTGGAAACGTGCGCGAACTGAAGCATCTGGTTGAACGCGCGGTCATGCTGTCGCAAGGCAAGGAGATCCGCGCGGCGGAGCTCGGTCTCGGCGCACCGATGGGCCTTGGCACAGGGGCAGCCGAACCCGATCCTACGGCCGGACTGACGCTGGAACAGGCCGAGCGGCGGTTGATCCAGCGCGCGCTCGACGCAACCGGTGGAAACGTGTCCGAGTCCGCACGCCGGCTGGGCGTGTCCCGGATGACCTTGCGCTATCGCATGCAGAAGCATGGCTTGAGCGGAGAGTAGCGCCGAGGCGTCCGCGCAGAGCGCGCCGCGCAGCCCAACCGACGTACCAAAGAAAAAAGCCGCCCAGAGGCGGCTTTTTCGTATTCGGATGCCTTGCGCTCAGCGGTTGTAGATGTACATCGTCACTTCGAAGCCGAAGCGCATTTCGGTGAATTCAGGCTTGGTCCACATAGCTTTGCTCCTTCGTTGGCTGGGTGTACGCGAGATTAATCCCCTACTTCCGGCGCCTATTCTGCGGTGTGGATCAAGAGGACGCCAGCGAAAATCCCTGAAATCCGCCTCATGATTTTCATGAGAATGCGCCGTTGGGGCCGGTTTTAGGGTTCGATCAGTCCGGCGCGAATGGCGATGATCGCCAATTCGGCCGAGTTGGCGGCGCCCAGCTTCTGTTTGATGTTGTATAGATGCGTGCCTACGGTGCGGGGGCTCAGCGACATGATCTCGGCGATGTCGACCACCGACTTGCCCTTGGCGAGGGCGAGAAAGACCTTGAATTCCTTCTCGCTCAGCATGTCCACCGGGCTCTTCTCTCCGCTCAATTGCTGCACTGCAAGCTGCTGTGCGATAGAGGGTTCCAGGAACGTCTTGCCCTGTGCGACCTGACGGATCGCTTGGATCAGCTCTTCGGCCGCGCTGCGTTTGGTGAGGTAGCCCACCGCGCCGGCTTTGAGCACGCGCCGGGCATGCATGGCGTCTTCGTGCGCCGACAGCACGAGCAGCCGGGCCTGAGGCTCGCGCGCGAGGATACGGTCGATCGCCTCCAAGCCCCCGATCCCGGGCATCGAGATGTCCATCACGGCCACATCCGGCCGGACCTCTGCGAACGTGCGCACCGCTTCCTCCCCGCTCTCCGCCTCGGCAACGACCCTGATATCGGCGGCACCTTCGAGCAACAGGCGAAAGCCCATGCGCACCACGGCATGATCGTCCACCAGCATCACTCGGATCTGACCGTGCGTCACTTGGCCGCCGTCTGCTCTGCCACCGTCATCGGTGGAGGGCGTCGCTCGGCGACGGGCGCCGGAATCCAGGCCGCTACCCTGAGTCCTTCTCCCGGACGCGAGTCCAGCCTGAACTCTCCGCCGAGCGCCTGAACGCGCTCGCGCATCCCCATGAGTCCGAAGCGAGCGATCTCGCTCTCGTTGCGTTCACCCAGGCCCTTGCCATTGTCGGCGACCGTCACCGCGATCGCTTCGCCCTCGCGCTTGAGCTCGATGTCGACGCGCGTCGCCTCGGCGTGACGAATCACGTTGGTGAGACACTCCTGGATCAAGCGGTACACGGTGATATTGACCGCCTCGCCGAGCTGACCCAGGTCTTTGCCCACGCTCAGGCGGCAAACCATCTCGGGGTGGCGGTCGCTCCAAGTCTTGACGACGTCCTCGACCGCCTCTTGCAGACCCAGGTGATCAAGCGCGCTGGGCCGGAGCTGCCGAATGATGCCGTGCACGACATCGTAGATATGCCCTGCGACACTGACGATGGTGTTGGCATGCGCATAGGTCTCGGGATCGCTGGACTGCATCCGGTTCGCAATCGCGACGCCGATCGTCTTGATGGCCGTCACGCATTGCCCCAGCTCATCGTGCAGCTCGCGCGCCATGGTGCGCCGTTCCTCTTCCAGGCGCATCTGGATCAGCTGGGTGAGCCGCCGGTTCTGCTCCAGCTCGCGCTCGGCCTGACGCGCGCGCTTGTGCTCGGTGATGTCGCGCATGCTGCAGATCTCGCCGATCACCTCGCCGCTTGCCGGATCGGTAAGGGGGGCTGCCGAGAGCGCAACCTCCACCCGCCTGCCATCCCGGGTCAGCCGCTGCGTCTCCAGGTTCTCGACGAACTGTCGACCGCGAACGGTACGCAAATTCTGCTCGACTTCCGCCTCCAGGCCCGGCGGCGTGAGCAAGCTGGCTGAGCGCCCTACGATCTGCTCCGGAGCGTAGCCGAACAGGCGTTCCGCGGCGGCGTTCCAAAACGAGACCTTGCCTTCCAAGTCCCGAATCATGATCGCATCGGAGGACTGCTGCGCCACCAAGGCGAGGCGCGTGTTTTGCGCATGGCTCTCCTCGAGCGCCTCGGCCATGCGGTTGAAGGTGTGGCTGATGGAGTCGAACTCGGGCAACGAAAATGCGGGCAGGCGCGTGTCCAGGCGCCCTTGCTCCATTCGTGACAGGCCGTTGAGGATCGGTTTGACTGGCCGCAAGGCCCGCCCTAGAAGCCAGAACACCACGCCGTTCACGAGCACCAGCGAGCCGCACGCGATCCAGACCAGGCCTTTCATATCGTCCCAAGCGTCGAGGATCGACCGCGACGCGTCGGGTGTGACTTCGATGCGGCCGCCCTTGACCGAGAGCTCGACCCGCGGCAACGGGGGTGACACCAGACGGGCGAACCAGTCTGGCGCCGACCGTCCCGCTTTGTAGGCGGAAGGGGGCGAGGTATAGACGAGGCTGCCGTCCGCCCTGTACAGCCGGATCTCGTTCGCACGCACGCGTCCCAGGCTGCGCAGGAAGGCGAGGAGAACACCATGCGGCTCCTCCGTGGGCGGCATGAACTGGCTGCTGTAGAGCACGGTGGTGAGGAGCTGTAGCGTGACTCTGGTGCCGGCTTCCATCTCTTCCCGGATCTGGCGGCGCGTGTCGTCCAACACGATGGCAGCGGTGATGCAAGCAAACACCACGATCAGTACCGTGATGATCAGGGTGATGCGAAGCCGCAGGCTCATGTGAACCTCAACCGCGGCCGGAGCTCCTGCAGACCCTCGATCAGGGCCTGAGCCAGCAGAGGGTGCAGCGCAGAATGTCCAGCCCCTTCCACGATGCGGAGCAGCGCGCCAGGCCACGCTTTGGCAACCCGATAAGCCGTGACCGGCGGGCATGCCAGGTCACGTCGGCCCTGGACTAGGATCGCCGGCACACCGCGCAGGCGGTTGACGCCGTCGATGAGCTGGTCTGGTGCGAGGAAGCAGCGATGCACCAGATAATGCAGCTGGACGCGCACGCGGTCCAAGGTCAGAGCCCGATCCAGGACCGCGGATGGCGATGCTGTCTCGCCTACAGCCAGCACGGCAGATTCCCAGTCGTTCCAGCGCACGGCCGCGTCGACGGCCGCGCTGCCCGACCCCTCCAACAGGCCAGCGAAATGCCGCACCAAGCCATCCGCGGATTGCTCGGGTGCGCCTGCCACAAACGCATCCCACGCCTCAGGCAGGAACCTCCGCAGTCCGGTCACGAACCACGCGACCTCACGATCGGAGCCGAGGAACAGACCACGCAGAACGCAGCCGCTCACCACCTCGGGGTGGCTCTGCGCATAGGCGAGAGCGAGCGTGCTGCCCCAACTCCCGCCGAACAAAGCCCAGCCGCTGATCTCGAGCTGCACCCGCAAGCGCTCCAAGTCCTCGACCAAGAGCGCTGTCGTGTTGTCGCGCGTCTCACCCCGCGGCTTGGATTGCCCGCAGCCGCGCTGGTCGTATAGCACCACACGATACAGGGCGGGGTCGAAAAAGCGCCGGTGGTTGGGGTTGACGCTGCTACCGGGTCCTCCGTGCAGGAACACGACGGGAATGCCGCTCGGGTTGCCGCATTGCTCGTACCACAGCCGGTGGCCCACCGGAACGTCGAGCCACCCCGCAGCATACGGCTCGATCGGGGGAAACAGCGTCTCGAGCATGGCGCTTCACGTCTTCCTGAGCGCGAAGGTGATCGGGATCGTGACGGTGAACTCTCGTTCGCGGAATGGCGAGGGGATCTTCGGGAGGCGCACGTGCTTGACCATCTCCAGGGCGCGCTCATCCAGTACGTCGTGCCCGCTGCCGCGCCCGATTACGATGTTCTTGATCTTGCCGTTGGAACCGATGATCAGCCGCACCTCGGCCGTCCCCTGCCAACCGCGCTGACGGGCGAGTCGTGGGTAATCGCGCTCCGACACGGATTCCCCGATGATACGCGAGATCTCCTGGGCAAAACGCCTGAGCGCAGCGTCTTCGTCGACGCGTGAGGACCTGGGAGCAGCCGGCAACGGCGGTACGGCGACAGCCTGCGTAGGCGGCGCGGAGAGTCTGGGCCGCGACGGTCCCGCCGGCACGGGAGCGGTCTCCGGTACGGGCGCACGCGACTCCTCTTGGAGCGCGAGCTTGGGTTCCGACTTCGGCAGCGGTCGAACTGGCTCGGGCTCCGAACGCGGTATCGGTTGCGGCGCCGAGCGCGGCTGCGGACGCGCCTCCGGCAAGGCCTCGACATGCGGCGCGGCCGGAGCCATGTCGGTACGCGGCGCCTCCGGCTGTGGGAGCGGTCGTGCGGTGACGGTCGGCTCTGGCCGTGACTCGGCACTGACTTCAGGCCGCGGCGCCACCGGCGCTTCGGCCGGCGCCGACAGCACGCGCGGCACTACGACGGGTCCGGGACGCACATCGGGACGCGCAATGATGATCGGTTCCTGCTTGGGCTCTACGTGGGGTTCCGTGCGCGGGACGGGTTGAGCCTCGATCCGTGGCTCAACACGCTGAGCTGGCCTGGGCACAGGTACCAGCTCGGGCCGTGGCGAAGCCCGCGGCTCGACACGTGGCTCAGGCGCGGCCTGGGGCCGAGGCTCGAGACGTGGCTCCGGTCGCGGCTCAGCCCTCACTTCGGGCCTCGGCTCCGCACGGATCTGGGGGACCGCTTCCGGCCGTACCTGGGGCCGAGGCTCGACGCGCGCCACGGCCTGGGGAGGCGGCGCAACGTTGGGCTTGGGCTCGATGCGCGGTTCGGCCATGGGTTCGGGACGAACCTGAGGTTGCGCCTGCGGCCTGGGCTCGACTCTCGGCTGAGCCCGCGGCTCGAGCCGGGCGACCGGCTGGGGTGGCGGTGCGAGCTCTTGTTTCGGTTCCACGCGCGGCGCCACAGTGGGCTCGACGCGCGGCTGTGGGCGCAACTGCGGCGGAGACTCGGGCCGTGGCTGAAGTCGGGGCTCGGGGCGAGCAACCGGTTGCGGTGGCGGCTGCGCCGCCTCCACTTTCGGCTCCACGCGCGGCTGTAGCTTCGGTTCAGGACGCGGCTCGGGTCTGGGCTCCGGGCGCGCCACCTCGGTACGCGGTGCCGATCGCGGCGATGGCGTCGGCGGCAGTTCGCGTTTCTGGAATTGCCGCTCCGCTTTGGGTGCCTTCTCGGGCGGCTTGGGTGTTTCTACAGGCGGTGGCGGCTTCGGCCGCGCCAGCTCTACGGTCAACGGCTTCACCTCGGGTGGGCGGGTGCGAAACCCGGGCAAAAACGCGATCGCGGCCGCATGCAGGAGCAGCGAAACGAGAAAGGCGACCAGGAGGGCGCGATTGCGGTGCCAAGGCTGTCCGACCCCGATGGCGAGGAAATCCGCCCCGGTGGCTAGGCTGGACATGGAGGCGAGGTGAGGACCCAACCTTTGCAAAGGTGAGGTCCATAAAGCAATCTCATGAAAATCATGAGCTGTATTTGCTGATTTTTGCGTGGGAGCCGAGTCGGGTGTGGCCCAGAATACATCGGACTTTACCGACCGAGGGTCGCTGCTGTAGACGCGAGGCAGGCCGGTAGGGTTCCGCGACGGCGGCTGTTTCGGCCGTAAGTTTCAAACTCTATCATTTCCGGAGAAGACTATGTGGAGCAAGCCTGAGTTCACCGAAATGCGTTTTGGCTTCGAAGTGACGATGTACATCTACAACCGCTAAGCTTCAACTTGCGGGCGATGCGGAAGCCCCGGTTGGGGCTTCCGCTGTTTTGGGACTGAGAATCGCAGTCGGGGTGAAAGATGCGTGTGCGTGTGCTCGGTGCCGGCGCGGGCGGTGGGTTTCCCCAGTGGAACTGCAACTGCCGCAACTGCGACGGCGTGCGCAAAGGGTCGATCCGCGCACAGCCGCGCACCCAGTCGTCGATCACCGTGAGCCCCGATGGGGTGAATTGGGTGCTGTTCAATGCCTCGCCCGATGTCCTGGCGCAGATCAAGACGTTTGCGCCGCTCCAGCCGGCACGGGCCATCCGCGACACGGGCATCCGCGCCATCGTGCTCGTAGACGGCCAGATCGACCACACGACGGGACTGTTGATGCTGCGCGAGGGAAAGCCGCTGGAAATCTGGTGCACGGACATGGTCCATGAGGACCTGACCACCGGCCACCCCCTGTTCCATGTCCTGGGCCATTATTGCGGCGTCAACTGGCACCGGCTGCCTACCGGGCCGGGGGACAGTTTCACTATCGAGGGTGTGCCCCATCTGAGTTTCACTGCGGTGCCGCTCCAGAGCAAGGCGCCGCCTTATTCGCCGCACCGCGACAACCCGCACGAGGGCGACAACGTAGGCGTTCGCATCACCGACGCGCGCACTGGGAAGAAGCTGTTCTACGCGCCGGGATTGGGCGAGATCGAGGCGCATCTCGAGCCGTTCCTGCGGGAGGCCGATGCGCTCATGGTGGACGGCACGTTCTGGACTGACGACGAGATGATCCGCCTTGGGATCTCCAAGAAGCGAGCGCGAGAGATCGGCCATCTGCCTCAGTCGGGCGATGACGGCATGATTCGCGTGCTGCAGCCGCTCCGCGCGACGCGCAAGATCCTCATCCACATCAACAATACGAACCCCATCCTGGACGAGGACTCGCCCGAGCGCGCCGAGTTGAACCGCGCCGGCATCGCAGTCGCGTACGATGGATTGGAGTTCAGCCTGTAGGAGCCGAGCATGGGCGCACCGGAAAATCCAGCCCAGCAAGATCGCGCAGCCTGGAGTCGCGACGAGTTCGAGCAGCGCTTGCGCGCGAAGGGCAAGCGCTACCACATCTATCACCCTTATCAGGTGGCGATGAACAGCGGCAGGCTCACCAAGGAGCAAATCCAGGGCTGGGTGTGCAACCGCTTCTACTACCAGATCAGCATCCCGATCAAGGATGCGGCGCTGCTGTCTAACATGCCGGATCGGGATCAGCGCCGGCAGTGGATCCAGCGCATCCTCGATCACGATGGCACGCAGGGCGAGGAAGGCGGGATCGAAGCTTGGCTTACTCTGGGTGAGGCGGTTGGGCTGGCGCGGGCGGAGGTGACGTCCCTGCGGCAGGTGCTGCCGGGCGTGCGCTTCGCGGTCGACGCCTACGTCAACTTTGCGCGGCGTGCCCCATGGCAGGAAGCGGTGTGCTCGTCGCTCACAGAGCTCTTCGCCCCGGAGATCCACAAAGAACGCCTGGCCAATTGGCCGCAGCACTACCCGTGGATCGACCAGCAGGGATATGCGTATTTCCGCAAGCGTCTCTCGGAAGCGCGGCGCGATGTGGAGCACGGGCTGCGCGTCACCTTGGAATACTTCACGACACGCGAGCAGCAGGAACACGCGCTGGACATCCTTCAGTTCAAGCTCGACGTGCTCTGGTCCATGCTGGATGCGATGACGGTGAGCTACGGCATCGGCAGCGACAAGGGCGGGCAACTTGCCCGGATGCCCGATGAGTGAGCGACGCATCTCGGCAGACGCGGTGCTCGCGCTGGAGCGGCAGTTCCGCTTCCAATGGGAGCCGGCTCAGAACGCCCATGTGCTGCTCTACCCGGAAGGCATGATCAAGCTCTCGGGCAGCGCGGCGGAGATCATGAAGCGCATCGACGGCAAACGCACTGCGGAAGACATCGTTGCCGATCTGCAGCAGAGCTTTCCCGGCACGGACTTGCGCCAGGACGTGCTCGATTTTCTGGAGGATATCTATGGACGAGGCTGGATTCAGGCGGGCCCCGGTCGGTAACCCGATCTGGCTCAACGCCGAGGTCACGTTCAAGTGCCCGCTGCATTGCGTGTATTGCTACAACCCGGTCGATTACACGCGCTTTGGGCCCGAGCTATCCACCGCTGAGTGGCTGCGTGTTCTGCGCGAGGCGCGCGAGCTCGGAGCGGTGCAGCTCGGCATCTCCGGGGGCGAGCCGCTCATGCGCGACGACATCGAGACGATGATTGCCGAGGCGCATCGGCTCGGCTACTACGCCAACCTGCTGACCTCCGGCGTGGGGCTGACCGAGAAGCGCATCGCGGCGTTCAAGGAGGGGGGACTCGACCAGATCCAGCTCTCGTTTCAGGACTCGACCCGCGAGCTGAACGACTTCTTGAGCAGCACGAAGACCTTCGAGCTCAAATCGCGCGTCGCCAAGCTCATCAAGCAGTATGAGTACCCCATGGTGCTGAACGTGGTGCTGCACCGGCTCAACATCGACCACATCCAGCAGATCCTCGACTTGGCCGAGGCGATCGGTGCCGAGCATGTGGAACTCGCCAACACGCAGTACTATGCCTGGGCCTACGTGAATCGCGATCAGCTTCTGCCCAGCCAGGAACAACTGCAACGTGCGGAGGAGATCACCAATCAGTTCCGCGCGAAGGTGGGCAAGAAGATGAAGCTGTACTTCGTCGTGCCCGACTACTATGCCAACCGCCCCAAGGCCTGCATGAACGGGTGGGGATCCGTGTTCCTCAACATCGCTGCGGACGGCGCGGCGCTGCCTTGTCACGAGGCGCGCATGCTGCCTGGCCTGACCTTTCCCAACGTGCGCGACCATGACCTGCGCTGGATCTGGAACGAATCGCCCGGGTTCAACGCCTATCGCGGCGACGAATGGATGCGCGAGCCCTGCCGTAGCTGCCCCGAGAAGGTGAAGGATTTCGGCGGCTGCCGCTGTCAGGCCTACATGCTCACTGGAGACGCCCGCAACGCCGACCCGATTTGCGATCTCTCCCCGCATCATCACCTGATCACCGAAGTGGTCGCGAAGGCGCAACACCCCGGCCCGCCGGTCACGGTACGTCCCATCGTGTTCCGCGACGACCGCAACTCGCGCAAGCTGAGCGAGCCCGCGCAGGCGCAGGGCATCGAGGCGACCAGTAGCGTGGACTAGCGTTGCGGCGAGACTGTGCGCCGCGCATGCGGGCACCCGACTGACCTCGTGCCCGCATCGGCGTCCTCCGCGGCAGGACGGGACAAGGGGCTTTTCCGAGCCTGCTAGAATTGGGCGCAATGAACGACATCCGCTCAGCGCAGTCCGTTGCGCATGCCGTCGTCGCGCAAGGCTTGATCAAGCGCTACGGTGAGACGGTCGCGGTAGCGGGTCTGGACCTCGAGATCCCCTCGGGTCAGTTCTTCGGGCTGCTCGGTCCCAACGGGTCCGGCAAGACCACCACGATCCACATCCTCTCCACCCTGGTGCGTCCGACCTCGGGCGGTGCCCGCGTCGCTGGGCACGACGTGATCGGCGAACCGGTGGCGGTGCGCGCCTCCATCGGGCTGGTGTTCCAGGACTCCGCGCTCGACCGCACTCTCTCGGTCAGGGAGAATCTGCGCTTTGCGGGGTTGCTGTACGGCCTGCCACCCGCAGTGATCGAACAGCGCTCGCGCGAGCTGCTCGAGATGTTCGGGCTCAATGACAAGCGGGAGCGGCCGGTGGGCTCGCTCTCGGGGGGGATGCGCCGGGCGCTCGACATCGTCCGCGGCGTCATCCACTACCCGCGCATTCTGTTTCTCGACGAACCTACAATCGGCCTCGATCTACCCAACCGGCGCAACATCTGGCGCTTTATCGAGCGCCTTCGGGCGGCACGCGGAACGACTGTGCTTCTCACCACCCACTACCTGGAAGAGGCGGACGGCTGCGACCAGGTGGCTTTCATCAAGTCCGGCCGGATCGTCCAGAGAGGTACGCCACGCGAGCTCGTCGCCGCGCTGGGCCGCCACATCGTGGAGATCGAGGCGCCCGACCTGGACCCGCTCATCGATGCCGTGCGGGGCGAGCTCGGCCCGGCGCTCAAAGACGGCGACGTCGCAATGTTCCGCTATCCGGAAGAGGATCTCGCCGGGCTGAGCCGGCTGCAGGCCGACGTGGGCAGCCGCATCTCCGCCCTGCGCATTCGGCGCCCCAACTTGAACGACGTGTTCCTCTGGGTCAACGCGCCGCGCTAGGAAGCCGCAGCCGCGATGCCGATACGACCGATCTATGCCGTGCTGGAACGCGAGGTGGTCCGCATGTTCCGGCAGCGTACGCGGCTCGTCTCCGCGATGGTCCGCCCGTTGATCTGGCTGTTGGTGATCGGCGGCGGATTCGGTGCGGTACTGGGTCGCTCGGGAGGAGTCGACTACCAGCTCTTCCTCGCGCCGGGAGTGCTGGGCATGACCATCCTGTTCGGCTCGATGCTCGCGGCGTTGACCTTGGTATACGACAAGGAGTCCGGTGTCATGCGGATGCTCATCATCGCTCCCTTCGGGCATCACTGGATCATCGTTGCGAAGACCATAGCCGCTGCGCTGGCCGGGATCATTCAGGGCCTGCTGCTGCTCGTGCTGCTCGTGCTGCTGGGTTTCATGAGCGCAAGCACGGACCTCTTGCTGCTGGTAGCGGGAATATTGGCGAGCGCGCTGGCTTGTGCCGGGATCGGCATCCTGGTCGCAGCCTTCACCCGTACCCTCGACAACTTCGCGGCGATCATGAACTTCGTGATCTTCCCGGTGTTTTTCCTGAGCGGGGCCCTGTATCCGATTCAGCGCCTGCCCCAAGCGCTAAAGCTCGCGGCGATGCTCAACCCATTCACCTACGCGGTGGACGTGCTCAAGCACGCGATGCTGGCACCGCTGGTTGCCCCTTCCGCATCGGAGCTGACGCTCGCGCTCGACTTCGCCGTCGCGCTCGGCTTCACGGTTCTCGCTGTGGCGATCGCCAGCTGGCGGTTCTCGCGCGAGCAGGCGTTCGAACCGCTCATCCACATCCTCACGGGCAAGCGGGGCTGATGCCGCCTCGCTACGGCCGGCAACGGGGTCAAGCGGGCAACTCAGCGGACAGCGTTGAATGGGTAGGCTAGGCAGTGCCTGCAGGGGAAGCGGGCACGACGCTCGACTCAGTGATGATGGCCACCCGGACCGTGCACGTGCCCATGCGTCAGCTCTTCGCGGTTGGCCGCGCGCACGCCCGTGACCGTGCAGGCGAATATCAAACTCCGGCCGGCGAGCGGATGGTTGCCGTCCACGACAACTTTGTCGCCGGTGACTTCGGTAACGGTATAGATGCGCGTCTCGCTCGAACCCTCGGGGCTGCCTTCAAACTGCATCCCGGCTGTGACGTTCGCCGGAAACCTCTCGCGCGGCTCCGCTCGAACTAGGTCCGCTTCATACGCGCCGAAGGCGTGCTCGGGATCGAGCGCGACGCGGCACGCATCACCCTCTTGCTTGCCATCCAGTGTCTGCTCCACCTGCGGGAAGATGCCGTCGTAGCCCCCGTGGAGATAGCTGATGGGCCGGTCCGTCTTCTCGATCAGCGCGCCGTCGGCGCCGAACAACTCGTAGGTCAGCGAGACGACCGTGTCCTTGGAGATCCGCACTAGGTGAGCCTCTTCAGCAACTTCAAGACTTCCTGGGCGTGCCCGCGTGGGTTCACGCCGTACAGGGCGTGCCGCAACACGCCTTTGCGATCGATGATGAATGTCGAGCGCACAACACCCGTTCTTCGCTTACCATCCACCTCCTTCTCGCTGAGCACACCGTATTTGCGGCACACCTCGCCATCCGTGTCGGCAAGAAGCTGGACGGAGAGTCCGTGCTTGTCTCGGAACGAGCCGTGGCTCATGCAGTCATCCATGCTCACGCCAAGCACAGCGGTGTGAAGCG
>Ga0335077_10002780_pt1 | contig 20998 bp, 18 predicted proteins | sample Lox_Sample_31_FD_207151 | JGI IMG/M metagenome (GOLD analysis project Ga0335077, IMG submission 207151) | Soil microbial communities from Loxahatchee National Wildlife Refuge, Florida, United States - Lox_Sample_3.1 | ecosystem: Environmental > Terrestrial > Soil > Wetlands | place: USA...
CGTGTCCAGCTCCGCGAGCAGCGTCTGCAGGCGGAAGTCCTCCTGCGCGATGCGGCGCTCGAGCACGGGCAAGACGCGCGGCCGCCACACGGCGCACAGCGGCTCGGGCCCGCGCGGGCCGAGCGGCGCCACGACGTCGGCGCCGCCGTCGGCCGGCACGAGCGCGCACAGCGCGAGCACCACGCGCGGGTCGAGGTGCACGAGGTCGCATGCAGCGACGAATGCGGCGGACGCTTCGCACGCCGCGAGCGCTGCCACCACGCCGACGAGCGGCGCGCGCGCCGGGTGGCGGTCGGGCACGACCTCGAGCCCGAGCGCCGCGAGCTCCGCGCCCTTGCCGACGAGCCGCACGCGGACCAGGCACTCGCCGAGCGCGCCCGCCACGCGCAGCGCGAGCGGCACGCCTTCGAACGGCAGCGTCGCCTTGTCGCGGCCCATGCGCGTCGAGGCGCCGCCGCACAGCACCGCGCCCTCGACGTGCGAGAGCTTCAAAAGCCGGGCTCGGCCGAGAGCTCGTCGCTGTGGATCCGCTGCACCTGCACGGGCTCGCCTGCGGCCACGCCCGCCGCTTCGGCGGTCACGAACGCGAGCGCGTCCGCGTTCACCAGGCCGAGCAGGATGTTCGACACCTGCGGGCCGCTGATCCGCGCCCACAGCTCGCCGTTGCTCCGCTCGAGCTTCACGCGCACGAAGTGAGCCCGGCCCGGCGGCTTCTTGTAGGCGTCGGCCATGCGCGCCGTCTCGACCGGACGGAACACATTTTTGTGTCCCATCATGCGCAGCAGCGACGGCCGCACGAACTGCTCGAACGTGACGTACGTCGACACGGGGTTGCCGGGCAGCCCGAACACCGGCCGCTCGCCCACCGACACGAACGCGAGCGGCGCGCCCGGCTTCATGGCGATGCGCCACAGGCGCATCTTCCCGCCCAGGCCGACGAGCACCTGCTTGATCCAGTCGCGGTCGCCCACGGACACGCCGCCGCTCGAGATCACGGCGTCGCAGCGGAGCGCCGCGCGGAAGCGCGCCGCGATCTCGTCGGGGTCGTCGGGCGCGATGCCCAGGTAGACGGGCTCGGCGCCGATCTCGCGCAGCGCGGCCACGAGCGCGTACGAGTTCGAGCTCGCGATGCGCCCGTCGTCGCGCAGCCGGTCGGGCTCGACGAGCTCGTCGCCCGTGGCCAGCACGGCGACGCGCGCGCGCGCGCGCACCGACACGACGCTGCGGCCCAGCGCCGCGAGCATGCCGACGAGCGGCGGACGCAGGAGTGCGCCGGCTTCGGCGACGAGCGCGCCGGGCCGCACGTCCTCGCCGGCTCGCCGCACGTGGTCGCCCGGCCGGGCCGCGCGGCGGATCGTCACGCGCGCGCCGTCCGTCTCCGTGTCCTCGACCATGACGATGGCGTCGGCGCCCTCGGGAATCGCCGCGCCCGTCATGATCCGCGCGGCTTCGCCCGGGACGAGCTTGCGCTCGCTGCGCTTGCCGGCGGGCAGGTCCTCGCCCATGCGCAGCACGACGGGCGCCCCGGCGGTGTCGGCTGCGCGCACGGCGTAGCCGTCCATCGCCGAGTTGTCGGCGGGCGGGATCCGCACGCCCGCGCGGATCTCCTCGGCCAGCACGCGGCCGGCGGCTTCGGCCAGGCCCACGGTCTCGACGCCCAGCGCGGGGACGGCCTCCAGGATGATGCGCCGAGCCTCCGCCACGGACAGCGCCGTTCGCTCCGCCTCGACCGTGACCTCGCGCATTTCACCTCCTCAGGGTAGTCTGCCCAAAACCTAGGCAGCTCGCCGGACCCACAAGACCCCCCCCATGATGCAGCGAAAATCCCCCCAACGTCGCAAATCCCCCCAAGGTCGGGACAGGACGGCGCCATGAGCGAAAGCTCCGAGCGCCTCGACGCTATTCTGGGCTCGCTGCGGGTGGGCATCCTGGCCGTGGACGAGGACGGCCGGGTCGAGCTGCAGAACCCCGAGGCGAGCCGGATCCTCGGCCTGTCGGGAGTCTCGACCCTGGGCCGGCCGCTCGCCGAGACCCTGGGCCCGCAGCACCCGGCCGTGGCGGTGCTCGAGGCGGCCCTGCGCGACCGGCGCGAGGTGGCCCAGCACGCGTGCAGCTTGCGCGACCGCCTGGGCGGGCGGCCGCTGATCGTCGACCTGACGGCGTCACCGGTCGGTGTCGCTCGCGAGACGCACGGCGCCGTGCTGTCGCTCTCGGACCGCACGATCGGCCGCGAGCTCGAGGACCTGCTCGGCCAGCGCGAGCGCTCGGAGCTGTTCGCGCGCCTCGCGGCCGGAATCGCGCACGAGCTGCGCAACCCGCTCGGCGGCATCCGCGGCGCCGCGGAGCTCCTGCTCGGCAAGCTCGAAGACGACAACCTGGCGCGCTGTGCCGAGCTGATCCGCGCCGAGACCGAGCGCATGCGGCTCCTGCTCGACGACCTGGCCCAGCTCACCCGCGGCGCCGACGTGCGGCCGCGCCGCGCGAACCTGCACCGCGTGATCGACGACCTGGTCGAGCTGCACAGCCGCTCGGAGAGCTGGCGCGGCGTGCGCGTGGTGCGCGAGTACGACCCGAGCATCCCCGAGTTCGAATTCGACCCCGACCGCACCACGCAGGTGCTGCTCAACCTGGTGCGCAACGCGGTGCAGGCGCTCGCCGGCAAGGGCTCGCTCGTGCTGCGCACGCGCGTCGAGTCGGGCTACCACCTGGAGCGCGTGGGCCCGGAGAGCGCGCGCATGGTGCGCATCGACGTCGAAGACGACGGGCCCGGCATTCCCGAAGAAGACCTGCCGCTCTTGTTCACGCCGTTCTTCACGCGGCGCACCAACGGCACGGGGCTCGGGCTCGCCGTCGCGCAGCACTGGACGGTCCGCCAGGGCGGCCGCATCCAGGTGACGAGCCGCGTAGGCATGGGTACACGAATGCGTGTAGAGCTGCCCATCGTGAGGCCCGCGTGACGCGCGTGCTGGTCGCCGACGACGAGGCGTCGATCCGCTTCGTGCTGCAGGAGTCGCTCTCCGAGGCCGGCCACGAGGTCGTGTCGGCCGCAGACGGCATCCAGGCGCGCGAGCACCTGTCGTCGCAGCGCTTCGACCTGGCGCTGCTCGACATCCGCATGCCGGGCCCGTCGGGGCTCGAGCTGCTCGACGAGCTGACCGCGCGCGGCCCGGACGCGCCGATGGTCGTGATCCTCACGGCGCAGAACACCTTCGAGAACGCCGTCGAGGCCATGAAGCGCGGCGCGTTCGACTACCTCACGAAGCCGTTCGACCTGCCGCAGGTGCACGCCCTCGTCGAGAAGGCGCGCGTGCTGCGCGAGCTGCGCGGCGAGGTGGCCGAGCTCCGCCGGCAGGTCGGCGAGGTGTTCCGCGCCGGCGAGGCGCTCGTCGGCCGCACGCCCGCGATGCTCGAGCTGTTCAAGACGATCGGCCGGGTCGCCGCGAGCGACGCCGCGGTGCTGATCCTCGGCGAGAGCGGCACGGGCAAGGAGCTCGTCGCGCGCGCGATCCACTACCACAGCCGCCGCCGCGAGGGTCCCTTCGTGGCGGTGAACATGACCGCGCTGCCGTCGGAGCTGATCGAAGCCGAGCTCTTCGGCCACGAGCGCGGCGCGTTCACGGGCGCGAACGAAGCGCGCATGGGGCGCTTCCGCGAAGCCGACGGCGGGACGCTCCTGCTCGACGAGATCGGCGACCTGCCGCTCTCGCTGCAGGCGAAGCTGTTGCGCGTGCTGCAGGAGCGGATCGTCGTGCCGCTCGGCGGCCGCCAGCCCGTGCCGATCGACGTGCGCATCCTGGCGTCGACGCACCGCGACCTGCCGGCGCTCGTCGCCGAGAAGAAGTTCCGCGAGGACCTCTACTTCCGGCTCGCCGTCGTGCCCGTGCGCATCGCGCCGCTGCGCGAGCGGCGCGCCGACATTCCCGTTCTCGTGTCGCACTTCATCGAGCGCTTCTCGCAGGAGCTCGGCGTGCGCCGGCGCTGGCCCACCGAGTCCGCGCTCGAGGAGCTGTCGCGGCACGCCTGGCCCGGCAACGTGCGCGAGCTCGAGAACGCCGTGAAGCGCGCGCTCGTGCTCGCGGCGGGCGACGTGATCACGATCGACGACATCGAGAACGCCACGAGCGCCGCGCCGGCCGCGGGCGGCGACTGGGCCGAGCTGGCGCGGCGCGAGCTGGCCGAGCACCTCGAGCGCGGCGGCGAGAGCGACGGCGAAGAAGGCAGCGGGCCGTACTGGAGCTTCGTGTCGCGGCTCGAGCGCGCGGTCATCCGCGAGGGTCTCGCGCGCTCGCGCGGGAACCAGATCCAGGCCGCGCGGCTCCTCGGCATCAACCGGAACACGCTGCGCAAGAAGATCGCGGAGCTCGGTCTGGGCCCCGCGGACGCCGACGACACCGAAAAGTGACGCGCGCCGGGCTCGAGCGCCTGCGCGGGCTGTACGTGCTGGCGGACGACGACCCGCGCTGGAAGCACGGCGTCCGCGCGCAGCTCGAGGGCGCGCTGGCGGGCGGGTCGACGGTCGTGCAGCTCCGGCTCAAGCACACGCCCGACGGCGCCGCGCTCGAGCTGGCGCGCTGGGCGGCGGCCCGCGCGCGCGACGCCGGCGCGCTCCTGTTCGTGAACGACCGCTTCGACCTGGCGCTCCTCGCCGGCGCCGACGGAGTGCACCTGGGCGAGGACGACCTTCCGCCCGAGTCGCTGCCCCGCGACGCGCGCGCGCGGCTCTGGGTCGGCCTGTCGACGCACACGCCCGAGCAGCTGGCGGCGAGCCGCGCCCGGCCGGTCGACTACGTCGCGTTCGGGCCCGTGTTCGGCACGGCCTCGAAGGCGTCGGAGTACGCGGCCCGCGGGCTCGGGGCGCTGGCCGCCGCGGCGCGCGCGGCCGGCCGCCCGCTGGTCGCGATCGGCGGCATCTCGGCCGAGAACGCCGCCTCGGTGCGCGCCGCCGGCGCCGCCGCCGCCGCCGTGATCTCGGCGGTCGCCGACGCGCCGGATCCCGCGACCGCGACGCGTTACCTTTCGCGCCGCTTCTTCGAGCCGCCCCCCGGGAGTCGCTAGCGCTTGGAACGCGCGATCAGTGCGCTGGGAGCCGTGTTGCTCCTGGGCGTGGCGTACGCGGTGTCGACGAACCGGCGCGCCGTGCGCTGGAGCACCGTGGGCATCGCGCTCGGGCTGCAGCTCGCGATCGCGCTGGTCGTCCTGCGCACGCCGTGGGGCGCGTGGCTGTTCGGGCGCGCCAACGACGCCGCCGAGGCGTTCGTCGCCGCCGCCGGCGCGGGCATCGAATTCGTGTTCGGGCGCTGGCCCGAGCAGGTGCTCGGCGCCGACGGCCAGCCCGTGCGCCTGCCCTACGTGTTCGCGATCCAGGTGCTGCCCATCATCGTGTTCATGAGCAGCGTCTTCGCGGTGCTCCAACACTTTGGTGTGTTGCAGTGGGTGGTCGAGATCCTGGCGCGCGGCCTGCGCCGCGGCCTGCACACCAGCGGCGCCGAGTCGCTCGCCGTGATCGCCGAGATCTTCCTCGGCATGGCCGAGGCACCGCTCGTGATCCGCGACTGGGTCGCGACGCTCACGCGCAGCGAGATGTTCTGCGTGATGACCGCGGGGCTGGCGACCGTCGCGGGCTCGGTGCTCGTCGCGTACATGGGCATGCTGGGGCCGAGCTACGCGGGGCACCTCGTGGCCGCGAGCTTCATGGCGGCACCCGCGGCGATCGCCATGGCGAAGCTCATGGTGCCCGAGGAAGGCGTGCCGCGGACGCTCGGCGACACGAGGATCGAGCTGCCGCGCACCACGGTGAACGCGATCGACGCGGCCGCGTCGGGCGCGATCGACGGCGTGCGGCTCGCGCTCAACATCGGCGGCATGCTGATCGCGTTCGTCGCGCTCGTGCACATGACGGACGCGCTGCTCGGCTGGGCGGGTGGCGCGTTCGGCCGGCCGGGCGTGTCGCTCGAGGCGCTGCTCGGCGGCGCGCTGGCGCCGCTCGCCTGGCTGCTCGGCGTGCCGTGGCACGACGCCGCGAAGATCGGCGAGGTGCTCGGCGTGAAGACCGTGCTGAACGAGTTCATCGCGTTCGGCATGCTGGCGGAAGCGCGCGGCGCGCTCGAGCCGCGCTCGATCGTGATCGCGAGCTACGCGTGCTGCGGCTTCGCGAACTTCGGCTCGCTCGCGATCCAGATCGGCGGGCTCGGCGGCATCGCGCCCGAGCGGCGCAGCGACGTCGCGCGAGACGCGCTGCGCGCGCTGCTGTCGGGCTCGCTCGCGAGCTTCCTCAGCGCGGCGATCGCCGGAATCGTCTACTAGCGGGGGCGCTCCGCGCTCGCGAGCAGGAAGGCCGTGACCTTCGCGCCCCCGCCCGCCGCGTTCTCGCGGCGCAGCGAGCCGCCGCTCGCGGCGAGGATGTGCTCGGCGGTGTAGAGACCGAGCCCGGCGTGGCCCGGCTTGCGGCTGGCGAACGGCTCGGGGCGGCCCTCGAGCTGCGTGCCCGCAAAGCCCGGCCCGTCGTCGGCGACCTCGACGCGCACCACGTCGATCTCGCCTTCCCCCCCGAGCGTGACCACCACGCGCGTCGCGCGCCGCTCGCCGTCGCCTTCACAGGCGTTCGCGAGCAGCGCGTCGAGCACGCGCGCGAGCCCGGCCTCGCCGCCGCACACCGCCACGCTCGCCGAGTCGAGCGCGCGGCTGGCGAGCTCGACCGCGAGGTGCGTGCGCGGATGGAGCGCGCGCAGCCGCGCCGCGCTCGCCTGCGCGCACGCGTACAGGGGCGCGGGCGCCACGAGGCTCGCCTGCGGCTGGGTCGTCGTCGCCGCGCGAGGCGGCTCGAAGAGGCCCTTCATGCGCTGCAGCGCATCGACCAGCTCCTCGGCCGCCACGTGCTGGTCGAGCAGCGGCTTCGAGCGCCCGCTCTCGTCGCGCGACGCGTCGGCGAGGAACTGCGCCGAGAGCAGCGCCGTCGACAGCGCGTTGTTGGCCTCGTGGCGGCGTCCGCGCAGCGCCTCCGCCTCGAGGTCGGGTGTTTCGGCGCCGGCGACGCGGTCCGCCCAGAGCCGCGCCTCGAGGGCGAAGCGCAGCGTCTCTTCGCGCCGGCGCCGCTGTCCCGCGAGCACCGCGATGCGCGCGGCAGCAGCGACGGCCGGGATCGCGCCCAGCAGCACTCCCAGCGTCACGAGCGCGATGGCGCGCAGCAGCAACGCGGCGCTTTCGGGCCTATTCCGGCTCGCCGGGCTCGCGCTCGTTGCGCCGGCGCTCGCCCGCATCGAGCTCGCGCACGATCTGCTGGACGGCCTGGCGCGTCAGGTCGAGCAGCCGCGCTGCGCCGCTGCGGCTGTTGTTCGCCTTGGCGAGCGCCTGCTCGATCATCACGCGGCGAACCTCGCTCTGGACTTCGCGAAGCGGCGTGTTGCCCACGTGCGCGGTCACGAACGGGTCGAGCTTCGGCGGGTCGCGCAGCGCGCCTTCGACCGAGCGGGTGAGCTCCTCGAGCGAGATCGGCTTCGGCAGGTAGCGGCGCGCGCCGGCGCGGGCGAGCTGGAAGGACTCGTCGGCCGAGGCCTGGCCGCTCATGGCGACGACGGCGGGCGCCGGGCGCATGCGCACGGCCTGCTCCACGATGGGCTGGGCGTGTCCGTCGGGCAGCGCGACGTCGACGATGACGAGATCCGGCAGCTGACCGAGCAAATCGAGCCCTTCGCGCATGGTGCCGGCCTCGAGCACCTCCGAGCCCCAACCCCTCGCCGCGCGGGCGATTGCCGTGCGGAGCGGTTTGTGGTCCTCGACGATCAGCACGCGCTCGGGTGCCGGATCCATGGGCCTTCCCTCCAGGAGCAAAGTACCACGGACGCCAAAAAAACCGGCCGTCTGCCCTGCAAGGAATCTTGCATTACGGAGAGAACGAGAAGAGCGCACTCTGTGCGAAGGTGTGAGAACAAGATCCCTTCCCTCTCGCACCCGAGCGGCCGGCGCAGCGACGCGTCATTCGAGGTTGCTCTGAATGGACAGGCGGGGACCGGAACACCGGCCCCGCCTGTTCTTTTTTTCGTTGCGCTCCGCCGGTCGAAACAGAAATGTGTCAGCGCAGGAGCTCGGACATGGTCGGGCGCGACTGCACGTAGCGCTGGTGCGTCGTGAGGTAGATGTCGCGGTAGAGGGCATCGATCTCGGCGGCTGCGGGGAAGCTCTGCGAGAAGCCGGGCGACACGGGGTCCAGGGCCAGCTCGGCGGCGCGGATGAAGTGGGCGAGGAGGGCGCGGGGGTCTTCGTCGCCGACGGCGATGCGGATCGTCGTCGGCGAGATGTCGGCTTCGCGCAGGGCCTCGGGCGGAAGCTCCGAATGGCTGGTTTGCGCCGGGCAGAGCACGACGGTGTTGACCTGGCCCAGGCTCACCTGCAGCCCGAACGCGGGCTCGAGGCAGTCGAAGAAGCGCTTGAACGCGGCGATGGGAATCGCGGAGGGTCCGCCCGCTTCGCGCTCGAAGGCGATCGTGAAGAGCGGCGCAGGCAGGCCGAGGAACAGTGCGCGCTCGCGCAGTGGCGCGTTCTCGTTGCCCGGCACCGCGTTGCAGTTCACGCGGATCTCGGGGTGGCGCGCGAGCGCGCGCGCGAGCGTCTCGGTCGAAATGCACTTCTGCAGCATGCGCAGCTCGAGCGTGCGCATGCCGTTGATCACCTCGAACGCCTTGTCCGCGTCGAGGAACGCGCCCTTCACGTAGTACACGTTCCAGAAGAGCGTCTCGCTCCAGTCGATCTCGCGCGCGCCCGCCGATTCCGGCAGCCGCGCGCGCGAGCCCTTCGGCAGGAACATGCGCTCGTTGCGCGCGATCGCGACGCCCGCAGTCGTGGTGCCGCTGCCCACCAGGTCCTTCGTGTACGAATGCACCACGAAGTCGGGCCGCTCGGCGGGGTCGGCGCGCCGCAAGACTGGGTGAAGAAATGGTGTGCCCACCGTGGAGTCGCAGATCACCTCGAGGCCCTGCGCGTGCGCGGCCCGGCAGATGCCCGCCACGTCGAGCACGTAGCCGTGCGGGTTGCACGGCGACTCCAGGTACACGTAGATGCGCCGGCCCTGCGCAATTCGGTCCGCGTGCACGACGCGGAGCTGCGCCAGGGCGAGCTCGAAGTCGCGCGCCCCGAAGCCGTCGAACGTCTCCACCGCCACGTCCAGGTTGCTGCGCTTGCCGTACCAGTCGTGCAGCAGCTGGTGTGCGCCGCCGTACACGTTGCGGCTCGACAGCACCACGTCGCGATAGCCCACCAGGTGCGCGAGCACGGCGTCGATCGCCGCCATGCCCGAGTTGAAGTTCCACGCGAAGTACTCGCCCGCGAGCGGACCGGCTTCGACGTCGACGATGTAGTTCGCCAGACACACCGACGTCGGGTTCATCAGCCGCGAGTAGATCTCGTGCAGGAGCTCCTTGCCCTGGAACGCGTCGTCGATCCACTCGGTGCACGCGTACAGATAGGTGGCCGTGCGCGCGATGACCGGCGTCGAGCTGAAGATCGCGGTCACGTTGTCGAACATGGCGTACGGCCCGCGCTGCGCGCTGGCGCCCTGGTCCACGACGAGCGACTGCCAGCTCTTCCGCAGCGGGTTCTGCAGCGTGTCGAGCAGCTTCGCGAGCTGGAAGCAGAGGAAGCGCTTCGCGTTCCAGAACGCGATGCGGTCGCGCCGGTCGAGCGACGCGATGCGCGCGATCGTCGCGTCCCACAGCCCGTGCATCGCCTGGTTGGCGCGGTACACGTGCGCCGCGACTTCCGCGAGCTCGCGCCCGAGCGGGCTCGCGGGGTCGAGCGAGAAGTGCTGGAGCTGCTCGCGCACGAGCGCGTCGACGCTCTCTGCGGTCGTCGTCTTGCGCAGCGGGCTGAGCTCGCGCGCGGCGCCGAGCTCGGACGAACCGGCCATCGCTCCCCCCGCCGGGGACTATAGCGGCGTCTGGGCGGCGAGCAGCGCGGTGGCGGCGCTGTTCAGAGGTGTCGCGATTCCATGGCGCGCGCCGAAGCGGACGATCGCGCCGTTGCGCGCGTCGAGCTCGAGCGGACGGCCCGCGAGCCGGTCGTAGAGCATCGAGTTGCCCGAATCGGGCGGCAGCGCGAGCAGCCGCGCGAGGATCGCGTCGGCGACGGAGTCGTCGAGCGCGGCGCCCTCGGCGCGGCCGACCGCGAGGCACTCGCGCATGATGCCCAGCGCGAGCTCGGCCATGCCCGGCTCGTGCAGCACCCCGATCGGCCGCGACGTGAGCGCCGTGAGCGCGCCGCTCGCGGAGTTGAGGCAGAGCTTGTGCCACGCCGCGGTCGTGAAATCGGCGGCGAGCTCGACGGCGACGCCGCCCGACGCGAAGAGCGCAGCGAAGGCCGCGCCCGCGCGGCCCGCCGGCGCGGTGAGGCGCGCGCCGCCCCGCATGCGCACGCGGCCCGGCGCCGTGCGCCGCGCCGGCAGCTCCACGACGACGGGCAGCACCTCGGCAGCGCCCGCGAAAGGCGCCAGCCGCTCGCGCTGCTCGACGCCGTTCTGCAGCACCGCGATCACCGTGCCGGCGCGCGCGAGCGCGGCGAGCCACTTCGCGGCGCCGGGCACGTCCTGCGCCTTCGTCGCCAAGAGCACCCAGTCGGCCGGCCCGACACGTGTGGGGTCGGTCTCGCAGCGCGCGTGCACTTCGACCGTGCGCGCGGGCGACTCGACCACGAGCCGCTCGAACGGCTCGCGCACGCACAACACCACGTCGTGTTGGCCCGACTCGACGAGCGGCGCAGCGAGCGCGCCGCCGATCGCGCCCAGGCCGACGACCGCAATGCGGCTCATCCGAGCTCCTCGCTCGCGCCTCCGCGCAGGCGGAACACACGGTCGTGCGGGTGCGCGAGCGCGAGCATCTCCTGCGGCGCCGAGCCCGCGTACGCGCCGCGCAGCGTGCGCGACAGCATCTCGTGCGTGACGGCCACGACCGTCTCGCCGGGCTTGCGCGCGGCGAGCCAGCGGCGCGCGCGCTCGTGCGCCGACGCGTAGCTCTCGCCGCCCGGCATGACGTAGCTCCACTTGTCGCGCTCGCGCTCCGCGAGCGCGCCGGGGAAGCGCGTCTCGATCTCGCCTGCCGTCAGCCCCTCCCACTCGCCGTGGTCGAGCTCGGCGAGCAGCGGCGCGCGCACGAGCACGTGTTCTGGCAGGCGCAGCTCGCGGCACAGGATGCGCGCGGTCACGCTCGTGCGGCCGAGCGGGCTACACTCGATGGTGACGCGCTCGGCGTCCTCGAGCAGCGGGCGCAGGAGCTTCGCCACCGCGACCGCCTGCGAGCGACCGCGGAAGGTGAGGGGCGAGTCGGAGCGGCCCTGGCGGCGGCCCGCGCGGTTCCACTCCGTCTCGCCGTGGCGCACCACGTAGATCGCTTCCGCGCTCACGGCTCGACTTCCAGATCGCGGTCGGCGGCGATCTCGCTCGCCTTCGCGAGCCTCCACGCGGCGTACTCGGGCCCGTCCCACGCGCGCTGGAGCCCGCGTCTGTAGAAGCTGGCGTTGCGCTGGTACTGCCACGCGTTCAGCCGGTTCTCGCGCGAGCTGTCGCGCGTGGCGATCAGCTTCGCGGGCACGCCGACCAGGATGGAGCCCGGCGGGAAGAGCTTGCCCTCGGGCACGAGCGCGCCACCGCCCACGATCGAGCCCTTCCCGATCACCGCGCCATCCATGATCGTGGCGCCGATCCCGATCAGGCAGTGGTCCTCGATCGTCGCGCCGTGGATGGTCGCGCGGTGCGTGATCGAGCAGAACTCGCCGATCACGGTGGGCGCGTCGTAGCCGACGTGCAGCATCGCGAAGTCCTGCACGTTGGTCATGCGCCCGATGCGCACCTCTTGCGCCTCGGCACGGATGACCGCGTGCGGCCACAAGGACGCGTGCCGAGCGATCGTGACGCGGCCGTAGATCTGCACGCCCGGCGCGATCCAGACCGTCTCGTGAACGTGCTGCAGGGGCTCTCCGGGCTCCGGCACGGCGCGGAGCTTGGCACGAAACCGGAGCGGGCGATAGGATCCCGGGCCCATGGCGAACCCACCCCTCGACCCGAAGCGCGGCCGCAAGGTCGCCATCGTCGGCGCAACGGGCGCCGTCGGTGAAGTGCTGTTGCGCGTGCTCGAAGAGCGCGCGTTCCCGGTGAGCGAGCTGCGTGCGCTCGCGAGCGAGCGCTCGGCGGGCACGAAGGTTCGCTTCCGCGGCACGCAGCTGCCGGTCGGCGTGGCGCGACCCGAGGCGTTCGAGGGCGTCGACTTCGCGTTCTTCGCCGCGACGGGCGCGCTCGCGAAGGAGCTCGCGCCCGAAGTCGTCCGGCGCGGCGGCATCGCGATCGACAAGTCGAGCACGTGGCGCATGGACCCGCAGGTGCCGCTCGTGATTCCCGAAATCAACGGCGCCGCGCTCGAGAAGCACCAGGGCATCATCGCGAGCCCGAACTGCACCACCACGCCGGTGGCGATGGCGCTCGCGCCGCTGCGCAAGCTGGCGAAGCTGCGGCGCGCGGTCATCACCACGTTCCAGTCGGTCACGGGCGCGGGCACGCCGGGCCTCGAGGAGCTCGACGCGCAGATCCAGGCGATCGCCGCGGGCCAGCCGGTGCCGCCGCCGAAACAGTTCGCGCGCCAGATCGCCAACAACGTGGTACCGCTCTGCGAGACGTTCCGCGACGACGCGTACTCGACCGAAGAGGTGAAGCTCCTGTTCGAGACGCGGAAGATCCTCGAGGACCCGAACCTCGAGGTCGCGATGACGTGCGTGCGTGTGCCGGTGCCGGTCGGTCACTCGTCGACGGTGCTGCTCGAGTCCGAGCCGGCGATCACGCCGGAAGCGGCGCGCGCGGCGCTCGCGGCGTTCCCGGGCGTGCGCGTCATGGACGACCCGAAGCACAACGTGTTCCCGACGCCGGCCGACGGCGCGGGCAGCGACGACGTCCTGGTCGGGCGCATCCGCCGCGATTTGACGAGCGACCGCCTCTGGCTGTGGGCGGTGGGCGACAACCTGCGCAAGGGCGCCGCGACGAACGCCGTGCAGATCGCCGAGGAGCTCATGCGGCGCGGGCTGCGCTGAGCCCGAGGCCCCGCCCTTGAGCGCGCCGCTCTGGACGCCGCCCGCCGAACGCGTGGAGCGCGCGGCGCTCACGGCGTTCCGGCGTCGCATCGAGGCGAGCACCGGGCGCAGGCTCGACACCTACACAGATCTGTGGCGGTGGTCGGTCGAGGAGCGCGCGGCGTTCTGGCGCGCGGCCTGGGAGTTCCTCGGCGTGCTCGGCGAGCCCGGCTGGGCGCCGTTCGTCGTCGACGACCGCATGCCCGGCGCGCGCTTCTTCCCCGGCGCCGAGCTGAACTATGCCGAGAACCTGCTCCACCGCCGCGACGCCGCGCCCGCGCTGGTGTTCACGGGCGAGGACGGCGCGCGCCGCGAGCTCTCGTTCGCCGAGCTGCGCGGCGCGGTCGGCGCGCTCGCCGCTTGGCTGCGCGGCGCGGGCGTGCGCGCGGGCGACCGCGTGGCGGGCATCGTGCCGAACTGCCCCGAGGCGATCGTCGCCATGCTCGCGGCGAGCTCGCTCGGCGCGGTGTGGTCGTCGTGCTCGCCGGACTTCGGCGTGCGCGGCGTGCTCGACCGCTTCGGCCAGATCGAGCCGAAGGTGCTGTTCGCCGCCGACGGCTACCGCTACGCCGGCAAGGAGCACGCGCTCGGCGAGCGCGTGCGCGAGATCCGCGCGGGCCTGCCCACGCTGGAGCGCGTGGTATCGATCCCGTTCCTCGGCGCGCAGCCGCTGCCCGGCAGCGAGCGCTTCGAGGCGCTGGTCGCCGAGCCGTGCGAGCCGCAGTTCGCGCGCCTGCCGTTCGCGCACCCGCTCTTCATCCTGTTCTCGTCGGGCACCACGGGCATTCCGAAGGGCATCGTGCACTGCGCGGGCGGCGTGCTCATGAAGATCGGTGTCGAGCACCAGCTCCACACCGATCTGTGTCAGGACGACCGGCTGTTCTACTTCACCACGTGCGGCTGGATGATGTGGAACTGGCTCGCGACCGGGCTCGCTTCGGGCGCGGCGCTGGTGCTGTACGACGGCTCGCCGTTCCACCCGAGCGAGCGCGTGCTGTGGGACCTCGCCGAGCGCGAGCGCGTGACCGTGTTCGGCACCTCGGCGAAGTACCTGGACGCCCTCCGGAAGTCCGGGCTCGAGCCGAAGCGCACGCACGACCTGTCTTCACTCGAGACGGTGCTGTCGACGGGCTCGGTGCTCGCGCCGGAGAGCTTCGACTTCGTGTACTCGGGCATCAAGGACGACGTGCTGCTCTCGTCGATCTCGGGCGGGACCGACATCGCGGGCTGTTTCGCCGCGGGCAGCCCCACCCTGCCCGTCTGGCGCGGCGAGGCGCAGTGTCTCGCGCTCGGCATGAAGGTCGAAGTCTTCGACGAGAGCGGCCGCTCGCTACCGCCGGGCGAGAAGGGTGAGCTCGTGTGCACCGCCGCGTTCCCGTCGCTGCCGGTCGGCTTCTGGAACGACCCCGACGGCGCGCGCTACCGCGCCGCGTACTTCGAGCGCTACACCGGAGTGTGGCACCACGGCGACTGGGTCGAGCGGACCGAGCACGGCGGCATGACCCTGTATGGCCGCTCGGACGCGGTGCTCAACCCGGGCGGCGTGCGCATCGGCACGGCCGAGATCTACCGGCCCGTCGAGCAGCTCGACGAGGTCGTCGAAGCGCTCGCGATCGGCCAGGACTGGGACGGCGACGTGCGCGTGGTGCTGTTCGTGCGCCTGCGCGACGGCGCCGTGCTCTCGCCCGAGCTCGAAACGCGCATCAAGAGCGCCGTGCGCATGCACGCCACGCCGCGCCACGTGCCTGCGCGCGTCGTGCAGGTCGCCGACATCCCGCGCACCAAGAGCGGCAAGATCGTCGAGCTGGCGGTGCGCGACGTCGTGCACGGCCGCACGCCGAAGAACCTCGAAGCGCTCGCGAATCCCGAAGCGCTCGAACACTTCCGCGGCCGCGCGGAGCTGGCGCGCTGAGGCCCGGCTAGGCCCAGAGCTCCCGCGCCACCTGTGCGACGCGGCGCAGCTTCGCGGCCTGGTCGGCTTCGGTCAGACGGTTGCCCTGCATCGTGGAGGCGAAGCCGCACTGCGGCGAGAGCGCGAGGCGCTCGAGCGGCACGAAGCCGCTCGCCTCGCGAACGCGACGCAGAAGTGTGTCGGCGCTCTCGAGCTCGGGCTGCTTCGTGGTGACGAGGCCGAGCACCACGCTGCGGTCGTCTGGCACGAAGCGCAGCGGCTCGAAGCCGCCCGAGCGCGCGTCGTCGAACTCGAGCAGGAAGCGCGAGAAGTTCGTGCCGCGAAACACGCGCTCGGCGATCGGGTCGTAGCCGCCGCTCGCGTACCACTTGGAGTCGTTGTTGCCGCGGCACAGGTGCAGGCCGAAGTCGACGCCCGCGTGGCGGCCGATCACCGCGTTGTCGAGCTCGATGCAGCGCGCGAGCAGGCGGTCCGGGTCGCTGCCGCGCTGCACGTAGCCGGCGCGGATCGCCGGATCGAGCAACCCGGCGTACTGCGGCGCGTCGACCTGCACGTAGCGGCAGCCCAGGCGCACCAGCTCGGCGACCTCGTCGCGCAGCAGGTCGACCACGTCCGCCAGATAGGCGTCGATGCTCGGGTAGGCGCCGGCGGACTTCTCGGGGTCCCAGTACGCGGCGGCCTGCTGCGCGCTCGGCAAGGTGACCTTCCCGACGCGGTCCGTGCGCGCGCGCAGATACGCGAACTCCTCGGCGCACAGGTGGCGGCGGCGGCGCAGGCGCGACACGACGACGGGCCGCTCGAGCCGCGTCTCGCCGCCGGCGTCGTCGCGGAACGCGATCGCCCAGCCGCCTGCGCGCTCGAAGCCCCCGACGGAGTCGATCAGGTGCCCGTAGAAAGCGAAGCGGCGCAGCTCGCCGTCGGTGACCGCGTCGAGCCCGCACTCCTGCTGCAGCGCGACCGCGGCGTCCACCGCGCGGTCCTCGACCGCCTTGTATTCGGCGGGGCCGAGCTCGCCCGCCTCGCGCGCGTCCCACGCGCGCTTGAGTGACTCGGGCCGCAACAAGCTGCCGACGACGTCTGCCCGGATCGACACCGCCGCATTCTGGCACGTAGACTGCCGCCATGTATCGAAGAGTCGTCGCCGGAGTGTCCAGCGCTCTTCTGTTGACAGCGTGTCGGACGGTGCCGATGCCTCCGCCCAGGGAGATCTCCGTACCACACGGTCTCTCGTCGCAGGCGGTCGAGGTGGCGGTCGTCGCGGGAATACTGAACGTGCCCGTGAAGAAGTCATACGATCCGACGCAGACGCTCTCACAGCGAGACTTCGACACCATGCTGGCCCATGAGTACATCTCGAGCGAGCGCGGTCGGAGCTGGTTTCCAGCCGAGCGCGACGGCAACGTGCGCTACGCATACGTCGACACACGCGATCACTATCTACGCGTCGCGATCCACATGGACCCCGGAGTCCTGCGCATCGAGATCGTCGAGAGCAAGAACCTCTTGCAGGAGGACGGGCGCATCCACAAGAAGGTTCCCGAGTGGATCGACAACCTAGCGACGCACATCCAGCGTGAACTGTTCCGGCTGGCGGCCTACGGCACGGCCGGACGTCCCCCTGGCTAGGCGCGCGCGGCCTCGATCACGTGCATGCCCGCGGGTGTCGGGATCACGCGAGTCACGCTCAGGCCGGCGTCCTGGAGCAGCGCGCGGTACTCGGCCAGCGTGCGCTCGATGCCGCCGACCATGACCAGCATGTTGAGGTCGGTGCCGACGATGCCCACGTCGTTCGGGCCCACGCGCTCCGGCACGGGCCACTCGAGCACGAGCAGCTTCGCCGCGCCCGAGAGCGCGTCGCGGCAGCGGCGCAGGATCTCGAGCGAGCGCGCGTCGTCCCAGTCGTGGATCACGCTCTTCAGCAGGTACACGTCGCCACCGCCCGGCACCGACGCGAAGAAGTCGCCCGCCCGGAACTCGCAGCGATCGGCCAGCCCCTCGCGCGCCATCAGCTCGCGCGAGCCCTCGGCGCAGCGCGGCAGGTCGTAGACGACACCGCGCAGTGTCGGGTGCGCGCGCAAGACGGGCGGCAAGAGCGCGCCGAAGCCGCCGCCGACGTCGACCACCGTGCGCGCGCCGGCGAAGTCGTACGCCGCGGGCAGCACGGGCGCGAGACCGCGCGTCAGCTCGAGCATCGAGCGGTTGAAGTGCGCGGCGTCCTCGGGATGCGCCTGCATCAGCTCGAAGGACGTGTCGAAGCCGGCCAGCAGCTTCGGCGCCAGCTCGCCCGTGCGCACGCAGTCCGCGAGCCTGCCCCACGGCTCCCACATCATCGGCCCGCCCCAGAGCAGCGCCCACGAGCGCACGGAGTCGGGCGCGTCGGCCGTGAGCGGGCGGCCGAGCGGCGTGAGCTCGAACGCGCCGTCCTCGCGGTGCACGACCAGGCCGAGCGCGGCGAGCGCGCGCAGCAGCCGGTGCGTGGCGCCGGCGTGCGCGCCGACGGCGTGCGCGACCTTCTCGCTCGGCTGCGGCCCGGCGGCGAGCGCGTCGGGCACGCCGAGCTTCGCGGCGGCGTAGAGCGCCTGCGGAATCCAGACGCTCGAGATCATGCGGGTGAGCTGGAAGCGCGGCGGAACGGCGGGCTGGGTCATCGCGGTCTCCTGTCTTCGTCTGCGCGGAGCGTAGGCCGGTGGCGAGCGGCGCGGCTTGGACGAATCGGCGGGTCAGCCGGGCACGACGTCGGGGCCGTCGCCGTCGGGGTCGGCGAGGCCGCGGTACTCGGCCGGCGAGAGCTGCGCGAGCTCGCGGAAGTCGCGGCACAGGTGCGCCTGGTCGAAGTAGCCGCAGTCGTGCGCGACCGCCGTGAGCTCGAGCTCCGGCGCGCGCGACAGCTCGTCGAGCGCGTGGCGGAAGCGCAGGATCCGCGCGTAGCGCTTCGGCGCGACGCCGACCTGCACGCGGAACAGCTCGTGGAGCCGGCGCGTGGAGAGTCCGGTGTCGCGCGCGAGCGCAGCCACGCGCGCGCGCCCCGCGGTGGCGAAGAGCCGCTCGCTCGCGGCGCTGGCCGCGGCGTGCAGCTCGGGCGCACCGCGCAGGCGCTCGAGCAGGAAGCGCTCGAGCGCGTCGAGCGCGCCGCCGAGGTCGGGCGCGTCCTGCATCCGCTGGCGCAGCGACGCGAAGCGCTCCGCGCCTTCGAACACGTCGCCGGGATCGACGACGCGCCCCGCCAGGTGCCCCAGCGGCAGCCCGCCGAGCAAGAGCGCCGCGCCGCGCGGCAGCAGGCGCGCCGTCACCACGCGCGTGTCGGGCTCGTGCGCCAGCATGGTGTACGGCCGCTCCTGGAGCCCGCCGACGAAGCCGGTGCGCAGGCCTTCGTCGCGCGGCGCGCCGTCGCACTCGACCATGCGCTGCCCCGGGCCGAGGTGCACCATGAGCCAGAGCTCGCCGTTCGGCAAGAGCCGGTGGCGCGCGCCCGGCTGCACCGAGCGACCGGCCCACAGCCCCGCGACGAGCCCGCGCATGACCGGCAGCGGCATGCGCCGCCACAGCTCCCACGGGTGCTCGCGCGGCCCGCGCAAGACGCGCGTGCGCGCGGCGGCCGCGAGCGCGAACGGGCTCGTCGTCCCGGGCATCGCCCGAGTCTATCAGCCCGGGCGAGTCACGCGGCCGCGGGTGTCTCTGGCATCGGGCCGACGTAGCGCGACGACGGCCGGATGAGCCGCCCGCCGCGCGTCTGCTCGTCGACGTGCGCGAGCCAGCCCGCCACGCGGGCCACCGCGAACGTGGGCGAGAACAGCTCGAGCGGCAGGCCGATCGCGTCGAGGATCACCGCGGTGTAGAACTCCACGTTCACGGCGAGCCGGCGGTCGGGGCGGCGCTCGCCGAGCGACGCCACGGCGACGGCCTCGACGGCGCGCGCCAGGTCGAGCCGGTCGCTGCGCAGTCCCGCCGCGCGCAGGTGCTCGACCGCGCGCTCGAGCACCGCCGCGCGCGGGTCGCGCACCCGGTACACGCGGTGGCCCATGCCGTAGATGCGCCGGCCGGCGTCGAGCTCCGCGGCGATCCAGCTCGCGGCGCGCTCGGGCGAGCCGATCGCGTCGAGCATGGCGAGCACCGGCCCCGGCGCGCCGCCGTGCAGCGGGCCCTTCAGCGCCCCGAGCGCCGCGACGACCGCCGACACGGGGTCCGACGCCGTCGACGCGACCACGCGCGCCGTGAACGTGGACGCGTTCATGCCGTGGTCGGCGACCGTGACGAGGTACGTGTCCAGCGCGCGCGCGCGCGCCGGATCGCTGCCGTGCAGGCTCGCCATGCGCAGGGTGTCGGCCGCGTGGCCGAGCCCGGGATCGGGCGCGAGCGGCGGCGCACCGCGGCGCCGGCGCGCCCACGCCGCCGCGACGACCGCGACCGCGCCCGTGAGCGCGGCGTGCAGGTCGTGAGCTTCGAGCTCGCTCGCGCGAAAGTGCGCGAGCCCGGCGCGCAGCGCCTCCATGCCGTCGGCCGCGTCGAGCGCGTCGCCCAGCAGGGGCAGGCGCTCGAACGCGCGCACGCGCGCGCGGCCCAGCTGCGCGCGCAGCGCCTCGTGTGCCCGCGCGTCGGGCAGCGCGCCCGTCCAGAGCAGCGCGCACGCCGACTCGAAGTCCACCGAGAGCGCCAGGGCCTCGACATCGTGCCCGCGGATCACCAGCCGCCCGCGCTCGCCGTCGACGTCCGAGAGCTGCGTGTCGGCCACCACCACGCCTTCCAGTCCATCCATCGCCGTCATCTCGTCTTCTCCTCTGCGGCAGATCTTGGCGTTTGCCTCAACCTTGATCAACGTTGATCGATGGATCAAGATATGGGGCGTGAAGCGCACCTCGGAGCTGCTGTCCTCGCGCGAAGCGGCGGCATTCCTCGGCATCAAGCTCGAGACGCTCTACGCGTACGCGAGCCGCGGCCTCGTGCAGGGCCGGCGCGGGCCCGGCGGACGCGGCCGCCGCTACACGCGCGCGGACCTGGAAGGCCTGCGGGCGCGCAGCGCCGGCCCGGCCGCGAGCGCGCTGCGTTTCGGCGATCCGGTGCTCGACACCCAGCTCACGCGCATGACGCCCGCCGGGCCGGAGTACCGCGGGCGGAACGCTGTCGAGCTGGCGCGCGCGGGCGCGCCGTTCAGCGCAGTGGCCGAGCTCCTGTGGACGGGCGCTCTGCCCGACCGCGCGCCGCGCTGGCCGGGCGACGGCCCCGAGCTCCCTGCGCGGGAGCTCGCGAAGCTGCTGCCGCGCGGCAGCTCGCCGCTCGCGGCCCTGGCGCTCGCGCTGCCCGCGCTCGCGGCGGCCGACCCGTTGCGCTTCGACGCGCAGCCCGAGGCGCTGCGCGCGCGCGCGCGCCGGCTCGTGCCCAAGCTCGCGGCGTCCTTCGCGCTCGCGCTCGAGCCCGCGCGTTTCGCGGCCGCGAGCGCCGCGGCCGAGCCCGTGCGCGCACTCGCGCTTGCGCTCGGCGTGCCTCTGCGCCGCGGCGCGCTCGCACTGCTCGAGAAGGCGCTCGTCCTGTGCGCCGACCACGAGCTCAACGCGTCGACGTTCGCGGCGCGCGTCGCCGCGTCGACGGGCGCGGACCTGCACGCGTGCCTGTCGGCGGCGGTGGCCGCCTTCAGCGGGCCGCGCCACGGCGGCGCGAGCGAGCAGGTCGAGGTGCTCGCCCGCGAGGCGGGCGGCCCCACCGGCGCCGCCGCCGCGGTGCGCGACCGCATGCGCCGCGGCGAGCACCTGCCGGGCTTCGGCCACCCGCTCTACCCGGCCGGCGACCCGCGCGCCGCGCCTCTTCTCGAGGCCGCCCTTGCGCTCGCCCCGCGTGCGCCGCGCGTGCGCACCATCGGTGCGATCGTCGCGGCCATGGACGAAGCCGGCCGGCCGAAGCCGAACGTCGACACCGCGCTCGCCGCCGCCGCCGCGGCGCTCGACCTGCCGACCGGCATGGGCCCGGCGATGTTCGCGATCGGCCGCACGGCGGGCT
>Ga0335077_10002781_pt1 | contig 20997 bp, 16 predicted proteins | sample Lox_Sample_31_FD_207151 | JGI IMG/M metagenome (GOLD analysis project Ga0335077, IMG submission 207151) | Soil microbial communities from Loxahatchee National Wildlife Refuge, Florida, United States - Lox_Sample_3.1 | ecosystem: Environmental > Terrestrial > Soil > Wetlands | place: USA...
TGACTCCTACCGTCCGCTGAATCTGGCAAGCGGAGATGCCCTTCTTGGCTTCACAGAGAAGCGCGGTAGTCATAAACCACTTCCAAAGCGACAGGTGCGAATCGTGGAAGATCGTGCCAGCGGTTACGCTGAATTGGTAATGACACTCATCGCAGTCAAACGTATCGCGGTTCGCTACTGGCGTAGCCTTAGCCTTGCAGCGAGGGCACTCTGGGCCGTTTTTCCAGCGCAGTTGCTCCAAAGCCTTGCGGCATTTCGCATCGGTGCCGAACATCTCGGTTAGCTGCGCGAGATTGATATTAGGAGTGTTCATCGGCTCACCATGAAAAAGAAAAAGCACCCGAAGGACATGACTAGCGACGAGCTAATGAAGCACCTGTTCCACCCAAAGGTGGTCAAGCACATCAAGCGGGTCGCAAATCCTAAGAAGAAAAGCACTAAGGGAGATTAGCAGGAATGGTCTTTTGTGTCAAGTATATAATCCCGTGGCATGCTACATGGAATCACTAAGTTACAGAAAACACGAACGGACGTAAGGGAAATAAGGGACTAGATGCCACCGAAGTTGGTGCGTTTGCTGTCCAAAACTAGTTGGTCACTTGGGGCTGTGTGCATTCGAATGACAAAGGCACGCCGAGAGACAGCAGTTCAAAATAAATGCCGTCCAACTTCCCCCAAAATCTCGTCATCGCCCTTATGCCAGGCGCTTTGCAGCGACCACATTGCCTTCTATGCGCTTGAGTGCAGTTTTGATACCCTCGCTCATCAGTTAGGCCTCCAGAAACGCCCTGCAATTTTGTCTCGAATCTTCTCAGCAGGATAAGCGATCGCTAGAGTGACAATCGTCATGAGTAGAACAGAAGTCCAGCTAAGACCGAAGTGGTGCCATATTCTTAGGCAAACGAAGCCTGTAACTCCCCACGTAGTTACGAGCCAAAGTAAGAGAACCACTAGTTCTTTAAGCTCTCTTCTTCTTCTTAACATCATTTATGCCAATCGGCCGCGATGATGGGCGCTCAGTAACTGTGAAGGGCTAAGGTACTCGTGAGTCGCCGTTGATCCCGTCCGATTTACTAGGAGCGGTCTCGGTCAATTGGGCCAGGCAGTTTACCTGTTGCAAGTCGCCCCAGCAAGTCTTGAACTTCGTCCGACCGGATTTCCAATTCAATAGCGTATCGTGCGAGAACCAACTTTCGGGAATCCGGGTCGCTGTTGACTGGCCGGTCTAACGCTTCCTGACATTCCTTCAAGACACGCCGTCCCTTTTCCGATAGGAGTATTTCGCGCAGGATGCGACCGCGAAGCTCCTGCCGTGTAACGTGGGCATTCCGAGTCGGCCGAGGTATCACCATCACCGCATACTAGCACGAACAAAAGGCGAAGCCAAATGAAAGGCCAGATCGTTCTCTACCGTTTCGGCGGCCACACAAAGTTGTTTCAGGATTTTGCGGCGTCTTCAAATGCTCGCAAGTATTCCGCAATCGACCGGTTCCTGTTATCAACCAAACGCATGTTCTGCTCGATCTCCCCGGCTGAGTATGTACGGTCTGGGCGTTCAATAAAAGCACGCTGCTCTTCCACTGCGTGCTGCATGTTTTGTTCAGCCTGTTGGAGACGTGCGAGTGCTTCTCGGGTTGGCACTGTGGCCTCCTGCAACTTCCTTGTCTCGTTTACTCGTGATCGTCTGGGTTGTCTGGACGATCAACCCACGTAGGACCATATGCCGCCCCATCGCCTAAGTCAGCCTTGCCACCGTACGGTTTGTGGTGAGTGTACTGTGCAACTTTTGTCGCATCGTTTATCGCGTCTGCAATGTCCTGCCTATATCCCAAGGCACCCTTCAGCCTTTGAAGCTCTTCATACTCCACATCCGTTAGTTCCCCAGCCTTGTCTTTATCCAAAAGCTCCGCAAGCCGCAGTTGATTCTCATCAGCCATTGGGCACCTCGATTGCGCGGCATTCTAGCACGGTCTAAAACAGAAATGGCGGGCGGAGTCTTCATTTGGAAATAGAAGCGAGCCGGGGTGCCGACGTTGAGACACACCCCGGCTCGACTAACTCCATTGACGGCAAATTCCCCTAGTTAGTTAGGGTCGCTAGACAGAAGCAGCATCACCTGGGCAGGAAACTTGATTACAGGCGCAAAGGAACAACGTTGAAGCGCTTTGGGGAATACTGAAGACGAAGCACTTCGGCAACGATGGACATAGAGTGACGACATCCTTAGCATTGCTGTGGAACGATAGGGAGTTGGAACTGGACCCAACTCCCCAATACAGGAAACAAAGATGGGGTCTGGACTGGGAACATCCGGGCGGGTGGCCCAACCTGACGAGATGGTTTTGCGGGTGCCCTGTCCTTGCTTTTTGAGGGCAGGGCATTTGCTTTTTACGAGCCGCTCATTGGACCGGGTCAATCGGCGCCAGGCTTGTTCCGCGCCCGGAGTAGAACGCGAAGCTGCTATGCAGGTGGCGCTGGCCGTAGTAGCGCTTGAGTCCTTTGGGCATGGCTGGCGCAGGAGGGCCGAAAAGCCCTGCCCCCCAAAAAACCGGGGGACAGGGCACCCGCAACACCATCTCACTTGCCGCAGCGGTGCGGTGCAGCAGAGGTATCCGCCCGGTCGTGCCGCGGAGTCAAGAGGATTGAAGACAGCGGAGGGTGGGCCACCCGCCCTTGTGATGGGGGCATCGCTCGAATGATTGACAGCTCCCAACCCTCGGATTACGCTACAATTTGGAAGAGGTTCTGCGGCTCCGGCGCGAAGGCAAGCGCGCCGTGATGGCCACCATCGTTCACACCAACGGCTCGATCCCCAGTTTTGAGAGTTCCCGCATGCTGGTGCGCGAAGATGGGTCTATCGTGGGGACGATTGGCGGAGGATGCGTGGAGGCGGAAGTCTGGGCGGCGGCCAAGGACGTCTTGAAGGCCGAGGCGCCCCGCAAGATGACCTTCAACCTGAATAACGAGGCCAGCTTCGATAACGGGCTGATCTGCGGCGGGACCCTGGAGGTTTTTGTGGAGCCAATTCTGCCCACCCCGACGTTGTATATTTTTGGCGGCGGCCACGTCTCCATCGCTCTGGCCAACGCCGCCTACACGGTGGGCTTTTCCATCGGCGTGATCGACGACCGCGAGCAGTTTGCCAACAAGCAGCGCTTCCCGATGGCGGCCGAGATCTACACCGATTTCGAGGACTCTTTCACCAAAATTAAGCCCAATCCTTCCACCTATCTGCTGATCGTCACGCGCGGGCATCGCGACGATATGCACGTGCTCGCCTGGGCTGTCAAGACCGGCGCACGCTATATCGGCATGATCGGCAGCAAGCGCAAGGTGCTTTCCGTCTATCAGGCGCTCGAACGCGAGGGCTACGCGCCGGAGCTTTTCGATCGCGTGAACGCGCCGGTGGGCCTGGCGATCGGCGCCCTCACGCCGGAAGAGATCGCCGTCAGTATCACCGCGGAATTGATCGCCGTGCGCCGCGGAGCCACGGATGTCGCGCACAAAGCCGTCGTCCGCAAAGACGACCAGAAACACGCCAAGGCAGCCGAAGCAAAAGCCTCCGTCGCCGAAAGCGTTTCGCGCTGATCGCGCCGGCAAAATGCTTGCCGCCGTTATTCTTTCCGGGGGCGAGTCTTCGCGCATGGGCTCGCCCAAGGCCCTCATTCCATTCCGCGGCAGCACTTTCCTTGGATGCCTGCTGAACACCATCGAACAAGCGAACGAACAGGCGAAGAAAAATTCCGACGATGATAAAGCAATCGGCAGCACGCGCGTTGTCCTTGGCGCTCACACCAAGGAGATCAGCGAGAAAATTCCGCTCAATGGCGCCGAGATTGTCGTCAATCCGGAGTGGAAGCAGGGCCAACTGTCTTCCATGCAAGCGGCCATCCGCAGTCTTCAGAAGACGCCCACCGATGGAGTGATGTTTTTCCTCGTGGATCATCCCATGGTGAGCGCCGAGTTGGTTGCCGAACTCGTGCGCCAGTTCTACGCCTCGGGAAGAGCCATTGTTCTGCCGAAGTTCCGCGACAAACGCGGCCATCCCGTCATTTTCGCCGCGCGGCTTTACAGCGAACTCCTCGCCGCTCCCGCCGACCAGGGCGCTCGCGCCGTCGTCTGGGCTCACGCGAACGAAGTGCTGGAAGTGCCCACCGAGGAAGAAGGAGTCGTGCTGAATCTGAACGATCCCGAAGCGCTTCGCCGCGCCCTTACTGGAGTTTGAGGAATGAGGTTTAGGTCAGTCGAAGAATAGATAGAGCAAAACGGAAAAATGAAAAGAGCGCGCTCGACTCAGAGTTGATCGAGAAGCGCGTCCAGGGCGTCTTCGGCGAGTTGGCTGCCGTGCCGGGTTGCCGCCGGCAATCCGCCCAGCGCCTGTGAGATTTGCTCCGCGGTGATATCGCGGATCTCTTCGATTCTTTTCCCGGTAATCAGCTCGGTCAGCAGGGAAGCGCTGGCAATGGCCGCCTTGCATCCGCGGCTATAGAAGCGCGCCGCGGCAATACGCCCATCCTCGACGCGCACAAATAGCCGCAAGTCGTCGCCGCACACTGGATTGCTGGCATCCACGGTGTTGGTCGCATCCGGCAGTTCACCGAAATTGCGAGGATGCGCGGAATGCTCGAGCACGGCTGCGCTGTACATATTTTCATTATAACGCGCTCGAATGGCCCAGGCGTGATAGCGGCGCGAGCGCGTGCTGAGACTTTCCGTCGGGGATAGGGTGACTGGCTGTACAGCAAATCGGCAAACGAACTGCTCGCTTTACGGCCGAGCGGCTCGTGCTGGTAGAATTGGAAACGGAGGAGTGCGTGAGCGGTCGAAACGGGCGGTCTTGAAAACCGTTGGGCCCGCAAGGGTCCCGGGGGTTCGAATCCCTCCTCCTCCGCCACTTCCGCGCCGGAACGCCAGGCACGCCTTGGCCGAGTCAATTCCTGATCGCAGATTGAAACGATCGATTTTGTGCGGGCGGCGGCGGGCAAAGTTTCGGCTATAATCGCGCGCCATGCGTCGAACTCCGGAAAACCGCGTCGCGAAGCCGCCAGCATTCAAGCCGCCACGCTATATTGCTGTCGAAGGGCCCCTTCGCGTGGGAAAGACCACGCTGGCGAGATTCCTGGCCGACCGCATGCACGCGCGGCGCGTCATGGACTGTGAAGACAACCCTTTTCTGGCGGATTTTTACGGCGAGAAGACCGGTTCAGCCTTTCGGGCGCAGATGTATTTTCTGATGGAACGGCAGCGTCGCGTGCAGGAGGCGCTGGCCGCGGCAGGAACAGTGGTTGCGGATTTCCTGTTTGAGAAAGACAAGATTTTCGCATATCTCAATCTGGACAACGAGGAGCTGAAACTTTACGAGCGGTATTTCGAGCGGTTGGCGGCGGAACTGCCGCGGCCCGAACTGGTGATCTACCTGCAGGCTTCGCCGGAGGTACTTCGCGAACGTATCGAAAAGAAGGCGGCGCCGGGAGAATCGCGCATTTCGCGGGAATACGTGGAGGCGGTGGCGCGCGCTTACGATCACTTCTTCTTTCGTTACGCATCCTCCGATCTGCTGGTGGTGAACACCACGGAGATCGACTTCGTCAATCGCAACGCCGACCTGCAGCAACTTCTCCGGCGCCTGGAGGAACCCGTAAAGGGCACGCAGTACTTCCTCCCGCTGGGAACGGGCTGAGGAGCTAAAGTTGAGCTCTACAGCGATCCGTTTGACTCTAACTTCATATGGAACGAGTTAACGTCGTCATCGTCGGCGGCGGTGTGGTCGGCTGCGCCATCGCCCGTGAAGTTTCACGCCACGTGCAGGACGTTTTCGTGCTCGAGCAATCGCCACGCTTGGGCATGGCTACAAGCACCCGCAATAGCGGGGTGATTCATTCCGGGATCTACTATCCTCCCGAATTTCTCAAGGCGCGCTTTTGCGTGGAAGGCAACCGGTTAACCAAGGAGTTTTGCGCCCAACACGGCGTCCCCCACCGCAACTGCGGGAAGATCGTAGTAGCCAAGGATCAGTCTGAAATACCGGAGCTCGAAAAGCTGGCCGAGAATGGCCGAAAAAACGGCGTTGAAGGTTTGAAAATCGTGGGGCCGGAGCGAATCCGGCAGCGCGAGCCGCACATTCGAGTCACCGCGGCATTGGAGGTGCCATCGACGGCCATTGTTTCGGCGGAGGAGTTGGTCAAGGCGTTTGCCCGGGTGGCGAGCGATCAGGGGGCTAGTATTTTGACGAATGCCCGGGTAACCAAACTGGAAGGGAAGCCAGAAAACATTTCGGTAGGCATCGAATTGGGCGATCCGGCAGACGGTGTGACGCGGGAAACCGTGGAGGCGCAGTGCGTGGTGAATTCGGCCGGGCTCTACGCGGACGAGGTGGCGGCACTGCTGGGAAATCGCAGTTACCGGATCTATCCGGTGCGGGGCGAATACGCGGAGGTGGTTCGCGTGCGAGCCGACTTGGTCAACGCGCTGGTTTATCCGCTGCCCCTTCACGACAGGCTGAGCCTGGGCGTGCACCTGACGAAAACGCTATGGGGAACGGTGCTGGTGGGGCCGACGGCGCGATACGTGGCCGATAAGACCGACTACGAACACAACCGGCTGCCGCTCGAACAGTTCCTCGAAGATGCGCGGGGCTTGTTGCCGGAGCTTCAGTTAGAGGATTTGAGGCTGGCGTATTCGGGGCTGCGCCCGAAGCTAGTGCCACCCAATGAACACGGCATGGCCGATTTCGTCATTACGCGCGATCCCACCTACCCGCGCGCGATTCACCTGGTGGGGATTGAGTCTCCGGGGTTAACTTCAGCTCCCGCAATCGCAAAGCACGTTGCCGGGCTGGTGACAGAGACGCTCGATTAGAACTTGGCTTCAGCCCGAAACAGATAGAGAGTTGCTTGCCTATGCGGCTTTGCGAGCGCTGTTATTGAGCAGGTCAAGAGCCTTGCGAAGGACCGGATCATCCTTGGGCGGCAATTGATTGGCGCCGAGCGGGGCGGGAGCCAACTCGTCGCCTGCAAGCTCCGGGGGCAAGCCTACGACTTCCACACTGGGCATGACGCCATTTTCGAGAATGGACTTGTTTGCCGGTGTGTAGTAGTAGGCGACGGTAAGCATGATGGCCGAGCCATCCTCGAGCGGAATGAGCTTCTGTTCGGAAGCGGCGCCAAAGCTGCGCGTGCCGACGATATCGCCCCGGTGGTTATCGCCTACGGCCGCGGCAAGAATTTCCGCAGCGCCGGAAGTGCTGGGCGAAATCAAGACTTCAATGGGTCCCTTCCAGACCACTTTGTCCGGATCGGCGTCGAACTCCTGCCGCGAAACCGTCTGGCCCTTGAGGGTGGCGATGGTGCCGGAGGAGATCAGCAGTTGGGCGGCGGCAATTCCTTCCGACGCCGGCCCGCGAGCACAATCGCGCAAATCGAGGACGAGCTTGTGCAGGCCCTGTTTATCGAACTGTTGCAACTTGTCGCGAAACTCGCCCGCCGCCCCGGTTTGCAAGGCGGGGATGTGCACGTAGCCGACGCCGTCGTCAATCTTCTCGGCAGTGAGATGAAGCGCCGGAATGACCGCGCGGGTTATGGTGATTGCCTGAGGTTCGGTCTTGCCGCGACGCACTAAACCCACCTTGATCGTCGTTCCCGGGGCGCCAGCGAGCAATGAATTGGCCTGGCCCACGGACATTTCACGGGTGGTAAAGTCCGCGATCTCTTCTACGATATCGCCGCTACGCAGGCCGGCCTTCTCGGCGGGGCTATCCGGCAACACCGAGACAACCACGACATAGCCAAAGCGCTTGGCCAGAGTGGCCCCGATCTCGGCGCGCACGGCATTCTTCTGCTTCTCCTTGAAGTCGGCATATTCGCGCGGACTCAGATAGCCGGAGAAGGGGTCGAGCGATTCGAGCAAGCCGTGGAGCGCGCCGGCGGTGACGTTCGAAAGATTCGGCTCATCGACGTAATCTTCCTGCACCCGTTGCAGGACCTCGCCGTAGACGTTCAGGGAGCGATAGGCCTTGTCGTCATCGGTCTTGGCCAGCAGGTAGCCCAAGCCGATATAGGAAAAGACCAGCAGAGACAAGGAGACAACGGCGATTCTGGCATAGCGACTCATTCGGTTTGCTCCAACCCGAGTTGCCGCGGCAGCGGGAGATCAGCCGGAAGGCGGAACCCGGTCCGATGATTGTATCACGCCGGCTCGGAACTTAGTTCAAAGGCTCTAGGCCGACACCAGCCCCTGTTGGTGCGCTGTCCTAACATGGGATTCGCGGGCGGCTCACGGGGTTGCGCTGGGCTGACCGCAAGGCTCACCGGCGAAGGCGGCATCGCTGGTGATACAGGTTTGAGAGATACGATCATGCCAGGAGAGCTGATCTTCGTCCCAGAGCGCCCACACGAAACCGAGCATCATGGTTCCGGCAGAAACGAGATACCCGAAGCTGCGCCAGAGCAACTGGCGAGCCGATGGCTCGAGTCCATCGAGGCTGACGACGCGAAGGCCGCGCAAGGTCATGCCGGGAGTGGCCCGGGCGAAGTAAGTGAACAGAGTAACGTATTGAGCGTAAAGGAGTCCCAGCGTTGCCAATTGCACGAGGGCATCTACCCGGGTGAAAGCGATACGGCCGCCGAAGGTGCGAAATAGCGTCAAGAAGACGGCGTAAGCGCCCAGGAGAAACGCTGCATCGAGAGCGCCCGCGCGCCGCCTCTCCACGAGCGGGGCGACGGAATTGGCGGGAGAATCATCCGCGGACACGGCCGTCTGGAGCGCACCATCCAGGTTGTCATGCTTATCGTCATGATGACTGGGGGCATGGAAATCGAAGGAAGGCTGCTCGATGTTGATCTCAAGGCGTTCGACACGCTTGGGCCGAAAGCGCCGCTTGGTGACGGGCGAAGGAGGAGCTTCGAACGCGTGGTGCTCAGCGGCTGCCGGTACGGGCGTCGCGTTCCGCGGTTCGGGAGCTTCGGAAGCAGTCGCCGGAGCGAAGAGCAGTTCAGGCTGCGGCCGCTCCACACGAGGGCGTCCGTGGCGCACGCGGTAAGCGTCGAGCCGCTGGGAGAGTTCGCTGCGCCAATCCAGTTCCACGGCCAGATGGCCTTCCGCGCGTGGTTCAGCGGGCGCAGGGACAGAAATAGCTGCGTGTTCTTCAGAGAGGCGCGCGTCGCAAAGGCAACAGGCGCGGGCTTCGGCGCCATTGACGGCGCCGCACTGCATACAAGTTTTTATCACCGTCACGTTTTGCGCTGCGGACGGTACTCGGGACGAGCCCGAGGCGAATGCAGTTTATAGCGGGAAGCACGAGAGAAGAAGCGAAGATCCGGCAGCGTGTCACGAATCGTACACGGCACTGGCGCCAAGGTGATCGCCTTCGTGGCACGGTCAGGAGTGGCTGTGCCACTAGGACGAAAGGCGAGCGGATTGAGCTAAACTCGGGCGGCTCAACTCGGGATGGAGTCCATGGTCGAACTGCAATTTGCCACAATCGAAACACTTTCAGGGCTGCTGGCCAAGAAGAAGATCTCTCCGGTGGAATTGACGAAGCTGTACCTGGCGCGCATCGAGCGCCTTAACCCAAAGCTGAACGCGTTTCTAACCGTGGCTGCCGAAAGCGCTCTGGGGGAAGCGCGGCGAGCCGAAACGGAATTGCTGCGCGGGAAGCGCCGAGGCGCGGTCCAAGGCATCCCCGTGGCGCTGAAGGACAATATCGCGACGCGCAATCTGCGCACAACGATGGGCTCCACAATTCTGAGGGATTTTGTGCCTCGGGAAGATGCCACGGTCGTCCGGAAGCTGCGTCAAGCAGGGGCGATCGTTCTTGGCAAAACGAATCTCCATGAATTCGCCTACGGGGTGACTTCGGAGAATCCGCACTATGGCGCGGTGCGGAATCCCTGGAACGCGGAGCGGATCGCGGGAGGCTCGAGCGGAGGCTCGGCTGTGGCCGTTGCCGCGGGGCTATGCGCCGCCGCGATCGGCAGCGACACGGGGGGATCGATTCGCATCCCGTCCGCCTTGTGCGGCGCGGTGGGCTTCAAACCCACGTTCGGGCGTGTGAGCGTTCATGGCGTGTTCCCGCTTGCTCCTAGCTTCGATCACGTGGGCCCGATCACGCGAAGCGTGGAGGACGCCGCACTCGTGCTGGAATGCATTGTGGGACGCGATTCGCAGGACCGCTACAGCGTCCTTCGGCGGGAGAAGCATTTCCGGATCAAGAGGGGCCGAAAACGCGTGCGGCTGGGCCGCCCGAAGGAACATTTTTGGGTCGAAATGGATCCGGAAGTTCGAAAGATTACGGAAGGCGCGCTGGCGGAGTTTGGCAAGTCAGGCGTCACCGTGGAAGAGATTTCCTTGGCGTCGATGGGGGCAGGGGTCGAGGCGGCCAATCTGATCGCCGCCGTCGAGGCGCGCCAGGTGCACGAACGGACAGGATATTTTCCGGGGCGCGCCGACGAATATGGCGCAGACGTTCGCGGACGGCTCGACCAGGGAGGCACGGTGCCGGCGGTGGACTACCTGAATGCTCAAGAAACGATGCGGCGGGCGCGGGAAGAGGCGGAAGCGGCCTTGAAGGACGTGGACGCGATTGTGGTTCCAACAGCGGCGATTGCCGCGCCGGCAATGGGCAGCGAACGAGTTCACGTGGGTGACGTAGAGAAGCCCATACGCAGCGCCCTGGTGGACTTGAACCGGCCCGGCAATCTTACGGGTTTGCCAGCGATCTCCATCCCCTGCGGGCTAACCGGCGAAGGCCTTCCCGTGGCCCTGCAATTTATCGGGAGACGTTTCGATGAAGCGGCGCTATTGGGTATCGCGCGCAGTTTCGAAGAGAGCGAGCGCGATTGGGAGCCGAAACTTCCCCCGGTGGATTAAACGCGGATTACGCCGACGCCGATCGTTGGGAGACGTGCGGCAGGGCGCGCTGCAAACGGGCGATCACACGCTCTTTTCCGAGGACGACCATGGTGTCGAATAGCGGCGGCGCCACCGGCTGACCCACCAATGCCACGCGAGTGGCGTTAATCAGGAGGCCGGCCTTCACACCGGCTTTTTCGGCAAGCTGGCGCAGGGCGCGATCGCAGGCGTCGTGATTCCAATCGGGCAGCGCGGACAATTCGGCGGTCAAGCCCGCCAGAAGGTCCGGCAGGCGTCCGTCTTTCCAGAATTTTTCGCGCGCGGCGGGATCGTAGTCGAAATCGTCGCTAAAAAAAGCACGAGCCCAATGCGAGAAATCCGGGACTAGGCGCGTGCGCGGGCGAAGCAGGTCCACCACTCGCGCGAACCATTCCCTTTGCGATTCCGCCCATTCAGGACACCACAGGCCGGTCTTTTCGAGTTCGGCCTGAACCTCGGGAAGGAGGTCCTGAACGGGAAGCTTCTGCAGATACTGCTGGTTGAACCATTCGAGCTTGGCGCGATCGAAAACGGCATTGGTTCGGCTGACGCCGGAAAGCGAGAAGCGCTCGATCAGTTCGGCGGTGCGGAAAATTTCCGTGTCGTCCCCGCTGGACCAGCCGAGTAGCGCGAGGAAGTTACGGAAAGCCTCTGGCAGGAAGCCTTCGTCGCGATAGGAGCTTACGCTGGTGGCGCCGTGGCGTTTGGAGAGGCGCGTGCGGTCGGCGCCCAAGATGAGCGGAACGTGGGCAAAGACGGGCAGTTGGGCGCCGAGAGCGCGGTAGAGCAGGATCTGCTTGGGCGTGTTGGAAATGTGGTCCCCACCCCGAATGATGTGCGTGATGCGCATATCGACGTCGTCGACAACGGCGGCTAGCTGGTATGTGGGCAAAGCGGTCCCGGCGGCGGTACGAGCAGAGCGAAGCAGGACGAAATCCTCGATCTCTTCGTTCTGCACTTCGCGCGGACCAAAGACGGCGTCGTCAAAGCGGGTGGCCCCACCCAGAGGGACGCGGAACCGTAGCGCGGGGTTCTGACCGGCGCTCGAGGGTTTGCCCTCGCGACATCCACAGCGAACGATGCGCCGTATCTCGGTTTTGCCGGCAGCGGCATCGTCTGCCGCGTCGCCCCCGGCGTATTTCTCAGGGGGGCAATAGCAGAGATAGGCGGCGCCTGCGGCAAGCAGCTTATCGGCGGCGGCAGCGTAACCAGGCAGACGCTGCGATTGGAAGAAAGGCCCTTCATCCCAGTCGAGACCCAGCCAATTCAAGCCGTTGAGAATACCTTCCACCAATTCGGGCCGATTGCGCTCCACGTCCGTGTCTTCGACACGAAGAATAAAGGAGCCACGGCGATTCCTGGCAAAAAGCCAGTTGAATAGCGCGGTGCGAGCGCCGCCGACGTGCAAGTACCCGGTGGGCGACGGGGCAAAGCGCACGCGGACGTTTTCGGCGCCGGAATCGGCGACATACTTTTCGGGATTTTCCGAAAGGGTCACAGGTCTCCGTTGTGGATCAAAAAGTTGATGATAGCCGATGGTTGGAGCAAAGGCGAGCAGGGCAAAAGTTCTAGCTCCTGCCGGGCAGCCAGCCTGTGGAGTTTGGCGATCCTCGGGACCAAGATGGACTGAGTTATCGACATGGACACAGGCTGGGCCCGGTTTTTAGTACCCCCGTACCGTTGTCGGCCTACGGACGGTATCCTATGATGACCCGAGTGGGGTGGTTCGGAGATTTTGGCCAGCTTTGATGAGTCGAGCCGCTTGAACAGGTGGCCCTAGCCGCGACGGTGTTGCCTATTCCGCTAAAAGCCCGGTGCAGGCACAGGTGTGGGAAAACCGCCCGGCGGCGCAATTTACGATGATCCATCTGGACACAATATCGTTGAGCATCCTCGCGGTGCACGCTCTGGCGGCGGTGTTTTTCACCTACCTGCAGCGCGCCAAGCGGCAGCCTTATCTGCAAGCATGGCTGGCGGGTTGGTACCTGCTGGTATTGCATGACTTGGCCGTGGGGCAGGCCAACTGGTCAAAAGGAGCGATCGGACTGGTGCTGGCCGGCAGAGTTCTGACGGCGGCAAGCGCTGTGTGCTTCTTCTGCGCGGCACGCATGTACATGAACTCCCATCCGTGGAAGCCGGCGGCCTTCCTGATGGCAACCTGGCTGGGAGTATTCGGCCTTTCCCTGCCGTTTGAACACCTTTGGATCGCGTCCCAAATTGGGTTAGCGGTTCTGTTTTTCTCGATTGCTTATGTTTTCTGGCAGGCGGCCCGGCAGCAAGAGAGCGTCGGCGACTGGTTGCTGGCGGCGGCATTCGCATGCTGGGCGGCGATACCGCTGGTGAGGATCGATTTTGGCACTTTGAGAACGCTTGCGAGTGCGGATTTCGCGGTGCTGGCCAGTTTTCCGTCGCTGCTGGCGGGCGTTGTGATGGTTATGGTGGTGTACGAGGACGAAAAGCGGCACGTCCAACGCAATATTCTCGCGCTATCCAGTTTGAACCTGACCACGGCAAGCTTCATGGGAGGCGAGATACAGAAGACGCTGACCGAGGCGCTGGAACGCGTGCTGAGCGTGGTGCAAATGCCCGCCGGAATTTTGTGCTTGCATAGACAAAACGGGCACCAGCCCGAGGTAACGGCGTCGATCGGGATCGATGGGGCGTTTTGCAGGGAGGCGGCGGAACAAGGCCTGGACATCGAGTTTATGCAATTGGTCTCGCGGCTGGGCGGGCTGGTGGTTTTCCGGGATCTGGACCAGGAGGGTTCCTGGCGGGCGCTGGAGCACGAACCCGCGTTTGTCCGCTTTCGGCAGTTGGCCCTGGATCACGGCATGTGCACAGTGATCGGCATCTGCTTGCAGTCCAAGGAAGAGCCGTTCGGGCTGCTCTTGCTGAGCAGCAGCGAAAGCCGGCGCTTCGGCCAGGCGGAGCTGCGGATGCTGCTCACCCTGGGACACCAGATCGGGATGGCCGTGGAAAACAGCTATTTGATTCAGCAGACCACGCGCCGCTCGGACGAGTTGCACTTGCTGAATGAGATTGGACGCGCGCTGATCTCCACGCTCGACGTGGACGAACTCTTCAACAAGATGGTCGCGGCGCTGAAGCGGATGTTCGATGTGAGCAATTTTTACGTGGCCATGTACGATGCGGACAAAAACGAAATTCATTTCGAACTGGAGATTACCGAAGGCATCCGTTTGCCCAAACGCAGCCGGCCATTTGGAAATCACCTCACGGAATACGTGATCCGCACGCGGCAGCCGCTCTTGATCCGGCAGAACGTAGGGGAGGAGGCGGCGAAGCTGGGAGTGAGTCGCGTGCAGGAGACGGGTTCTTTTTGCGGCGTGCCTTTGGTGGCCTACGACAAGGCGATCGGCGTGATCGCGCTGAGAGGGCTGCAAAACAATCTGTACGACGAAGGGCACCTGGAGATGATGCGTGTGCTGGCGAGCGAAGCCAGTATCGCCATAGAAAACGCGCGTCTGTTCCGGGAAGAGCAAGCGAAATCGCGCCATCTGGCGTTGCTGAATAACATTTCGCGTCACGCCATCACGACGCTCAATCCCGAGGAGATGCTCTCCAGAGTGGCAGAACAGCTGGAGAGCGGCTTGGCATTCGATCACATCGGCATCGGCCTGCTCGACTATGCCACCAAGGACGTGGTGATCCAAGCCGAGGCGGGGCGGCGGCGCGGCGCATTGGGAAAGCGGCTGGCCTTGGGCAACAGCATCGTAGGCAAGGTGGCTCGGACGGGGCAGACTTGCGTGGCACGCAATGTGGCGTCGCTGGAGGCGGGCCGCACCGTTCTGGAAGGCTCGGCGTCCGCGCTGGCGCTGCCGATTTTTTACGCCGACCAGCTTCACGGCGTGCTCTACGTGGAAACGAAAGAGCCGACGGACTTCGCCGAAGAAGATCTTCTGTTGCTGCACACGCTTGCCGACCTGATCTCCGTCGCTCTGCACAACGCGCTGACGTTGCAAAAGGCTCAAGAACAGGCCATCACGGACGGCCTTACCGGGGTAAAGACGCATCGTTACTTGATGGAGGCGCTCTCCTCGGAGTGGAAGCGGGCAACCCGGGCGAGCCGCCCGTTTTCGCTCCTGCTCATCGATCTGGACCGGTTCAAGTTCGTCAACGACTTTTATGGCCATCTGGAAGGCGATCTGGTGCTGCAACGCGTGGGACAGATTTTAGAGCAGAATTGCCGGCGGTCGGACGTCGTGGCCCGCTACGGCGGGGACGAATTTGTGATTCTGATGCCGGAGACCGGCGCGGCGCAGGCGATGCAAATCGCCGATAAGCTGCGGCCCGCGATTTCCGACGATCCCCTGCTGCGGGAGAAGACGATCACGGCCAGCTTCGGCCTGGCCTGCTTCCCCATACATGGTTCGACGCCGCAAGAGTTGATCCAGGTGGCGGATGCTTCGATGTATCTTTCCAAGCACGAGGGCGGTAATACTATATCCACGGCGGACCATTGCAGCATGGCAGCGAGTAAAAAATGGAAGCGCGACGTGCTGGAGGCGTATCTCGGCGTGACGCTCAAGCGGCTGTTCTCCACTGGCCCCGAGGCGTTCAATGAGATTCGCGAACGGCTCACCCACTTCGCTGTGTCGCTCGGCCCGGCCGATGGGATGCCTGAGGGTTCTTTAAAGGAGTATTCGGAACCCGCGGGGCTCTTTGGGGATATCCCGCCCGCTCTGATCGATACGGTGACGTCGCTGGCGCTAGCGATCGATTCGAAGGATCACCACACGCAAGGGCATTCGCAAAAAGTGGCGGCTTATGCGGCGTTGATTGCCGATTCGCTGGGGATGAAGGAGCAGGAGGTCGGCGAGATCCGCCTGGGCGCGCTGCTCCATGATATCGGCAAGGTAGGCATTCCCGAGGAGATCCTGGGGAAGCGCGGTCCCCTAAATCCCGACGAATGGGAGAAGATGAAGGAGCACGTAGTCTACGGCGATCGAATGCTCGAACCACTGCAAACGATCACCCACATCCGCGAAATGGTGTGCCATCACCATGAGATGTTCGACGGCTCGGGCTATCCGAACGGGCTCGCGGGGGAGCAGATACCCATGGGCTCGCGAATCATCGCCATCGCCGACGCCTATGACACGATTACCTCGGACCGCATCTATAAGAAGGCGCGGACTCCCTCGGCCGCATTCGAGGAACTACAACGCTGTGCCGGCACGCAATTCGATCCCGCATTGGTCAAAGTATTCATCGAGGCCATTCAGCACCTGCCCGACCGGACGCTGGAAGCAAACGATATTCCCGCCAAGCAGAGCACTTCCTGATCGCAGCCAAGGGTCAGCAAACTTGTAGGTTTGCTTGTCACGCCCTGTGCGATTGCGTAGAATCTCGCTTTTTCGGATGGATCAGCCAAAAAGAAGGACCGAATTGAGGACAACTTAATGGGTAGACGCCTTGCCGCAAGCATCAAGGGGGTCGCGGGATACGTGCCGCCTAGACTGCTCACAAACGCCGATCTGGAGCGCCTAGTGGAGACAACCGACGAGTGGATTCAGCAGCGCGTAGGAGTGCGCGAACGGCACATTGTCGATAAGGGCATGGCGACATCACATCTGGCCACCGCCGCGGCTCAGAGCGTTCTCGAAAAAACCCGCACAAAGGCTGAAGAGATCGAACTGATTGTCGTCGCCACAGTCACACCGGATATGTTTTTCCCTGCCACGGCATGTCTGGTTCAAGACCGGATCGGGGCCAAAAACGCCTGGGGTTTCGATCTTTCCGGAGCCTGTTCCGGATTTCTGTATGCGCTGACGATTGGGGCCCAATTCGTGGGCGCTGGAACGCACAAAAAAGCTCTGGTGATCGGGAGCGACGTGATGAGCTCCATCATCGATTACCGGGATCGCAATACATGCGTGCTTTTCGGCGACGGGGCCGGCGCGGTCCTGCTGGAGACGGCCAAATCCGACGATGAGGGTATCCTCGATTTTCAACATGACATCGACGGGTCCGGCGGGGAGTTTCTTTTCATGCCTGGCGGCGGCTCGCTGCACCCGCCGTCCGAGGAAACGCTGGCCCAAAAAATGCATTGCGTGCATCAGGATGGAAAGCAGGTCTTCAAATATGCGGTACGGCGGATGAGCGAAATCGCCTGCCAGCTTCTCGAAAAGAACGGTTACTCCCATCGGGACCTGGCGCTGGTGGTGCCTCATCAGGCCAATTTGCGCATCATTCGCGCCATGCAAGAGAGGCTTGGCTTGGACGATTCGAAGGTCCTGGTAAATATCGACCGGTTCGCAAACACGACAGGAGGCACGATTCCTCTGGGCCTTTGCGATGCGGTCAGCCAAGGACGGATCAAGAAGGGCGATCTGGTGTTGTTGGTTGCGGTGGGGGCAGGGTATACGACCGGCGGGATATTGATGCGCTGGGCGTATTAAGTGCGGGAGATTCGCAGGTCCTAGGTTCGGTGCGACTATCGATTGTCAGGCGGGTTGGGGGAGAGGGGAGCGCTTTCAGCCGGCGAATCCGTGAAGAACTGCTTCATGAGGCTTGGCTGGCTGCGCAGGTTCGCCAGCACCTTGTCGATGTAGGAGCGGGTCTCGGCGAAGGGCGGGATACCCCGATAGAAATCGACACGCTCAGGACCGGCATTATAGGCGGCGAGCGCCAGGGTGAGGTTTTGACCGTAGCGGTCGAGCAACTGCTTCAGATAGCGCGCTCCGCCGTCGATATTTTGTACCGGATCAAAGGCGTTTCGCACTTCCATTTGCGCCGCCGTTCCCGGAAGCAGCTGCATCAAGCCGAGGGCCGATTTGCTGGAGACAGCCCGGGCGTTGAAATTGGATTCCACGGCAATGACACTGGCGACGAGCGCGGGATCGAGACGATAGGTCTGGGCCGCGTTCTGGATCTGGTCGGCATAGGGCACATCGGGTTCGGTCTTTGCGCTTTCTCCAAAAACATCCTCGGGTTCGATACGCTCAAGCTGCGCAGCATCGATGGTTAAACTCCCCCCCTTGATATCGAGGCGCACCTTGTCTCCGAGGTTTTCCCAGCCAGAGATGTGCAGGCGCTGACCGCTGCGAAGCACGGCGTAATCGGCTTTGGCCGGCAGGGCGGCCAGCCATGCGAACAGGAGTCCGGTTAACACGAGCCGGGCCGCAATGGCATGCGAGTGCCGGGCGATTTTATGCCGAGCGGCCACTAGATATTCTCCAGCGCGTATTGGTGAATCGCGGCGGCCACGCCACCCTCGTCGTTCGATAGGGTCTGACGCCAACCGAGCATCTTCAACTCCGGCACGCTGTTGGCCATGACAACCGGGAGGCCGGCAAATTCCAGCATTTCGCGATCGTTGAAGTTATCGCCGATGGCCATAACTTCCTCGCGCCCGAAGCCGCACAGGGCGGTCCACTCCGCCAAGGTCGCCCCTTTGGAGCAGTTCCGGCGGATGACGTCCACCATACCAAAATCGCGGTGATCGTAAAAGGTCATGGCCAGGGAAAACTCCGGGGCATGGGGCGCCTCCCGTAAGAGCGAAGCAACCCGCCGCATTTCATTCACCGAGCCGGTGTACATGACTTGAATGGGATCCTCCACCAGGCAGTCCTCGAGCGGGCAGACATTGGCGAGGAATTCGCGATTGCGAGCGAAGTAGGCCTTACGCAGGGGATCCTCCCAATCAATCTTTTCATAGACGACCTGGTTTTCGCGAAGGCGATCAAAAACTACGGCGGCGCCGGCGCGATGCTCGGGCAGGAGCCGCAGGACGGCGCGCGCGGTTTGGTGCGGGAGAAGATGTCTTAAGTGTGTTTTGCCATCCTTCGATTTCACGACGGCGCCGTTATTGACGATCATGGTGAGAGCGCAGGGAATTTGCTGCGCGATCGGCAGCGCAAAATCGAAGCGCCGCCCGGTTACGAGGGCAATCTCGATGCCTTTAGAGGCGGCGGCCTCAATGGCGCGCCGATTGGCTTGCGGGACTTGCGAGGTGCTATCGAGCAAAGTTCCATCGATATCGAGCGCGATCAGGCGCACCTTATGCTTGCCGTTCGCGGATGACATTTTTACATTTTACACGTGAGGGGCGGGGGCCGCTCGTTTCGCCGGGCACAGGTGTTACGAAAGAATCGCGCGGCGCTTTCATCCACCGGCGTACTTGACACGCAAACTGGACGGGCGTATCGTCCGGGCAAATTCCTGGTTTTGACCGGTAATCTGGAGGTAAGCCATGGGTCCAGCCGATGTTCGGAGTTACTCTCACCAGCGAAATATCTCAAGGGCAGGGAAGGGGAACGCGGAATCCGGCCGGGGGCGCAAACTTTCACAGATTGCGTTTATCGTCGCGATGCTTGTGCTTTCGGTTGTGCCTCGCGTGCCCGCGCAGAACTCGCCGAAAGTGAACATGGTCGATCCGTTGAGCGGCAAGGTGAACGATAACGTGACGCTGACGGGACAGAATCTGGGCAAGGAGTCTGTCGTCGGGGTATTCCTCTCGGACGATAAGGACGATTTCAAGGCCACCCTCGTGGAGCAGGACAGCGCCAAAATCGTTCTTAAAGTTCCTCAAGTGAAGTCGGGCGGATACAACATCTCCATTCAGGAAGGCGACAAGATCCTGATTTTGCCGCTGCGATTTACCGTACAAAGCTAAGCTTGCTCGAACGGCGTTTGTCCGGGCGCCGCCGGGCTAATCTGCCTATCCGGCAGCAGTGGATCGTGCTGCCGGACGATTTTCGCATGCTCTTTAGGACAAGCCGGCCGCTCTGGCGCTAGAACATGAACTTCAAGCCGAGTTGGATCTTGCGGGGACTGCCGGTTCCGACGATCGGGCTGTTCACGCCCACATCGGGTGTTGCGGTAGATTGCCCAAAGGTAGAAGGGCTACTAAGGGTGGCGCCAGGGGTATAGTATTGGGTCGTGTTCGTAAAGTTATAGAACTCCGCTCGGAACTGGGTGGTGACCCTCTCTTTTATCTTCCAGCTTTTGATGATGGACAGGTCCCATTCCCAGAACCCAAGGCCGTAGAGGGCGTTCCGGCTCATCGATCCGAACGTTCCCAAGGCCGGCGGAACAATCGCCGCATTCCCCATCATATAGCAACCCAATCGATTCAGTTCCTGCGATGCCGTTCCTATTGAACCTCCGGGACCGGCCGGTTCGTTCGCCGCGGCTGTGATGCACGCCTGCGGCAACCCGGGAGTACAAGCCTTGGTCCAGGTGGCGTTCGTGACGATGGGGCCGGAGGTGATGTTTGCGTCGTAACAGGGTATCGGCGCAGTTTTCCCGAAGGTGAAGTCGCTAGCCGGGCCCACGAGGGTCCAACGGTCCTGCGCCTCGCCGGTTTCACTCAGATCGTCGGCGGAGTCCGTGGGGTTTATGGGTCTGCGGGAAAATACGGAAACCGTAGAAGTAAGCTGCCAGCCCTGCAACATCTGATAAAAGCCCGCCTTGCCCGGAATCAAATAGGACGGCCCAAAAGTGAAGCGATGGCGGATGTCGAAGTTGGAATTTCCGTACTCTGCGCCGGGGCTATGGGCGTTTTGAGGAGGAAGCATGCCGAGATCGGAAGAGTTGGTGTCGAGGGCGTGCGAATAGGTGTAAGTGGCCAGAAAGGTGAGACCGTGGCTGGCGCGCTCTCGCAAGATCAATTGAAGGCCATTGTAGTTGGACAAATTGCTGATCGCGCCCAGCATGCGCAGCATCGAAAACCAAGGAAATTGTCCTGCATACGGGCGGTTCGCGTTTTCGGTGGCGGAATTAGCGCCCGGAGAAGTAATCCCGGCGGTTGTCGCCGCTGTAGGTACCGCAGGATTGGGCTGGTTCAGATCGATGTAATCGAATAGATGCTGCCCATGGTTTCCCACGTAATTGACATCCAACGTGAGGCTATTTGTGATCGCGCGCTGCACACCGAAATTCCAATTCAACACCATGGGATATTCGAGGTGCCGTGTGACCCCTCCAATGGCGCAGGGAACCGCCTTGCTACAAAACGAGGTGCTGCCCACGAAGTTGGCGAAAATGGGAGTGTTGACGCCCCAGGGGATCGATGCCGCCGGGATGCTCAGACTGTGCAGGTTGATTGTGCCCCCCGGCGTGGTGACATTGGGGGCCGGAGGATTT
>Ga0335077_10002782_pt1 | contig 20995 bp, 19 predicted proteins | sample Lox_Sample_31_FD_207151 | JGI IMG/M metagenome (GOLD analysis project Ga0335077, IMG submission 207151) | Soil microbial communities from Loxahatchee National Wildlife Refuge, Florida, United States - Lox_Sample_3.1 | ecosystem: Environmental > Terrestrial > Soil > Wetlands | place: USA...
GACGTTGCCAATGCCCTGACGGTAGCCGTCCGTACGGCCGGAGAGCTTGAGTTGCGCATCGAGCGCGGATGCGTTGATATCGTTCGCGCTGATGCTCTGCTCCGAAACCTCGATGACGCCGCCCTCGAATCGTGCCGGCGGGGCGTAGCGTGGCGCGTCGATGACAATCGCCTGCGGCGTCGCGCGTAGCTGGAAGCGCAACCGGTCGGGAAAGGTCAACGGCATCTCCAGCGCTGAGATGGACAGCACCAAGCTGCCCGACACCGTCTTCACACCCTCGAGCTGCTTTGCAAGCTCCGGCTGCGTTACCGCCCAGCGAAACAGCTCCTCCAGCGCGAGCGACACCGATCCCTGTTGCGCGCTCAACAGGTTTGGCGCGCTCAGGCCCAGTGTCGCGCTCACTCCGGTGAACGTGGATAGTCCGATCGCCCCGTCCACGCCCTGCACCGACAGGGCATCACCCGTGAACGTCACCGCGCCGCGCGCGATGCGAATCGGGAACGGCACCGGTGCATAACGCGCCGATGCCTGGACGCCCGATGCCTCGACTCGGACGGTCACATTGTTTGTATTTCCGCCCAGGATGATGCGCGCGACCGCGCTGCCCTGGAGCTGACTCACCTGGTTAAGCTGCTTCTGACTCTGCGGGTCCGAGAGGATGAGCTTGATCAGCGCGAACGCCTCGGGCAGGTCCGCCGCGACGGTAAAGTCGGCGTGCAGGGGCGGCACATCGGCGTTGAGGTCCATGACCATACTGCCGTCTCGCGCGCTGGACTTGGTTAGCTTCGCCTGCGCGTTCTGCACGTGCAAGATGCCTTTCTCGAGCGAAGCGACCGCGCTCACCTCATGCGGCTTGAGGTTGTAGAAGCCGGGGATGGTTAGGGCACCGTTGTCCACGGCGCCGGTGATGTGCATCGCCTGCAGATCGAACAGATCTGCCAGCGACGCGGCCTGCGTCCTGAACTTGGCGGTCGTGACCGTGCCGCTCGCGAGGATCACCGGCAGCGGCTGCAGCCAAGGGACCACGGGGGCCAGGCCGTTCGCCACGGCCTGCAGATCACTCAGCTCCACGCCGCTCGTTTCGCTCTCCAGGACGTAGCCGGCGGCCTCGGTCTTCGACAATGTCGCACGCACGGCGAGGCGCGGAGACTCCACAGTGAGCCGGCGCAGAGTGAGCTCCACGTCCGCACCTTTGGTCTGCGCGGCTACCTCGATCGCCGGACCCACCAATTCCAAATGACCGTTCCCGAATTGCAGGGCGACTTTCGGTACGGTGACGTTCGCCTGGGCCTGCGCGTCCGTGAGCCCATGCATGCGCCAGCTCAGCTTGGCGCTCGCGCTCGCCTCCTGCACCGGCCAGCCCTCCTGCACCCCGAGGATCGGGCCCAAGCGCGCAACCTGCAAATCGGAGACCTGCAAGCTGCCGTCCCCGCTGAGGTCCTTGGACGCGGCCCGCAGCTCGGCGTCGAACTTGTCCAGCACGTTTGAGCGGAACGAGACCTTGGCCGCGATCATGCTCGCCGTGACGTCGGCATGCACGTCCAACCGCTCCACGAGCAACGGCGGACGCTGGCCGATGCGCAGTTCTACCCGGCCCCCGTCGATTTCGGCGGCGAGGCCAGGGACGGTGGCTTCGATCTGCTCCAGCACGCCGCGCGCGCTTGCCTCGACGTCCTTCAACGAGAAGGGTTTCGACGGCGTCGGTGGGCTGGGTTTGGGCTCCTCGAGCTGAACGCGCACCTGCGGAGCGATGATCCGCACTCTGTGCGGGTACACGTTACCGAGAAGCAGGGGCAGAAGCCGGATGTCCACAGCGACCAACTGCGCCTCGACCTCCAGCGTGCCGGGCAGAGAGAAGCGGACCCGGGACAACTCAGCGCCGGGAAGCGGCAGGAAGTGCAGACCGAGGCGGTCGAACTGTACCTTCCCGCCGGTAGCGTTCGCGACGATCCGCACCACCTCGCTCTTGACCTGACCCTGGTTGATCCAGAGCGGCGCCGAGAGCAGCAGTGCAAACACCAGCAGGATCGGCGTCACGAGCGCGATGACGAGCCAGCGCAGCCATCTCCGCCTAGCCCTTTGAGGGCCGAGCGAAGACTGCCGCGGCCGGAAGAATGCAAGGCCCGATGCCAGGCGATCTCGAATCGTCATGGGCGGGTCGGCGAGCTCATACGATCTGGTCGTGGCAGCTGCTTTGGCTCGACAGTCGAGTGCAGATCATTGTTCTAGCCGGAAGTGGATCCGGTGCCACGCTTGGCCTGGATCATCCCGGCTGCATGCGAGGCACCCGCACGCAACCGCCGCCAGACTGGGCGCCCAGATTCTACCTTGTGTGCCCGACTCGGGCGCAGCCCCTACTCGCGGCTGCGTGCTGTGGCGTGCCAAGCCGATGTCGGCTATATTCCTCGGCAGCTCGTTCGCCAGGCCGGACGAGGGCTAGAACGATAATGCGCCGCGCGGTGACCGACCGTGCCGGATCGCCCGACGAGACACTCATGCGAGATCGCTCCCCAACGACTTTGCACCCGCGCTCAAAGCGAGCCGGTTTGAGCGCGCTCGCGCTGGTGGCCGTCCTCGGGGCGTTCGCTGCGTGCGCGTCGAAACCGAAGCCGACGCTCGAGCAGCGCGCCGAAGCCGAGATGCAGGCCTTCAAGGCCCAAGTCCGAAAGACGGTAACCGATCCGGCGCGGGCCGATCGGCTTGTCGCCGCGGTCGACGAGTGCGAGCGGATCGTCCGTCAGGCTGCCAGCATGGCGCAGGACTACCGGACCAAGGTGCAGGCGCTGGACGCAGATTACAGCGCGACGCGCGCCGAATATGCCGCGCTATTCCGCCAGCAGGGCGCGCAGCGCGCGGCTTTGATCCAGCAGGCGCTGGCGCTGCGTGGCCAGATCACCACGCTCACCACAAACAGCGAGTGGGAGCAGCTCAAGCAAGCACGTCTCTCCGCGCTGGAGGAACTTCTCGGAGTGGTGTCGACCCCGTAGCCGAAACCACCCGCGCCCACGACAACTCACGCACGAGAACGAACCTTCCCATGTTGATCGCCACGCTCACCGCGTTGTACCTGCTGTTCTGGTCGTCGAGCTCCGCGCCCCTGCTGTCGAACCTGGACCAGACCGAAAAGCTCATCAAGGCCAACGTCGAGAACGACGCCCGTCGCGAGCGGGCGCTGCAGATTGTGGGACGCATGAAAGATGTGCACAAAGCGTACTGGACACAGCGCGGAACGGTCTCCAAGTCCTTGGCCGCTCTGCTGGAGACCCGGGCTACCCAGCCGTCCGCGCTGGAAGCGGCGCTGAATCCGCTGCTGGCCGACAGCGACAGAATGCGCGACCAGTTGGTGGATCTGCGCTTCCAGCTGAAGTCGGTGTTGACCGCGAGCGAATGGGCGGCGGTGTTTCGGCCCCCCAAGGTCGCCCCCTCCGCTGGTGGCAAGGTGAAGTTCGCTCGGCGGCGGACCGAAGGGTGGCGGTCGTGATCCGCTAGGTGGAGAGGTCGCCAAGCGGGGGCCTCTTCGGCCTCGCGCGCTGAAGCTCCGAGTATGGCGCTGGCAAGCCACAGCGCGGAGTTTGGGAACGCCGATGGGCCGGCATAGGACGGCAGGCCCCGCCTAGCGTTACCTGATCACGCCGTCACTCGACGTCCACATCGGCGGAAACCTTCCCCGCGGCGCTGAGGTAGGCGGTGAACACGTCCCCGTTCTCCAGTCTGTAGACGCCAAGCAGGCTTAGATCCTGCACGGTCCCGTGCAACTGCACGCTGCCGCGGCGGCGGTTCAGCACATCGTCCAGCGCCTGCGTCATGCGTTGTATACCGTCGGTCATATCGACCCGGAATCGGCTGCGCAGCCGTTCGCGAACCTCGTCCTCCGCCACCCAGTTGGCTGCGCTCAACAGGGTTTGCTTCGTGTCGAGCGTGTAGTCGAGGTCGGGGAAACTGAGCGTGCGGGTGTCGGGATCGTAATACGGCGTCCCGGTGAGGTAGGCCGTCCCGCTCAGATCACCGGCGAAAGTGAGCTTCACGACCACGTTCGCCCCCTGACCGTAGATGTCCGCGCCGGTGATGCGCACGTTATACCCGCTCAGCGAGAGCGTCGTGCCCCCGCCGCCAAGATCCAGCGACTGGTTGAGCCTCGCTTGGACGAAGGACTGCTGCAGCTCCACCGGGATCTGCAGTTTGAAGCTGTCAGAGGCCTGCGCGACCTCCGCCTGCGGCATCGGCTTGGGATTCGCCTTGGGCTTCGCGCCCGCGGTGACCACGGGCCTTAGCCGGACCTGCAGGCCGGTACGCAGTTCTCCCGCGGCAACTGTGACCGGCACGACCCCGAGGCCTTCGGGGTTCAGCGCTAGCCACAGATTGGGGCGCAGCTCGGAGGGCTCGCTCATCCTTGCCCAACCGGCCAGCGCGCGCCGCCTCAGATCCAGCGCGGCGGAGAGCCGCTTGTCCAGAGCGGGCAACATCTGGGTCAGCGTCGTGTCGAACCCCCTCATGACGCTGTCGGTGACATCCACCTCGAGGGGGTGCAGAACACAGCGGTTGCCCGGTACGAGCCGCCGGAGCGTCGAGCGAGCGGTGGTGGCAAGGTTCGGATCGATGGAGACGGTGGAGTCGACGAACACCGTTGCGGTCCGAAACGCCTCTCCCTCGGTGCCGCAAGATCCGGTGATCACGGGACCGGGACAGGGCACCTGCTTGCGGCCCTGCAGCCAGTAGCTCAGCTCGACGCTGGTGGTGATCGCTTCGCTGGAGCCGGTGATCGCCAGCGGCCCACGCCCGATCGAGTAGCCTGCATCGACGCCGCAGGCCGGCGGTGAAGCACCTCCGTCCAGACGATCTTGGAAAGGCTGGATCCCACCCGAGCGCGGCATGTCGTTGTCGACCGCTCTCGCGAGCGGCTCGAGCGGAACGCTGATCGCGATGTTGAGATAGGACAGCTCCGGAGAAGGAGGCGCCTGCGCAGGCAGCGGCGCTTGGGACTGACAACCCGAAAGCGCCGCGACCGCAATCACTGCACTGTGCCAGCGCTTGACCTGTGAACACACGCGGGACGCAAGACCATCTCGTTCCACTTCGGTCTCCCCTGAGGTCACTGCTTGCAACGAACCAGCACGCCGGAATGCACCGGTGCAGGCCGGCAAGGCCGGTATCTTACGCGCTCAGGCTTACGCGGGGTCGCTACGGGGCAGAGGATCGGCAGCCGCGGAGATGTCTCTTACTGCATCGCGACCTGCCAGACGCCATTGACCCCGCTACCCCGGTTGTCGCCGGGCTCCGTGTCCCCGGAGAACAGATAGAGCGGCTTGCCCTTATACGCCCATTGCCTCTGCCCGCCTTCGCGCGCGATCACGGTGAACTTGCCGCTCGACTTGGCGTCGGGGGTCGCCAGCAAGGGCGGCCACGTGAAGGCACATCTCCCGTTGCACTCGCTCTTGCCGCTGCCGGGCACATCATTGTCGTACGTGTACAGCGTCATGCCGGTGGAGTTGGTGAGCACGCCCGCCGTCACCCGTATCGGTGGCGCATCCACGGACGCATGTCCGCCGGGGCCCTGATTCCCGGACGTCGAAGCGCACGCGGTCACGACCGTCGCCGCTAAGATGGCTACTAGCTTATGCATCGTAGATCCCCTTCCAATGAAGAAGTTCGGTTCGCGGTCGCTCCGTCGAAGATGTCGGCGCGCATGCCGCGATCGTGAGCTGCACCCGGCCTGGCCGCCCCGAAACGCGTCGCGATTATAATGGAACGTTGCCGCTGTCCAGTCGGTCGCGCGCGGCCGCCTCGACCCGCGGCCGCCGCCTGAGCGACAAAGCCAGAGGACCCAGCAATGACCTTGCCAGCACCGGGCATCGCCGCCGCCATCTTCGTCGCGCTGCTTAGTCTCCATGCCCGAGCGGCCACGCCACTGGCGGAATGCGATCAAACCGCCTCCGACCGCTTGCAAGTGCATGCCTGCCTGGAGCAAATGACGAAGACGGACTCGGCTGCACTGGTACGCGCGGTAGCCCTTACTCGGAGCCGGTCGCGCAGTTTGAGCCGCCGCTGCCTGGATCGCACAGGCTCTGGGGCCGCGCCGCGTCACCACGCCAGCTAAATCCGCGCACGGCAGCGCCGGTCTACTCGAAAGTGCGCGATGTCTTCGCGTGCTTAAGATTTCGTTAAGCCAGCATTCCTACCGTTGCGGGCGTTGCAGGAGGGTTTGCCTTGCGACACCTTCAACCCAGCAAAGGAGTGCATCCATGCAGCACAAGATTCTGGTCCGCAGCTTGATCGCGGCCGGCCTCGTCACAGCGCTTGTGGCGGGCTACTCTCGGGCCGGCGTCCCCGCGCCCGCGCAACCTCAGGCAGCGACCGCGCCTGCGGCCGTCACCGCACCGGCGGCGACGGCGCAGTTGCCCGGTTTCACCTGGATCGTGCAGAAGTACGGCGCGGCGGTGGTCAACGTCAGCGTCACCACCGAGGGCAAGGCCATGGCGGCGGCCCCCGAAGCCCCGGGTCTGGATCCGAACGACCCGTTCTACGAGTTCTTCAAACGCTTCAAGGGACCCATGCCGCGCGGCAAAGCGCCGATGCATGGTCAAGGCTCGGGCTTCATCGTCAGCTCCGATGGCCGGATTCTGACCAACGCGCACGTCGTGGACGGCGCGCAGGAAGTCACCGTCAAGCTCACCGACAAGCGCGAGTTCAAGGCCAAGGTCGTGGGTGTGGACCGGCAGAGCGATGTCGCTGTCCTGAAGATCGATGCGTCGAATCTGCCGACCGTGCAGTTGGGCAACTCCGCCGACACCAAGGTGGGCGAATGGGTGCTGGCGATCGGCTCCCCCTTCGGTTTCGAGAACTCGGTGACCGCCGGCATCGTGAGTGCGAAGGCACGCGCGCTGCCCGACGAGAACTACGTTCCGTTCATCCAGACCGACGTCGCGGTCAACCCCGGCAACTCCGGTGGCCCTTTATTCAACATGAAGGGGGAAGTCATCGGGATCAACTCGCAGATCTATAGCGACACAGGCGGCTATCAAGGCTTGTCCTTCGCCGTGCCCATCGAAGTGGCCGCCAAGGTGCAGGATCAGCTCGTCGCGCACGGCAAGGTCACGCGCGGCCGGCTGGGCATCACGATCCAGGGCGTCAACCAGGCGTTGGCCGACTCGTTCGGATTGGGCAAGCCCACGGGCGCGCTGGTGAGCTCCGTGGAAAAAGGCAGCCCTGCCGAGAAAGCCGGCGTGGAGCCTGGCGACGTGATCGTCAAGCTCGATGACAATGAGGTTGCCGACTCGAGTGACTTGCCCGCGCGCGTGGCTGAGATCAAGCCGGGCGCTACCGCGAAGCTCGAAGTCATCCGCAAGGGTGTGACGAAGCAGCTGGAAGTGACGGTGGGCGAGCTGAAGGACAAGAAGGTCGCAGCGAGCTCGGATGCGCAGCAGGAGCCGGGCCGGTTGGGAGTCGCAGTGCGCCCGCTCGATCCCGAAGAGCAGCGCCAAGCCGGTGTCAAGGGCGGGCTGCTGGTCGAGAACGCGAGTGGTGCGGCGGCACGTGCCGGCATTCGGCCGGGAGACGTGCTCCTGGCCGTCAACGGCACACCGATCGAAAGCGTAGATCAGCTTCGCACGCTGATGTCCAAAGCGGACAAGCGCGTGGCCATCCTCGTGCAACGCGAGGAAGCCCGGATCTTCGTCCCGGTCGAGCTAGGCTGACCTCGCTCGAGTCAACCGCCGGCGGTGCGCGGCCCCAGGTCGCGCACCGCCAGCCGATTGGGAAGCCGCCGCTTCCTCGTCGTGGCTCCGCCGGTTCGGCCGCCTCGCGCTCTTCTCGGGCGCGCAGCTCAGACGAGCTTCTGCTTCTGCAGCGTTCCGACGATGAGCTGGGCGAAGTCGAGGATGTCTTTCTTGACGTCGGTGGGCGCGAAGGTGTGCGTCGTCCCGGACCAGAGCAGCTGGGATTCGTTGACACCGTACAGGCTGGTCTGAAGCACGATCGTGTTGGTCTGGTACACCATGGGCGGATCGTAGAAGCCGGACCAGGCTCCGGCATATCCGGGATAAAACCCCATCCCCGCACCGGCGTACGCCGGAATGACTTGGGTGTTCACATCCACCCGCACCAGGCGCGTGATCAGCACGCCGTCGGAGCCGGCTTCCTTCACGGCCTGCTTCAACTTTGTCTGTTCGGCCGGACCGCTTTCCGGGATGAATCGGTAGCTTGGGGCGGCGTCCACGCCCACTGCTTTGAGCTGGCTCACGAACGTGTCCTCGAAGTTGCGGCGCAAGTCGGGCTGGCTGGACACACCCACCACCAAGATCTTCTGCAACGGCGGGCCCTTGTAACCGGGGTCCCTCCACGAGTCGGTCAAGGTCGTCGCGGCGCAGGCAACCAACCCCAGGACGACTAGGCACACTACCGGCTTCATGACGCTGTCAAGACGTCGCTTGTTCATTCGCAATCCTCCCTGCAGGGGCGATACGCATTCTGCCTGAACTTTCCCGGATCCGCCGTCTCCCGCTCCTCGGCTGTACTCTCTGGTCGTCCCGCCGCGGTCCGCCACCTCGTCGCCTAAGCGAATTGACGCGGCGGCCAAGCCGGCTCGTCATGGCCGAGGCGCACCGGCGGTCGCGCCCAACGCGGCGGCGTCTCCGCCATGCGTGCAACCGGTGCGAGGTGCCGGATCAAGCCCGCGGGCGAGAACGTCTCCATGGTGATGCGGGCGATCTCTTCCTCCGGCAGCTCCCTGGGAGCATCCGCGATCGATGCGGCATCCAGCAGGCCGAGGTCTACGATCCATTTGCCGGTGCGCGCCAGCGATACGCGCACGTGCCAGCTCCCGCCTTCGCGCGCGCGGCGCAGGAGTGCGACCATCGCGCCGAACGCCATGAGATAGCCGCTCACGTAATCGATCGCCGACACAGGCATGATCTGCGGGCCTCCGCTGCGCCCCTGAATGAGCGCCATGCCGCTCGCACACTGCACGAGCGTGTCGAAACCCCGCCGTGCGGCCCACGGACCGGCACGCCCCCACGCGCTCAGCTCGACGCAGACGATCCCCGGGCGCAGCGCTGCGAGAGCCTGTGCGCCTAGCCCCCGCCCCGCGAGAGATCCCGGCCGATACGACTGCGAGAACACGTCGCAGCGCCCGTCGCGGACGAGCGAGAGGAGCGCCGCGAACCCCGCCGGCTGGCGCAGATCGAGAAAGGTGGAAAGCTTGCCCAGCCCGTTGTCGATCTCGGTGTCCCCCGAGTGCGGCAGGTGGGGCCCGGACACCTTGAGCACATCGGCGCCGTGCTCCGCGAGCGACCGGGCGCACGCGGGACCCGCCAGCACGCGCGTGAGATCGAGGACGCGAACTCCGTCGAGCGGCCGCTGCCCAGAAGCCAGCGGCTCGGGCGGCGCATCGCCGAGCCGCTCGATCTCGACAACGGGCAAGGACGCCACCGCCAGCGATTGCGGATGGCGTGACCATTCATCGGAGTCGCGCACGAAAGCGGCACACCCGCGCGCGGCATGCACCGCATCCTCCAGTGCGAGGCCGTCCCATTCGCGCAGCGCGCGGGCGACCGCTTCCCGATCGGCATCCGACGCAAGGCCAAGCACGCCCAATGCCGCCGCGCGATGGTTCGGAAAGTTGCAGTGAAGGTATACCCAGCGCTCGCCCCTCGCTCGGTACAGCCCGCTGAGGGGATCGGCAAGGGACTCCGGAACCGCGCCGCCGATGCGCAGATAGCGTGCGCTTCGCAGCGCCGCGACCGCGTGACGCAGGTCGACCGAGATCCGCTGGCGCCGGTTCTCATCCGCGCGCAGCGCCCATATCTCCGCCGCAGCCATAGCGCAGGCGGCGATCGCCGCAGCCCCTGCCGCGCCGATCCGGAAACGCGTCAGGAACACAGGATCGGTGCCGCGGATCTCGACGTCGTCGCCTACGGGCCGGGCGAGAGCGGCCAGGTTCAGCAGCTCGTTCAGTGCGGCATGGGGCATGGTCGCAGCCTGGCAGAAGCTACGCCAGATGCACGCCGGGTGCTTGCGAGCAAGGCGATGCCGAGCCCTCTCCGAGGGCCGGTCGTCCGGCGAGCTGCGCTTCGGCGGCTAGCGTCTGCTCGCCTGTGCTCTTGTTCCCGCGCTTCGAGCGCGGCTGCCCGTCGTGCTCATTTCTGGTCCGCCTTCAGGCAGGCTTCGAGCGACTTTTTGAACTGCCGCATCCACCGTCCTTCCGCGAGCATCTTCGCGAGGCGCTCGCGCTCGTCCTCGTCGGAGATGTCGGTATAGGTCTTGTACCCCATGCGGCGCGCCGCGCCTTCGACGATGCCCAGCGCATCGTCGAGTGACTGCTTCGCCTGTGGGTCGCCAGCTGCGGCGTCGACCGGATCGATGCATGTAGTGAGCTTCGCATCCGGGATCTCGTCGTGGGGGAACAGGTCGTGTCCGAGCATCAGCAGCGTCTCGCCCTGTTCCGGGGTGAGGTTCTTGAGACCCGCTGCCCACGCGCTGCTGGAGTCGGCCGCCTGGCTGGAGAGCGCCGGAAGAACGAGGCCGAGCACGCCGGCGGTCAGCACCGACGCGACCTGGTGCTTGCCGCGGCGACGAGTGAGGAAAATGTAGGCCACTGTCTCCTCCCGATGTGGACCGCGGTCATTGTCCACGAAATCCTGCACCCCCGCTATGCCTGAAAGCTGCAGCGGCCGGCCGAAGCGTTGTTCGTGTGCGGCACCACCGTTCGAGCCACCCGCTGCTACTCGATATCGGCTGCCGCGCCGAGTGTGGACCCGATCTCGGCGTGGATGACAAGGTCCGCGTGCGCGTCCTGTGCAGTCGCTTCCCGGTTCACGATAACCAGCTTGGCTCCGCGGAGCTTGGCCATGCGCGGCAGCTCCGCGGCGGGGAGGACCGCGAGCGAGGACCCGAGCACCAGGAACAGGTCGGACGCTAGAGCTTCGTCCTCGGCGCGCTGCATCGCTTGCAGCGGCATGCGCTGCCCGAATGAAATGGTGGCAGTCTTCACAATGCCTCCGCAGCTCACGCAGACGGGCAGCGTGCCGGCTTGCTCGAAAGCAGACAGGATCGGATCCAGCTCGTGCCGCAGACCACAGTCCAGGCAAGCGGCATACGTGCCGTTGCCATGCAGCTCCACCAGCTTGTCCTCGGGGACGCCGGAGCGCTGATGCAGCCCGTCGATATTCTGCGTCAGCACGCACGCGCAGATGCCGCTGCGGACAAGCTGCGCCACCGCCCGGTGCCCGCGGTTGGGCTCCGCCGCGCGCAGCGTGCGGTCGGTGATAAGCTTGCGGCGCCAGGCCTCCCGGCGCATCGGTTCGGAGGTCACGAAGTCCTGATAGTCGATCGGCTGCATGCGCGACCACAGCCCGCCCGGGCTGCGGAAGTCGGGAATGCCGGATTCCGTGCTGATGCCGGCACCGGTGAAACACACGGCATACTTGGCAGCACGAAGCAGCTCACGCAGATGGGCGACGGGGTCGTGCATCTCGGCAATGTGCAGCGGCGATGTGCCGTTTGAATACCATCGCCGGCCGCACCGTGTCAAATGCCCCGGCCGGCGCCCTGCTGGGTCCCTGGGAGAGAATCCACGCACGCAGGGCATGCGGTAACATGTGCTTCGATTCCGGACGAGGATAGCCTATGGAAGGCCCAACAAAGATGATGAGCGCCGACGCGCTGTCCGCGCGCGTGGGCACCGTTTTGGGCGTCTCGGAGTGGATCCGGATCGACCAGGACATGATCGACGCATTCGCCGATCTCACGCAGGATCACTACTACATCCACGTCGATCCCGCGCGCGCAGCTTCCACGCCGTTCGCCGGGACGATCGCGCACGGGTTTCTCACCCTGTCGATGCTGTCGGTGATGGCATACCAGACGTGCCCGACCGTCGAGGGCACGAAGACGGCGGTCAACTACGGATTCAACCGGCTGCGCTTTGTCGCGCCCGTGCGCACCGGGTCGCGCGTGAGGGGACGGTTCGTTCTGAAAAGCTTCGACGTCCAGTCGGGTTCCCGCTGGCGGTCGATCTACGAGGTCACGGTGGAGATCGAAGGCGCGCGCAGGCCGGCGCTCGTCGCCGAGTGGATCGCAGCCGGGTTCCTATAGTTCCACATCCTCCGAGAGCCGCGGCGATCGACGGCGGTCGAGCGAACGGCTGCCGCGCGCTGGCGCCGCCTTGCGCGGCCGGTACCTCAAGCCGATAAGTCCCTCGGCGTGCTTGTCACACGCGGCCTGCGCCGGGTGCGCATCTTCGCCCTCCCGGAACGCAGGTTCCACACGTCCTTCAAGATGTCGAGCAGCGCGTCGATCACCGGGTCTCGCTCCCGCTCGCGCAGATAGAGGAACTGCAGGGTCGTCGCCAGCCGGACATCGTTCCACAGACAGACTTCGCCCGCTTTCTGCGCCTCGAGCGCGAGATCTTCCCGCATCAGTGCCATGCCCAGGCCGGAGACCACGAGTGAGCTGACCACGGCTTCGTCGTCGGCTTCGACGACCTTGGTGGGTACGACGTCGTGCTCCCGGAACAGCGCACTCGCGAGTTGGTAGTGAGTGCTGATCGAGGGCGCCATGATCCACGGCTCAGCGGCCACCTCAATCCAGCCAGCGCTGCCAATTCGCTCCCGCCAGGCGGCGGGCGCGACGATCCGGTAGGCGATCTCGCGCAGCGGACAGCTGGCGACGCTGCGGTGCGTTAGCTCCCCGTAGTAGAAGCTCGCGTCCAATTCGCCGTCGCGTACCTTGGCGAACGCCGCGCCCGAGACTTCGTGGTGGAGCTGGATCTCGATCAGCGGGTAACGCTCGATCGCGGCACTGGAAAGCTCGGCGACCCGGATGAATTGCGGGTCGGATACGGTTCCCACGCGCGCGATGCCGGTGGTCTCTCCCTTGATCGCCCGCGCCTCGTTGCGCAGCGCTTGGGCGGCAGAGAGCAACATCTGAGCGTCGCCGACGAGTCGCTTCCCCGCGGACGTCAACACCATCCCGTTGGGGGTGCGCTCGAACAGCGCGACCTCCAGCTCATCCTCGAGCGCCTTGATCTGCGCGCTCAGCGCGGGCTGGCTGAGATGCAGCTTTTCCGCGGCACGCGTGAGATGACCGAGCGCGGCGACCTCGACAAAGCTGCGTAACTGATAGAGCTCCACCCATCCTCATCCAGAACTCGACAGACCATACTCTAGCACAAAATGGTGCGACGCAACGTGAACTCGGCCGAGGCATAAGAAAAACGGATGACGGCCATCTAAACATGCGATTGGAGTTGCCGGCCGACCTCGCGTAGGCTGGTGTCCGTACCGCTGGATGACTTTAACCCTTTGCTACATAAGGTGTTTAGTATGGAAACGAGAACTCTTTGGAATGAGCGCCTTGGCGTCTTGATCGCGGGTGCGGGGCCCGCGAGCGCGCTGGCCTATGCGCTGGGCAAGACCGTCTTCGAGCCGATGATGTTGCAGCGCGCGACCGTTTCAGAAGAGATCGGCTCGGCTGCCGTGAAACCCGTCTTCGGAGGCGCCCCCAAACGCGGCGAGCCGGCGCGATCCGGCGGCCGGGACCGGTCGCGAAGCTGGCTGATCCGGCTGTTCGATCGCCTGGAGACGTGGTCCTGGGAACGTCAGGTCCGCGAGCGCGAGGCCTATCTCGCACAGTCGCGAGACCTGGCCGACCTGGAGTACCGGATGCGCCGGCTCGACCGAACCACGCTCTTGCGCGGGCGCTCGCTGAGCTGACGAGCCGCTGACTTGGCGTGGTCCATCCCAAGGTGTAACGCCTTCGTTCTCAGGTTTAGGAGATACGCATGAAAAATTGGACGGATAAGGTCGTGAGCTGGCTCGTAGGGGCCTGGATCGGCAACGTCGGAATCGAATCTGCCCAAACGTCCGACCCCGAGCGTCGCATTCGAGAGCTGGAGGAGCGCGGGCGTAAGCTGTTCCTCCCTTGATGCTTGCAGCATGTACTCGGCGTCGGCCCGGCCGCTGCATCGCATCCTCGGCTCTCGGCCCTGCACTCCCGGCGCAACGCCAGCCAGCACAGCGGGCGGAGTCTAGCTAGGGGATAATGGCCGGCGTGCCGCGTCTCAAGCGCTGCCCGTTCGCCGCACGAAACAGGCTCGAATTCGAAGCTCGCGACGCCGGTCCGCAGACCATGGCGGAAGCAGCCGAGCCATCCGCCGGAGGAGACTGGATATGACCGCTGTCACGCCGAGAGCCCCCAATCACGCCAACCTAGCACCGCTGGCCTCGCGCTTCGTGGAGGTCGCGGCATTGCCCTGGGAGAAGACCCTCCATCCCGGGTGCGAGACCAAGACGCTCGTGGTGGACCGGGAGTCCGGGTTGCTCACTATGTTGTTGAGGATGGCCCCGGGCGCGAAGCTGCCGGATCACGAGCACGTGCTGGTCGAGCAGACCTACGTCCTCGAGGGCAGCCTCGTGTGCGGCGAGGGCGTGTGCAGGGCCGGAGAATTCGTATGGCGGCCCGCGGGCAGCCGACACGAGGCGTGGGCCGGACCGCAGGGCGGGCTGATGCTCGCCATGTTCCAGATCCCGAACCGCTTCCATCAAGCCGACGGGCGCGAGGTCGACTTCCTCGGCAGCGATTGGGAGAAGACCTGGGGCGCAGTCCACGCGCGCCAGGAGCAAGCGAAGTTCGCCTGACCGTCTCGAGCGCGCGTCGGGTTGGCGCGCCAGCCGGCCTGCCGTTCGAGCTCCTCACGGCAACGCACTACTCCGCCACGCGCAGATCAGCTTCCAGAGTGGCGCCTGAGTCGTCGAGATCCGCTTCGTGCCCAGCCCGCCGGCTTCGATCCCGCCCTGGAGGCTAGAGTCACGGGAGTGGTTGTCTGAGGCCGTTGCTCGGCGCTAAGCTGGTGACTTCCTTGTGCATGAGGCGAGCAACCGTGACACACGGCAGGATCGTGACCGCGGAGGTCACTTATGCGGTCGATACCGGCGAGAAGCCGGTGAACGAGACATTCGCCGCCGGGCAGATCATCCGCCGGCGCACCGGAGCGACCGAACGGCGCGCCATGCCGATCCGCGACGGCCGGCCGCTGACCGGCCAGTTCTCGCTCGACCAGAACGGCTTCGCGCTCGTAGAGCACAAGACCGCGGTAACGGACTTTTTCGACGCCGGGCAGATCGCGAGCGTGTATTACCCGGAGATCGTGCGGCTGGTGCAGTCCGTCTCGGGTGCGTCGCGAGTCGTGGTCTTCGATCACACCCTGCGCAGCGGCGATCCGGCGCAACAGGAAGCGAGAAAGATCCGCGAGCCCGCGCTGTGGGCGCACAACGACTACACCGAGTGGTCCGGACCCCAACGCGTGCGCGACATCCTCCCCGATGAGGCGGAGCGCCTTTTGCAGCACCGTTTCGCGATCATCCAGGTGTGGCGCGCCATCGATGGACCCATCCAGTCGCATCCTCTGGCTCTGGCTGACGCACGCAGCGTTTCCTCGGACGACCTGCTCCCGGCTGAGCGCCGCTACCCCAACCGAGTGGGCGAGACCTATCAGCTCAAATACAACGCGGCGCACCGCTGGTTCTATTTTCCGCACATGCGGCGCGAAGAGGCGCTGGTATTCAAGGTCTACGACTCCGAGCGCGACGGCAGGGCGCGCTTCACGCCCCATACCTCGTTCGACGATCCGACGTCGCCCACGGACGCGCCGCCGCGACAAAGCATCGAGGCGCGGACCCTCGCCTTTTTCCTCCCCGAGACGCGGTAAGTCGAAGTCGGCATGGCACGGCAGCGGCGCGCACTGGTCATTGGCGGCTCTCTGGGCGGGCTGTTCGCCGCAAGCCTGCTGCGCAACGCCGGATGGCAAGCCGACGTCTTCGAGCGCGTGCCGGAGGAACTGGCGGGTCGCGGCGCGGGTATCGTCACGCACCCCGAGCTGCTCGAGACCCTGGCCCGGTGCGGAGCCGAGGTCGACGAAACGATCGGCGTCGAAGTTCCCGCACGGATCACGCTGGACTCGGCGGGGCACATCATCGGGGAGCTCCCCTTCAAACAGATCATGACGTCGTGGGGCCGGCTATACGCGCTGCTCAAGGACTGCTTACCGATCGACGCGTATCACCCAGGTCATTCGCTCGAGCGCATCGAAGAGACACGACAGGGCGTGGTCGCGCGCTTCGAGAATGGCCTGCGGGTGGAGGGCGACCTGCTCGTTGGCGCGGATGGCATCCGGTCCACGGTCCGTGCACAGGTCCTGCCCTCAGCCACGCTCCAATACGCCGGGTATGTCGCATGGCGGGGGCTGGTCGAGGAGCCGGCAATTTCCGCGGCGACCCACGCCATGCTGTTCGAGCGACTCGCCTTCTGCCTGCCACCGGGAGAGCAGATGCTCGGCTACCCCGTGGCCGGCGCCGCGAACACGACCGAGCACGGACGCCGGCGCTACAACTTCGTCTGGTATCGGCCCGCGGCGGAGGATTCGAGCCTCCCCGAGCTGCTCACCGACGAGAGCGGACACGTGCACCAGGTATCGATCCCCCCGCCGCTCATCCGCAGGCAAGTCGTCTCCCGCATGCAGCAAGATGCCGATACCTTGCTCGCACCGCAGTTCGCCGAGATCGTGCGCCTCACGCAGCAGCCGTTCTTCCAGCCGATCTATGACGTCGAGTCGCCGCAGTTGGCGTTTGGCCGGGTAGCCCTGGTGGGTGACGCAGCGTTCGTTGCGCGCCCGCATGTGGGCATGGGGGTGAGCAAGGCAGCCGGGGACGCGGTCGCCTTGGCCGACGCGGTGAGCGCCGTCGAAGATATCGGCGAAGCGCTGCGGCGATACGAGACCGCCAGGCTGGGCTTTGGCGCCGCGATTATCGCGCGCGCGCGGCATCTGGGAGCCTACATGCAGGCGCAGATCAAGACGCCGCACGAGCGACAGATGGCGGAGCGCTATCGTACGCCCGAGGCCGTGATGCGCGAGACGGCCACGCCAGAGAGCATGTGGAGTACGAATCCGGCGTAGGATGAGCGCAACGCGCCCTGCGCGGCCCTGTCCAACCATCGATCAGCAAGGAGGAGAACCATGGCAACCACCATCGGCGATGTCATCACGCCCGGCCAGGAGAATGCGTTCACGGTGAGAAGCACGCACCCGGGATCGCTCAGGGACCTGGCGCCGCAATACAAGCAGCTTCTGAGCGAGCCGGTCACCGCCTCGCTCACCACCGTGAGCTCCAAGGGCGAGCTGCAGGTCACCCCGGTGTGGGTCGGCAACGACGGCACCTACATCGAGCTCAACTCCGCGCGCGGGCGCCTCAAGGACCGCAACCTGCGCGCCAACGGCAAGGTGACGCTGCTGTTCATGAACCCGAAAAATCCCTACCACTGGATGTCGATCAACGGCAAGGTGGTCGACATCATCGACGAAGACGACAAGGCGCGCGGGCAGCTGGCCACCAAGAGCATCGACTCGCTGGCGCTGCGCTACGTGAACCAGACACCCTATCCGTTCCGCGACCCGAAGGGCGAGGTGCGCGTGCTCTACAAGGTCGAGCCGACGCAGATCCTCACCTTCGGCAACCCCTGAGCGGTAGACCGGCCTCGTAGCCGCAACGCTCGCGTACGGCGCAAGCACGCCGTGCCGAGCCGTACGCTCGCCAGGCCTTACCCGATCGTCATCATGGCACTTGACTCCTCGCTCCTCGAGGTCGATGCGTATCGCCGCTTCAGCGAGGCCGAGCTACGCACCCTCGCGCACGAAGCGGACTCCGACGCGCTGATCGCCCAAGCCGGCCGTTGGCGCGATCTGGCGCACGGCGACGTCATCTCCTACTCGCGCAAAGTCTTCATCCCGCTTACCCGGCTGTGCCGGGACGTGTGCCATTACTGCACCTTCGCGCAGCCGCCGCGCGCGGGAACGCGCTGCTATCTGACTCCCGATGAGGTGCTGGAAATCGCTCGTGCGGGCGAGCTCGCGGGCTGCAAGGAAGCGCTGTTCACGCTGGGGGATAAACCCGAGCTGCGCTACTCGGCGGCGCGCACCGAGCTGGCCGAGCTGGGACACGCCAGCACCCTGTCTTACCTCGCGCGGATGTGCGAGCTGGTGCTGCGCGAGACGAGCCTGCTGCCGCATGTCAACCCCGGTGTCATGACGCGCGAGGAGATCGCGCTGCTTCGCAGCGTGAGCGTGTCACAAGGCATCATGCTGGAGAGCGTCTCCGAGCGGCTGTGCCGCAAGGGCGGCGTACACTATGGCTCGCCCGACAAGGCGCCCGCCGTCCGGCTCGACACCCTGCGCGTCGCCGGGGAGCTCAAGGTCCCGTTCACCACCGGCATCCTCATCGGCATCGGCGAGACCCGTGAAGAGCGCGTGGACTCGCTGCTCGCGATCCGCGCGCTGCACGAACGCTACGGGCACATCCAAGAAGTGATCGTGCAAAACTTCCGCGCCAAGCCCGGCACGAAGCTGGCGCGCGCAGCGGAACCGGAGCTCGAGGACCTGATGTGGACCCTGGCCCTGGCGCGCCTGACCTTCGGTCCCGAGATGAACCTGCAGGCGCCGCCGAACCTCACGCCGAGCGCCTACCCACGGCTGATCGCGGCCGGGCTGAACGACTGGGGTGGGGTATCACCGGTCACGCCCGATCACGTGAATCCGGAGGCGCCTTGGCCCGAGATCGCGCGGCTGCAAGAGAACACCGAGAGCGCCGGCAAGGTGCTAGTCGAGCGGCTCGCCGTGTATCCCCGCTATTGCCGGGACGCGCAGAGCTGGCAGCATCCTGACCTTGCGACGCGCGTACTGCGCGCAGTCGACGCGGACGGATTCGCGCGCACCGACGATTGGTCGCCGGGTCAGCTCGAACCGCCGCCCACCGCCGGTCGCTCCGGCTCGGTCGGCTCCACGATCGAGCGCATCCTCGCCGACGCCTGGGATGGCGCGACGTTGTCCGAGCGGGACATCGTGCGCCTGTTCCGCGCGCGCGGCGCGCAGTTCCAAGCGGTGTGCGCCTCCGCCGACGAATTGCGCCGGCGCACGGCCGGCGATGTGGTGCGCTATGTGGTGAACCGCAACATCAACTACACCAACCTGTGCGCCTATCGCTGCCAGTTCTGCGCGTTCTCCAAGGGCAGGCTGGGCGACGACCTGCGCGGCGCGCCCTACGACCTGGCGCTGGAGGAGGTCGTGCGGCGCGCCCGCGAAGCGTGGGACCGCGGCGCAACCGAGGTGTGCATGCAGGGGGGAATCCATCCCGATTACACGGGCGAGACCTATCTCGCCCTGTGCCGCGCGGTGAAGTCGGAGCTCCCGCACATGCACGTGCATGCGTTCTCGCCGCTGGAAGTCGCGCACGGTGCGCACTCGCTGCGCATCCCGGTACACGAGTTCCTGTGCCGCCTCCATGACGCTGGCCTGGGGACGCTGCCGGGAACGGCGGCAGAGATCCTGGACGACGAAGTCCGCCGCGTGATCTGTCCCGACAAGCTCGCGACAGGGCGATGGCTGGAGGTGGTGGAAACCGCGCACCGCGTGGGCTTCCGCAGCACCGCGACCATCATGTTCGGGCATGTCGAAGGATACGAGCACTGGGCCCGCCATCTGTTGCTGATCCGCGCGTTGCAGGCGCGCACCGGCGGCTTCACCGAGTTCGTGCCGCTGCCGTTCGTCCACATGGAAGCGCCGATGTACCTCAGAGGCAGAGCACGCAAGGGGCCGACCTATCGGGAAGCCGTGCTGATGCATGCCGTCGCACGCCTTGCCCTGCATCCGCTGCTGCCCAACGTGCAGGTGTCCTGGGTGAAGATGGGGCCCGACGGCGTGCGCGCATGCCTGCAGGCCGGCGCGAACGATCTAGGCGGCACCCTGATGAACGAGAGCATCTCGCGCGCCGCAGGCACCTGCCACGGGCAGGAGCTGCCGCCGCGGCAAATGGATGAGCTGATCGCATCCTGCGGCCGCGTGCCGCAGCAGCGGACTACCCTCTACGCGCCACCGCCTCCGGAGCAGCGCGAGCGGTCCTACTCCGCGCAGCCGCTCGAGCCGATCGTGCAGACGCCAGCGGGCAAGCGCGCACGGATCGGGGCGCGGCCGACGGCGCCAGCGTCGCAGTGACTCCCCGCACATCACGCACGAGGAACGATCCATGGACTATGGCTTCAGCATTCCGACACGAGGCGCGCTCGCGACCCGAGACGCAATCACTTCGCTCGCCAAGCGGGGCGAGCAGCTCGGGTTCGCCTATCTCGCCATACCCGACCACATCGTGATCCCACGCCAGATCGAATCGCCCTATCCGTACAACGTGGCGCGCAAGATGGTCGGCGCGGCCAGCGGAGACTGCCTGGAGCAGCTGGCGTTGATGGCGTATCTCGCAGCCGCGACCAGCAAGGTGCGGCTGCTCACGTCGATCATGGTCGTCCCGCATCGCAGTCCCGTGTTCACGGCCAAAGCCCTGGCCACCATCGATGTGCTCTCGCAGGGACGCGTGACCGTCGGGTGCGGTGTGGGCTGGATGGACGAGGAGTTCCAGGCCGTGGGCGCTCCGCCGTTTGCCGAGCGCGGCAAGGTCACCGACGAGTATCTGCGGATCTTCAAGACGCTGTGGATCGAGGACGCGCCGCACTTCGAGGGCAGCTATGCGCGCTTCGCGAACATCAGCTTCCTGCCGAAGCCGTTGCAGAAGCCGCACGTGCCGCTGTGGATCGGCGGCGAGAGCCCGGCGGCGCTGCGCCGTGTCGTTGCGCTGGGGGATGCGTGGTATCCGATCGGCTCCAACCCGCAATTCCCGCTGGATACCGCGGAGCGCTATTCCCAGGCGCTCGCCGGCCTGCGCGAGGAAGCAAGCCGCGCCCGTCGCGATCCGGCGAGCATCGAGCTTGCCTACTGGGCATCCTGGTACAAGGAGGGTCAGAGCGGCACGGCCGACAACGGCGAGCGCCAGTTGTTCACCGGCAGCGATGCCGACGTGGCGCGCGATATCGACGGGTTCCGATCGCTGGGCGTGCGCCACCTCTTGTTCAACTTCGTGCGGGCCACGCTGCCCGAATCGCTCTCGGCGATGGAGCGCTTCGCCGC
>Ga0335077_10002783_pt1 | contig 20995 bp, 17 predicted proteins | sample Lox_Sample_31_FD_207151 | JGI IMG/M metagenome (GOLD analysis project Ga0335077, IMG submission 207151) | Soil microbial communities from Loxahatchee National Wildlife Refuge, Florida, United States - Lox_Sample_3.1 | ecosystem: Environmental > Terrestrial > Soil > Wetlands | place: USA...
GGCGAGAGAGATCGAGGTGTCGGTGCTGGGGAATTATGAGCCGAAGGCGTCCGTGCCCGGCGAGATCGTGCCGCACCGGGAGTTCTACGACTACGCGGCGAAATATCTGGAAGAGGGGACGCAACTGATGATCCCGGCGGAGCTGAAGCCGGCACAGGTCCAAAAGATTCAAGACACGGCGGTGAAGGCGTTCCGGGCGCTGGAATTGAGTGGGATGGCGCGGGTGGACTTTTTCCTGGAGAAGAAGGGGCACAAGCTGTATCTGAACGAAGTGAACACGATTCCGGGCTTCACGTCGATCAGCATGTATCCGAAGCTGTGGGAAGCGAGCGGGATATCGTTCCGCGAGCTGATCGACAGGTTGATTGAACTGGCATTTGAAATACATCGAGAGAAGGCCCGGACGAAGTACGCGATTGAATTGCCGGAAGGCGCCGGCGGGGCGTTGACGAACTAGCGGTGATCTCCGAGGCGCAGCGGTCCGCCTCCGAAGGCGGACCCTACATTCCTAGCAAAGCGAGAAATCACTCTTCGCCATAACTAAGAAAAGAGAGATTCCTCACTCCGCAGACTACGTTCGGAATGACGTGATTGTGAGTATTTCGGCAAAACGCAAGCCCGCGCGAACGGTCCGCCTCCGAAGGCGGACGCTATAACGTTTCCACCGTTGATCTAGAGGAAACATTTCGGGGCTGGCGGGCGTCCAAATGAATGAGAAAGTTTGCGAGGCGGTATTGCTCCTGATAGAGTTTGCCCAGCAGGCGGCACGGAATGGGTGCCGTCCTCCGTAGAAGGCTGGCATGAAAGCCGGCGCTACAGGGAAGAACGAGGAGAGTGAGTCCGGATGGAACGAATAACACTGCTCGATCCCCCGCCCGTTACGAGTCACAAGTCGCAAGCGTGGACGATCACGGGAGTAGTGCTGGCGCTGGCGCTTGCGGCGGCGTTGTATTTTACGTTCCGCTATTACCCCGAGACAAAAGTGACGGGAGAATTTTTTGACGCGTTGGTGACGGGCAACACGAGCAAGGCGTATGAAGTGTGGAAGCCGACGCAGAGCTACCGGATGAGCGATTTTATGGCGGATTGGGGTCCGACGGGATACTACGGTCCGGTAAAGAGCTACAAGATCATGGGGGCGAGGGCGCCGAAAAAAAGCGATTCGGTGGAAGTGAACGTGGCGATCAGCCCGTATGCGCCGCTGCCGCCGGACTCGGATGCGGAGAAGAGCAGCAAGACGCGAGTAGTGACGTTGTGGATTTCGCCGCAGGACAAGTCGTTCAGTTTCCCGCCCTAGTTTGAATTCGAAAAAACAGATTGGTTTTGACCAGACGCTGGGATGGAGAGCCTTCGCGCGCAAACAGCGCGCTTAGGGTCACACTCACACTGAAGGGTGTGCTACGAGCGAAGGTCGTCGAGGGCAGCGGCGAGTTCGCCGGTGTTGATGGTGGCGGTGCCGAGTTTGCCGACGACTACACCCGCGGCGGTGTTGGCGAGAAGGGCGGCGTCGGGCAAGGACGCGCCCGCGGCGACGGCGAGTGAGAGAACGCTGAGCACGGTGTCGCCGGCACCGGTGACATCAAAGACCTGACGGCCGCTGGCGCCGCGTTCGATGCCGGGCTGGCCTACGCGCGCATAGGTAACTTCAAAACTTGTGGCGGGGATGTGAAGATGGCGCGGCGAGCCTTCCTCAAAGAGGCTCATTCCCTGCTCTCCACGGGTGATGACGACGGCGGCAGCGCCGAAATGAGGAAGGAGGGCCCGGCCGGCCTCTTCGATCGATGGATCGGTATTCAAGGAACGGGCTACGTAAGAACTGGCTTCTTTCTTATTGCAGACAACCACTTGTGCGCCGTGGTAGGCGAAAAGCCGCGAAGTCTTGGGCTTAACAAAAACCGGGACCTTAAACCGATGGCAGGCGTGAAGGACGCGCTCCGCGAAGGGATCGGTTAGCAGTCCCTTGTCGTAATCGGAAATGATAAGGGCCTTCTGGGACGGCAAGGTTCGAAGAAGCAGGCGGAAGAGTTTCTCTGCGGAGTCAGGAGAGAGCGGGTCGCGACGCTCATCGTCGATGCGAACGATTTGCTGGTGACCAGCGATGACGCGAGACTTGACGGTGGTTTTGCGATGGGGATCGGCGAGCACGCCGGAGTCGTCGATGCCGTCGGCGGCGAGACAATGGCGAAAGTCGGAACCGGGGTCGTCGTCGACAATCTTTGAGGACGCGGACTTCCTGCCACCAAGCACACCGAAAGGCTGGACACGCGCACCGAGGGCGGCAATATTCGCAGCGACGTTGCCCGCGCCGCCGAGACGATTCTTTTGCTCGACGAAATCGATGACCGGAACCGGGGCTTCGGGGGACAGGCGGCTGGCGTTGCCCACGAGATAGCGATCGAGCATAAGGTCGCCGAGAACGGCGACGCGGACTTTCCGAAAGCGCGGGAGCAGGCGTTTGAGTCTGGCGATATCGGCGGGGCTAATGGTTGTCATCGGGCGAGTGGCACGGATCAATCGGCGGAGATTTTCGCTTCTTCGAGAAGCATCACGGGAATGTCGTCGCGGACAGGGTAAACGCGCTTGCAGACATCGCACTTGAGGCCGGAGCCATCGGGGAGAAGTCGGACAGGTTTCTTGCAGACGACACAGACGAGGATGTCGAGCAGTTGCTGAGCAATCGGCATAAGACGGTCTCCGGGGTGAAGAAGAAACTGTACCAGAGAGGGGCGAGCAGGGCCAACCGGCAGCGTGGGCTGTGATGTTTAGTAGAAGGCGACAAGCCAGACTGTCGATGTAGCGGGTGTCGCTGAGAACAAGGGAGAATTTCAGAAGGCGAGCGGGTGGAGACTGGTGAGGTTCAAGTGATGAAGAAACTAGGGGCGATCTGTCTGGGGATGATGGCAGTTTTGATCACGCCACGCGAATGGGCGCAGACCCCCGCGGAATTACGAGAACTGGCGAAACAACAAGACGAGAAGCACGACGAACTGGTGAGCATCGAGAAAGATATGGCGCGTGCGATGCAGTGGAATAACGGGACGATCTTCCGACGAATTTATGGGGACGATTTCGTGGGGATACTGCCGACGGGGCAGGTGATGGATAAAGCGGGCTGGATCGCAACGGTCGAGAATCCGGGGGTGAAATACACGTCGTTTATCGCGACGGATATCAAGGTGAGGATGTTTCAGGACACGGCGGTGGTGACATGCCTGTGGAGCTCGCAAGGAATGCAGGGCTCGCGCGCGTTTTCGAAGCAATGGCGGGTAACCCACGTGTATGTGTACGGACAAAGGGGATGGAAGACGGTGGCAAGCCAGGAAACGCTGCTGCCGGGCTGATCCGAACTGACGGCTGCATCGGGTAAACAGAGAAGTTTTGTTGCGCGGGGCGTCAAACTCACAGAGAATTGCGGGTTGAGGTGACTATGAAGGTCCGAGTGATGTGGGTGTGTCTGCTGGCGGTCGCCTTGAGCGGAGTGGCGGCAGCGCAGAAAGCAGGGACTGGCAGTCCGGAGGAGCCCGTTCTGCCGTACACGCCGAGCCTAGATTTGAACTCGATGGATAAGGCGGCGGATCCCTGTGTGAATTTCTACCAGTACTCCTGCGGAGGATGGAAGAAAAACAATCCGATACCGGCGGACCAGACGTCGTGGTCGGTGTACGGGAAGCTGTACCAGGACAATCTGCAATTCCTGAGGGGGATTCTGGAGCAGGCCTCGGTGAACAAGGCCGGGCGAACGCCGGTGGAGCAGAAGATTGGGGATTTCTACGCGGCGTGCATGGATGAGGCGGTGGTGGATAAGCAGGGACTGGCGCCAGTTCGAGGCTACCTGGACGCGGTGGAGAAGCTGAAGAGCGCGAAGGAAATTGCGCCGGTGGTGGCGGAGCTGCAGCTGGTATACGGGCGGCCGATGCTGTTTTCAGGGGGGTCGACGCAGGACCCCGACGATTCGGAGAAGATTATTGCGGAGCTGGATCAGGGCGGGTTGGGATTGCCGGATCGCGATTACTACACGAAAGACGACGCGAAGTCGAAAGAGACGCAGGGAAAGTATGTGGAACACATACAAAAGATTTTTGAGCTGATGGGCGAGGATGCGACGACGGCAAAGAAGGATGCAGAAACGGTGATGCGGATGGAAACGGCGCTGGCGAAAGCGTCGATGACGAGAGTGGACCGGCGGAATCCGTACAACCTGAAGCACAAGATGAAGATGGCGGAGCTGGATGCGCTGGCGCCGAATTTTGACTGGAAAGCATATTACGGGGTCGCACCGTACCCGGCTTTCGAGATTCTGAATGTTGATACGCCGGATTTTTTCAAAGGCGTGAACGAGCAACTAAAGAGCGAGCCGCTCGACAGCTGGAAAACCTATCTGAGGTATCACATCGTGGATGCGGCGTCGCCGTACCTGTCGTCGGGATTCGTAAACGAACAATTCGATTTTTACCGGAAGTACCTGCGAGGAGCGAAGGAACAGCAGCCGCGATGGAAGCGTTGCGTGAGCTACACGGACCGCGGTCTGGGAGAGGCGCTCGGGCAGGTGTATGTGGCGAAGGTGTTTTCGCCAGAACTGAAGGCGAGCACGGTGGACATGGTGGTGCGCATCGAAGATGCGATGGCGATCCGGATCAAGAACCTGGACTGGATGGGGCCGGAGACGAAGGAGCAGGCGCTGAAAAAGCTGCACGGCATTCGAAACAAGATCGGGTATCCGGATAAATGGCGGGACTACAGCAGCGTGGTGATCACGCGGGATGATTTTGCAGGCAACGTGGCACGGGCAAGCGCGTTCGAACGGCGGCGGGAGATCAACAAGATCGGGAAACCGCTGGACCGGGGGGAATGGGGCATGAGTCCGCCGACGGTAAACGCGTATTACGACGCACAGATGAATGACATCAATTTCCCGGCCGGCGTGCTGCAGCCGCCGCTTTACGACGCGAAGATAGACGCGGCGCCGAATTATGGAGATACCGGCGGCACCATCGGGCACGAACTGACGCACGGGTTTGACGATGAAGGGAGCCAGTTTGACGCGAACGGGAATTTGAAGAACTGGTGGACCAAGGAAGACCGCAAGAAGTTTGACGAGCGGACGAAGTGCGTGGAAGACCAGTATGCGGGCTACTTCGTGGTGGATGATATCCACATCAACAGCAAGCTCACACTGGGCGAGGACGTGGCGGACCTGGGTGGAGAGATTCTGGCATACATGGCCTGGCAGGACGCGACGAAGGGCCAGAACCTGCAGCCACGGGACGGGCTGACGCCGGAGCAGCGGTTTTTCATCGGGTTCGCGCAGTGGGCGTGCGACAACGACCGGGAAGAAGAGTTGCGAGTGAGAGCGGCGACGGATCCACATTCCCCAGCGCAATACCGCATCAACGGAGTGGTGGTGAACATGCCGGAATTCGCCAAGGCGTTTGGGTGCAAGGCGGGACAACCGATGGTGAATCCGCCGGCGAAGGTCTGCAAGGTGTGGTAGTCGAAAAACGGAGCGTGCCTTAAGCGGGAACGTCCACCGAGAGGGGTATACACGCCTCGATACAAGTGCCGCCACCGGGGCGTGAATGAACGAACAGCTCGCCGCCGAGACTGTGGAGGCGTTCCTCCATGCTGAGAAGGCCAAGACCCTGTGGGGGCTCGTTGGCTTCTGGATCAAATCCTGAACCGTGATCGGAAACGCGCAGGCGCAAGGAACCGGAGTTTTCGTCCAGCTGAACGAGGGCACGGCGGGTGCCGCTGTGTTTCTGGACGTTGCGAATGGCTTCCTGAGCGACACGGAAAAGGCAGAGAGCGGCGTCCCGGGGCGGCTTGTGCGGCATGCTTTCGTGGTAGAAGTCGATTTGCATGTCATTGCGAGCGGCAAAATCCTTGCAGAAATTGGAGAGAGCGGGAACCAGGCCGAGAAGCTCGACCTGAGAGGGATGGAGGCGGCGTGAGACGTTGTGGACGTCGGAGGTGATCTCGCTGGCGGCCTTGACGAGAGACTCCAGCTGCTGGGTGAGTGAAGATCTCAGCCTTACCGAGGCCTGCTTGAGCTGCTCAAGATCGATGCTGAGGAGAGCAAGGCGCTGGCCAGTGTCGTCGTGGAGATCGCGGGCGATACGGGCCCGCTCTTCTTCTTGAGCGCGAGCGAGGCGATTGCGGAGATTGAGCAGTTTCTCTTCGGATTTCTTGCGGTCGGTGATGTCCTGATAGATGACGAAGGACGCGACGAACTTGGAACCGGAATAGACGCGCACGCCGTAGAGCTCGACTTCAAGGAAGGTACCGTCTTTACGAACGCGCTGGGTGCGAGCATGCGCGATGCCGCCAGACTGAACGGAGTTGGAGAGGCGCACGGCCTCTTCGCGAGCGTGGGGGGCGATGAAATCGTCGAGATCCTTGCCCTGAATTTCCGCCTGGGTGTACTGGAACATCTGTTCGAAGGCCGGGTTGCAGAAGAGCGCGCGGCGCTGTTCGTCTTTAACTACAATGCCAAGCGGGTTGTTAGCGATGAGGGACTCGAGGTACAGAGTGCGTTCCTGTAGTTCGTTCTCCGCACGTTTCGCGTTGGTGATGTCGAAGGCGGAACAGAGAATGGCGGGGCGGCCGTCGTAAGTGATGAAATTGTCGGTGAGTTCGAGCCAGCGCTCTTCGCCGGACTTGGTGCGAACCTTGTACTGGAAGTTGGTGAGGGGAAGACGCTCTCCGGATGCGGTTCTGGCGCGGGTGCGAAGGCGCTCGCGAAAATCTGGGTGAACGAGTTCCTGGGCGTCCATGGCGAGCAGCTCATCGCAGGTATAGCCGGTGATATTGAGGACGCACTGATTGAGGTAGACGATGCGCTGGTCCTGAAGAATCCAAATGGCGCAGGCGGCGAGATCGGTGACGGAGCGAAACTTAGCTTCACTCTCGCGAAGGGCACGTTCCATGAGCAGGCGGTCGGTAATATCCTCACCGGCCGCGAGGGCACAAGGTTCGCCACCGACATGGATAACTTCGACGGAATAGACGGCAGTGACAACGCGACCGGATTTGGTGCGCAGACGAACTTCGCGGCCGACCACTTTCTGACGCATCAAGGAATCGGCCATGATGTTGGCGAAGTCGCGATCGTCGGCCCACAGGCCAAGGTCCAACACAGATTTACCAAGAACCTCATCGCGGGTATAGCCACTTTGGCGCTCGAAGCTGGCGTTGACGTCGATGAAGCGGCCGTCGCGAAGCGAAGAGATGGTCATGGCGTTGGGGCTGGAGCGGAAGGCGGTGGCAAATTTGGCTTCGGAGAGGCGCAGGGCCTGCTCGGCGCGGAATTTTTCGGTCACGTCGCGAGCCATGCCGCGAATGACGGGGACCTGAACGCCCTCGGTACGCAGGGTGGAGAAATAGTCCCACACACGCTCTTCGCCGGTGCGGGTGACCACGACCATCTGGCCGGAGGCATGGCCGTGCTTTAAGACACTGGCGACGAACTTCGGGTAGAGGTGCCGATAGCGGGGAGCCAGCAGATTCGCCATATTCATTTTCGTGATTTCGTCGACGGTGTAGCCCAGGCGCTTACAGGGAGCTTCGTTGATGGAGAGAATCTGGCCGTCGAGTTCGTGGGTGCCGATGAGGTCTTCACTGTGCTCGACGAGATCGCGGTAGCGGTCCTCACTCTCGCGGAGATCGGCTTCGGCGCGCTTGTGTTCGGTGAGATCGACGAAGCTGATGAGGTATAGATCGGCGACATAAGACAGATGAAATTCGATGTCGCGGAAAGAGCCGTCTTTGCAGCGTACGCGAGCTTCCATGGAGAGCTTGTCGGCACTCCTCTGGGTGGCCGTGGCGGTCAGCAAAGCCCACTGAGACTGATTGAGAGCTCTGTATTCCGGATCGGGATAGGCGAGGGGCCACCAATCGGATAGTTCGCGAACGTCTTGGGCGGTATAGCCAAAGAGACTGGTGAACTTATCGTTGACCAACACGACCTGCTGGGCGGTGCCGCGGGAAACGATCATGGCCAGGGGGGAATTCAAGACGACCTGGCGGCTGAATTCCTCGCTGCGACGGAGTTCCTGTTCGACCATGTGACGATTTTCAATTTCATTTTGCAGAGAAGCGTTATCGACGGCCAAACCTTGGCGGCGGCGTTCACTTAATTCCAATTCGGAGGCGGTGAGCTGGAAGCGCTCAACGAGCAAGAGGATCATGCCGAGGCAGATGCCGCTGGTGTCGACCAAGTCGAGGAAGAGCAGACGGGAATGGCCGGAGAACACGGCGTCGGTGAGGTGGGCCAGGAGGGGAGGAAGATAGACATGAAATTGGTCAAAAATGATTTTAGAGAAGCTCAGAAAATAGACTGACTGGTCTACGGCATAGGCGAGACAGAAGGCGCCGGTAATGGCCGCTCCGTAAGAACGGCGGGCGCGAAACTGCTGCCAGAACACAGTGAAACAGAAGACCAGAGCTGCCGCCATGGCGAGAGAACGGGGCACATTGCGGAAGGCGAAGCTAATAGCAGGTGAGTTACGGAATTCGAATCCGAGGAACAGGCAGATGGACGCGACGGCGAAAACGAGAGCGCTGCCGGTCCAGAAAAAACGGCGTGAAGGCCGATTCGCGGTGCGCCAGCTCAACCCACCGCAGATCAGAAGGAAGGGCTGAGCGAATCCGGCGAGTAAGAGGGAGCAGACTAAAAAGAACTTTGTGCGCGTCCAAGTGGGTCCGAGGCGCAAAGACGCGGTGGCGGTAGCGAGAAAAACGACGAGAGCAGTCCACGCCCAAGCCCACCAGCGGAAGAACTTGACACGTTGCAGGCGGTAGTAGAGGCCCCAGAGCAGAGCAACGAGAAACAGAGTAAGCAGGAGCTGGAAATTCACAGCCATGTAGAGAGTGTCAGAGACAGAGAGCATGCTAGGCTAGAATTCCCCCGGACTCCTCCGTCAAGAGGTTCGTTTTCCCTGAAAGGGCGGCGGTAAGAGAAGTCTACCTCATTTCGGTGAGGGATGTGGGCGGACGATGGCGAAGGCAACGAGGAGGGCTACGACGGGGTCGCAGGGGTGGCGGTGGCGAAGCGAGGTATGGGCGAGATAGAAAGCGACAGGGAAAATGAGGGGAAATGAGGCAAGCGGAAAGAGGTAAGGCGAGTGTTGCCGGAGGAGACGCGCGAGGCCGACGAGCATGGCGACGAACGTGAGAGCATTCCAAGCGAGGAGGGAACGGACGAGGAAGGAGTCGGTCTGACGAAAGTCCTGCCATGGGGATTCGGAGCCTAGCCAGGTGGAAACGATGCGGCGGCCGCAAAGTTGGAGGTAGAGAGCGGGATTGGAGCGGACAAAGTGAGAGGCTTTTTGCCACTTATCGTCGAAAAAGGCGTTTTCACCCATAGCGGCGTAGAGATGGGTTTGCTCGTAGCGCGTGACGCGATTCACGGCGCGGGAGTTGGGATCGAAAATTTCGTTGTTGCCGGACCAGAACTCAAAGGCGAAGTTGGAGCGGAGAGGGATAAGACGATGGAACTGCGCGTAGTTGCGCACGGTCCAGGGAACACAACAGAGGAGGATGACGGCCAGGGCGGCAGCAGCGAGTTTGAACCTGAGCATCGGTTGAGCGGAAGAACGGTAGAGGATCCATCCAACTAGGAATGGCAGAAGTGCGGCAAGGGAGGGATTGGTGAGAAGAGCGAGTGCCCAGATGAGGCCGTAGAGCGCGTAATCGCGAAGGCGGACTGAGTCGGGGAGCGAGAGAGTGAGGGAGAGGAGAAGAGCGGCGAGGAAGGCGGAGAGGGAGGTATCCCAAATCCAGGCGTAGGGAATGATGATGCTGGCGGGAAAAATGGCCCAAAGCCAAGCCGCGAGCACGGCGGCGGATGGGCGGCTGATACGCCGGGCGGCGGCATAGACGGGCACGCAAGCGAGCGCGGAGACTGCTGAGTTGAAAACGGCGGCTGCGTAGAACGAAGTGACAGTGAAAACGCCAAAGATTTTGAAGATCGCGGCGGCGATCAGGGGGTAGAGGGGAGCGACCCAGGCGGTGGAACCAGTTGGCTGGCGGAAAACGCAGCAGAAGCCGTCGCCTTGTGCGAGAGCGGCGGCGATATTGCCGACTTCGTTTTCGAAGGGAGCGGAGGCGAGAACTTCCGCGGGAATGAGATGAGCGCGATAGGCAAGGTACAAGAGACGGAGAAGGAAGGCGATAGAGGCAATGAACCAGGGAGAGGCGAGCAGGCGGAGGAGTCTTACACGCATAAAGAAGTAAGGATAGCGCCGAAGAGGGAGGAACGGGAGGAAGAGCTTGTAAGCCTGGCAAACGTTCGAGTAGAGTTTGCAGGGATGGCAACACCCCCAGGTTTCCAGACCCGCCCGGCTTGACGGCAAGAAATCCAGAAAGGAAAGAAAGACATGGCAAGAAGAGTGAACTGGGCATTGTGTAGGGTACTCGGGGTGGCGCTGCTGGTGGTGGGGTGCGGGAACGCGCAGAAAGAGGCCACGGACGCGGCGGTTAACGCGGCACAAGCGGCGATCAATTCGGTGCAAGTGGAAGCGGCAAAATACGTGCCGGACCAACTAGCGGCGGCAAACAGTGCGTTGCAGTCGGCCAAGGATGCTCTGGCGAAGGGAGATTACGCGGCAGCGCTGGCAGCGGCGAAGGATGCGACGGGCAAAGCGAGAGAGCTAGCCACAGCAGCAGCGGCGAAGAAGGCGGAATGGACGCAGACGTGGTCCAGCCTGAACGAATCTCTGCCGAAATCGATGGACGCGGTGAAGGCGAAGCTGGATGCGTATTCGAAGCACCTGCCGGCGGGAATGGATCAAGACAAGTGGGCGGCAGCGAAGGCGCAGTATGAACAGTTGAAGCACACGTGGGCGGACGCGTCGGCAGCAGCGGCGCAGGGGAATCTGGGGGATGCGATCAAGAAGACGTCGGGGCTGAAGGACCTGCTGACGCAATTGAAGGAGATGCTGGGGATCAAGTCGTAGCAATCACTAGATAGAGATGAAAGAAGGGGCGCTGTGGGCGCCTCTTTTTTGTGTTGACGGGATTTCGGAAAGAGCTGGCATAAAAGCCAGCGCTACATGGAAGAATGAAGAGAGCAGAGAGTTTCAGAAGGACTCGTGACCGCCACAGGAGGCGAGTGGAGAGCGCGGCGTCTGCGGAGGGAACTGGCACGAATGTAGGGCTGGTAAAAACCTTCGTGCCTCAGGGCTAGCCAGCGTGACGTGTAAGAACGAAGAGAGTGGACAGACTTAGAAGGCCTCGAGACGCCAGAGGAGGCGAGCGGAGAAGGTGGCATCGGGGGAGAGATCGGGACGCCAGAGGGCGAGGATTTGCGAGCCCTGGTAGACGCGTTCGAAGCCACCTTCGGATTCGGAGACGGTTTCAATGGGAGCTACCCAAAACTGATCGCTGGCCGGAGCGTGAAAGGTGGCGCGGACACGTTGCCATCCATCTTCCATGCGAAGCAAGGGGGCCGACAGGGCGCCAGCAAAGCGGAGGGGTTTGGGACCAGTGGGTGTCTCGAAGAAGCGGTCCGCGTCGGAAGGCGCGAGGAAATTGAGGACGGATTCGATGCCGACGCAGAATTGCCGAGCGAGTGGGGCAGAGAGCTTCAGAGAGATGTCGCAACTGACTTCACAGCCGTGAGGCGCGGGGCCAAAGAGGAAATTCTTGGTGATGGAGACGCGCGGAGGATTGGAGAGATCGACGGCAAATTCGGGAAGTGGGGCTTCGAGTTTCAGTTCGACGTTATTGGAGGAGGAATTCCGGATTTTGAAATCACCGGCAGCGATGGACGGGAGTTCGTTCAACTGCAGGTTTTCATAGTCGGCGAAGGATCGGGAATTGTCGAAGACAAGCAGGCGGAAGGCGTGGCGGGGAAAGCGATCGTAGCGGAGGAAGCGCTCGAGATTGGGCTCCTTGACACCGACTTGATCGTGAATGGAGACCGCGGAGCTGCCGTGGCCGGAATTGCGGCCAGCTTCGCGGAGGCGGGAATGGTAAGCCTCGGGGCGTCGCTGGACGGAATTGATCAGCGTGGCGGCAGAGGGACGGAAATCGAAGGCAGCGATGGTGGCGCCGTCGGAAGGCTTGAGGAGAGCCTGATACTCGGGCGCAGAGAAAAGTAGCTCGGAGTTACCGTCGGCGTCGTAATCGAGGAGCTCTACGCGGGGAATATGGCCGCTGGGAGTGAGCTGATCGACGAGTGATTCCGCGCGGACAAGATTGCGCCAAAGTTCGGTGCGAAGATGGGGCGCGTAGAGGCCGCCGAAAACACCGTGCCAATAGGCGTCATTTCCCTGCCCACGCAGGAGCAGGTCGCGAGCTTCTTGGAGTTGCGCGGTGTGTTCAGGGCTGGAATGGCGGGCCGGAACGGCGGCGATGCATGCGGAGGTGCGCAGCATTTTTTTGTGGAGAAGGTTGGATTCGGGATATTTGCGAAGGAAGCCACGCCAGCCGCAGCCGTGGAGAAAGGTGAGGACATCGGGGCGGCCCTCGAATTCGCGGCGAAGATTGTAGAACTGCAGACGAGGGGCGGTGGGAAGGACCCATTCCATCATTTCGGCGTAGGAGGCCGTGGGGAGATCGGCGCGGCCGAGGGGAGATTGGGCAGCGATCCACTCAGAGGGAGTAACGGTTTTGAGCCAGGAGGAATTCTCTTCGAGGGCACAGAAGAAATTCTCGAGCCAAGCGTCCTCGTAGCAGTGTTTTAGAGTGCCGGGCCAGACGCCGAATTTTTCCATGTCGTCGCCGAACGCGGCGATACCGCCGGGACGGAGCGCGGCGGCGCGGCGGAAGAAGCTGATGTTGTCATCGACGGTGCGGAACGGAATAAGGTAGCGCAGTTCCTTGAGGCCGGGAAAAACCCAGACGGATTTGCCGCAATCTTCAGCTATGTAGGGGCCGTAGAGTTCCTCGGGCTGGAAGCCGGCCACGAGGAATGGAAGATCGTCAACGAGCGTGTAACCGATGTTGGCTTCCGCGAGGGTGGAGGGAAGCTGCGGTTCCCAAACGCGTTCGGCGAGCCAGGCGCCGGAAGGACGTTTGCCGAAGTTTTTTTCGAGGTAGTCAGAAAGGCGGGTGATCTGTTCGACGCGGTCGGGCTGGGGAATAGAGACAAGGATGGGTTCGTAGAAACCGCCGCCGACCAGTTCGATCTGGCCGGAAGAGACCAGATTGCGCAGGCGGACGAAATAGTCGGGATGGTTTTTCTCGATCCAGAGAAGGAGCGGGCCAGAGTAGTGGATGGCGAAGCGGAGGGTAGGGTGGCGTTCGACGAGGTATAGAAAGCGGCTGTAGGAATCGCGGAAACACTGCTCGAAGACGGCTTCGAAATTCCCGACGGGCTGATGGGCGTGAAGGATGAGAGTGAGATGAAACGGAGGGCCGGACTGGGTCGAAGGGCTCACAGACCATCATACCGTGGGACGGCGGAAGAATTGGAGTGCGCGAGGTCACAAGTGGCAACGTGAAGGACTGGAAGCGTCGTTGGCCGGCGGCGGGTGGAGGTGGCTGAACCTGATGGAGAGTAATTCTCGCGAGAAGCGCCGTCAATGTGACGGGCGTCACTGAAATGCGCATTGCGGTATGGCATAGGGAAGGTGTCGCGCACATGTCTCTCGTATGGAGACAGCACAACTTGCTCAGACTTGCTCTGACAAGGCGTGGTTCGAAATGATAAAGCGCGATAGAAGACAAGGCCCGGCGCAACGGCACCGGGCCTTTTTATGTCCGCTGGTTCATCCGTCTTAGCCAATAGTGCTCAAAAACTGGCAACGGCATCGGCTTCGCTCGCACAGGTTTCAAATATTGTCAGGAGCCCGGCGAGCTCCAAGGCTTGCCGCAACTTCGGGCCAAGGTGCGCAAGCATAAGCCGTCCGCCTTTGGCTTTTGTCTTTCGATGTGTTTCGATGAGTGTGCCGAGCCCCGCGCTGTCGACATAATTGACGTGCTCCAGACCAACGACAATTCTTGTAGCGCCCGATGCGAGCAGATCGTCAATCGCTGTGCGGAGCCCGTTGCTCTCTAGTCCGAGCACAAGACGACCTTTGAGCGTGAGAAGATAAATTCCATTCATTTCCCGCTGCGTTATTTCCAAAGACACGGGTTCTCCCTCCTCGTGAAGCAATCCGTGAAGCGATGCATTTCTACATCATACCTTTTGGACCTGTTGCGCCAAAATATGGAACCAGTTCACATGAAAAATACAGAGAAGACGGTGGCGGCTCGATGCATCGTGAACCTACTTGGTGCGGGGGAGGAGCCAGTCGGAAATAGCCTGGAGCGCTTCGGGGGAGAAGGTCTCTTCGATGGCGGCGTACTCGGCGGGTGAGCCGGAGTAGGAATGCTGGAAGAGGTGGTTGAGCTGAGCGAACTGGCGGATGTCGGCGTCTTTGTTGCCGGCGTCGGCGAAGGCTTTCTGGACGAGGGGCATGTTTACCTTGGGGGGAACCTGGAGATCGTTTTGGCCGTAAAGGACGAGGACGGGGCAAGTGGTTTTCTGGATGTTGGGGAAAGGGTCGTAGTCGAGGAAAAAGCGGAACCAGGGAGAAGTGAGGGTGCGGAGTTGCTGCTCGAGAGCGACAGGGGGGAGGGCGGAGTCCATACCGGTGGATTTGACGAGTTCGAGGAGTTTTTCGTTGAGCTTGGCGGGATCCTCTTCTTCGCGAACAAGGTCGTAAGCTTCTTTGTCGAAGGAGAGGCTGGCGACGATTTGCGGCTCGGTGAGATTGCCGCCGCGAGCGATGAGTTCGGATTGTTTGAGGAGCGTGTCCTCGCCCTTGGTGGCGGGAGCGGCGAGCAGGACGAGCCAGGGAATGTTTTTGGAATGCGAGGCGATGTAGGGAGCGATGATGGCGCCCTCGCTATGGCCGATGATGCCGATGCCAGCTGGATCGATGTCCTTGCGAGATTTAAGAAAGGCGATGGCGGATTCGGTGTCGGAAGCAAGATCGAGCGTGGTGGCATTGTCGAGAGAACCGGTGGATTTGGGGATGCCGCGCTTGTCGTAGCGAAGAACGGCAATTCCCTTTCGAGTGAGGTAATCGGCGAGGACGAGAAAGGGCTTGTGATTGGAGAGGGTGTCGTCGCGATCCTGCGGGCCGGAACCGGCGACGAGGACAGCGGCGGGAAACGGGCCGGCGCCTTTGGGGAGAGTGAGGGTACCGGCAAGAGTGACGTTGGCGGAAGAGTTGGTGAAGGTGACTTCTTCTTCGCGGTAGGGGTAAGGCTTAGCGGGAGTCTGCGGGCGGCGAAGCTCGAGGGGCTGATCGGAGCGAGTGAAGGTGAGATCGGCGTCGGCGCCGGTTTGCGTCCATTTACCGGAGAGGGAATTTTTGGCGGCGTTGAGAGAACCGTCGTAAACACCGGCCACGGCGGGGATTTCGAAGTGGAAGGCGGATTCTTTCAGGTTGACATTGATAGCAGGGAGGCCGCTGACGCTTTGATCGAGGCTATCGAGAGAGGCAACGAGTTGGCTGTCGGTATCGTGAGAAACGTGAAGCTGGAAGCGCAGGCGCATGCCATGCGTTTCGAGAGCAGTCTGCCAGAGACCCTCGACGGGAAAGACGGCGTCATTTGGCTTATGTGGCGCATCCTTGCGACGAAAGGTGACCGGGAGGGCGGCGTCGCCCTGAGACCACTGGCCGTCGATGGTTTTGCGGTCGGGAGAGAAGGTGCCTTCGAAGCGGGCGCCGACGGGGGCAACTTCGAATTTGAGAGTGCTGCCGTGGAGGGAGGTGGCAGTGGCTTCGATGGCGTAGACGGCTTGATCGAGACTGTCGAGGGAGGCGTGGAATTCGCCGGCGGGATTTTTGGTGAGATGGAGAACGAGGTGGAGCTGGGCTTCGCCAGCCTGGAGAGTGCCGGCGTAGACGCCTTCGATTGGGGGAGGGGGGGCCTGGGCGTGGGAAGAGAATACGGCGGCGAGGAGGAAGGCCAGAACGGTGATGTGAAGGTGGCGCGGCACGACGGCTCCTGTAAGGTTTTACCAATCTCGTTCAGTCCAGCGCAGAAAAGCCTCAGGGCTGAAGCCCCGAGCTACAGGCCAGGAACCATGACCGCGCTCGCCGATCCACGCCGACGGGTCTGAATACCGGTCACTACACGGTATGCGCGCACAGGCTAAAGCCTATGCTACATGGATGGCGGGAATTGCGGAAAGGTTGGGACAGTCTCGAGGACCGGTGAACGAATTACTTCTTGTTGTACCAGTCGGCGTTCATGGCGGTGAACTGCTGCCACTTTTCCGGGAGATCCTCGAGGGCGAAGATCGCAGTGACGGGACAGACAGGAACGCAGGCGCCACAGTCGATACATTCAACGGGGTTGATGTACAGCATGGTCTCGGATTGGTAAGCCGGTTCGTCCTTGCGCGGGTGGATGCAGTCCACAGGGCAGACATCAACACAGGCAGTGTCCTTGGTGTTGATGCAGGGTTCGGCAATCACGTAAGCCATTCAAGTCTCCTTAATCATCAGGCAGCGAACCGTTCTCGAGAAGCCGAGAGAAACCGGGGACCGTCAAAGATAACACGGCACTGCCAGGTCGCAAGCACCAGAGATCAATTTTACGTGGGTAGCGAAAGATTCTCAACCGGGCGGGAGAGGTTAGAATTGCAAGGGGGAAGGAGTGGTATGAAACGGATAGGGTTCGCGGGTTTGCTGGTGATGGCGGGAGTGGCGCTGGGATTCGCGCAGACGAGCGCGCCGGTGAAGGATCCAGCGATGATCGACGCGAAGGGCTACCAGCAACTGCTGGCGAAGTACAAAGGGCAGCCACTGGTGGTGACATTCTGGGCGACGTGGTGCGAGCCCTGCCGGGATGAATACCCAATGCTGAACGAGCTGGCGAAGCAGTACGCCCCGAAAGGGCTGAAGGTGGTGGGGATCAGCCTGGACCAGGACGGGGATTTGATTTTGATGAGGCGGTTTCTGGCCCGGTATAAGCCGGTGTTCCCGAATTACCGGAAGGTGAAGGGAGACGAGGACGCGTTTGCGAATGGTGTGATGCAGGGATGGAATGGGGCAATCCCCGCGTCTTTTTTTTACGCGAAGGATGGGGAGCAGATCGGGCACCTGGTGGGTTCCGGCGATCATGACACATATGACGCGGCGATCCGGACGTTGCTGGCGAAATAGGGATTCCAAAAGATTGAGCGGAGGCGAGTCATGCTGGATCTGAAGGGCAACACGATCACGTATTACGGGCACAGCACATTTGGTTTGAAGACGCCGGGTGGAGAATTTGCGCTGGTGGACCCCTGGGTGATGACGAATCCGCGATGCCCGGAAGCGCTGAAGAAAGTGGAGAGGCTGGATTACATTTTTTTGACGCACGGGCACTCAGACCACATCGGAGATTTACTGAAGCTGGCCAAGAAGCACCGGCCGCAGATCGTGGCGATTTACGAGGCCTGCCTGTGGATCGAGAGCAAAGGGTTCGTGGAAGAAACGCGTCCGATGAGCAAGGGCGGGACGCAGAAGGTGGGCGAGTTTGAGCTGACGATGACGCAGGCGTTCCACTCGAGCTCGATACAGGATGGGAAGGAACGCGTGTACGCGGGCGAGCCAGCGGGCTACGTGATTCGCCTGCCGGGAGGGGTGAACGTGTATCACGCGGGGGACACGGCGCTGTTTGGGGATATGAAACTGATCGGGGAGTTGTATGAGCCAAATGTTGCGTGCTTGCCGATTGGAGGTTTGTTCACGATGGGGCCGCGAGAGGCGGCGTACGCGATCCGGCTGCTCGGGGTGAAGCACGTGATCCCGATGCACTATGCGACGTTTCCGGTACTGACAGGGACGCCGGAGCAGTTGAAGGCGGAGGCAAAGGATATTAAGGGGCTGGAGATTCACGCGTTGGAGCCGGGGGAGACGCTGGGGTAACAAGGATTTTTGGTAAGACACAGAGCAGCTGAGATTTGAAGGTTTTATGAGCGGAAGAAGTTACGGACGAAGAAGCCCAGGTTAGCGGGGCGTTCGGCAAGCCGGCGCATGAAGTAAGGGAACCACTCCATCCCGAAGGGAACGTAGATGCGGAGGCGGTAACCGTCGCGGACGAGCTGGCGTTGCAGGTCGGTGCGAATGCCGTAAAGCATCTGGAACTCGAAATCGTCCTTGGAGATCTGCTTTTCGGCGGCGTAACGGATGGTTTCGGCAATCATGCGCGGGTCGTGGGTGGCAATACCGTGGTAAAAGCCGCTGGATAGCAGCAGGCGCATGAGCCGGACGTAGTTGCCGTCGACATCGGCCTTACTCTGGAAAGCCACATCGGGCGGTTCCTTGTACGCACCCTTGCAGAGACGAATGCGGCAGCCGTAAGACAGCAAATCGCGAATATCACTCTCGCTGCGGTACATGTAGGACTGAATGACCGTACCGACAGCGGGAGTTTGAGCGCGAACACGCTTGACGAGTTCGACGGTGCGCTGCGTGTAGACGGAACCCTCCATATCGATGCGGAGAAAACTGTCGTAGGCGGCGGCACGTTCGGCGATGGACATGACCAGGCCCTCGCAGAACTCGACGGAGAGGTCGAGGCCGAGCTGGGTGAGCTTGCAGGATACGTTGGCGTTGAGTTGTTCCCTGGCGATGCGGTCGTAGATGCCGAGGTAAGTGTCGCGGGCTTTCTGGGCCTCGGCGGTGGTGGAGACGTTTTCACCAAGGCAATCGAGGGAGGCGGCCATGCCGGCATCGTTGCAGGCGCGGGCGGCGGCGATGGCTTCATCGAGAGACTCGCCGGCAACAAAGCGGTGAGACATCCGGCGGGTCGTGGAATTGGAGGTGACCCAGTGAGCGAGACCTTTATGTTCGGAGAGCTTCAGCAGTGTGGTACGAAGCATGTACATACTTATTATGCAATGAGATTGGCTGGTGGGCTAGTCGGCGAGGGGCGGAGGGTCCAGAAATGCAATAAAGAGCGAGCGGTGCTATTGGGTAGCGGTCGGCCTCCCCTTCGCATTGCTCAGGGCGAGCAGAAGGCCGACTGCGGAAAAGGTGCCCTTTGCGATTAACCAAGGCCTGCCGCAAACACACAACAAGTTGAACGCGTGGAAGAAGACAACCTCACCCCTGAAAGGGGTGAGCTACAGGGAAGAAGTGCAGTCAAAAAGCCTGCGCACCGTGTCAGGCGGCGCGAATCAATCCTTATGATTTTCCAGGAATTTTTCGGCGTCGAGAGCGGCCATGCAGCCGGAGCCGGCGGCGGTGACGGCTTGGCGATAGCGGTGATCCTGGACGTCGCCGGCAATGAAGACGCCAGGGACGCCGGTGAGGCTGCCGTGACGCGCGATGAGGTAACCGTTCTCGTCCATTTCGAGCTTGCCGCGGAAGATGATGGAGTTAGGGGTGTGGCCGATGGCGACGAAAACGCCGTCGAGCTCGATTTCGCGTTTCGCCTGTGTTTTGGTGTTGTGGAGACGAACGCCACTGACGAGGCCCTGGGGCGAAAGAATTTCTTCGACGACGTAGGGCACGACAAACTCGACCTTTTCGTTAGCCCTGGCGCGATCGATCATGATTTTTGAGGCGCGGAATTCCTCGCGGCGATGGATGAGATAGACGCGGCTGGCGTAGCGCGAGAGGAAGTTGGCCTCTTCCATGGCGGAATCGCCGCCACCAACCACGGCGATGGGCTTGCCGCGGAAGAAATAGCCGTCGCAGGTGGCACAGGTGGAAAGACCGCGACCGATCAGTTCTTTTTCACCCTTGAGGCCGAGGAGACGGGCGGAAGCGCCGGCGGCGACGATGAGGGAGCGCGTCTCGTAAGTGTCGTTGCCCGCTTTGACCTTAAAGGGCCGGCTGCTGAGATCGACTTCCGTCACGGTACCGGCCTTGAATTCGGTGCCGAATCGAGCGGCCTGCTTGCGCATGTTTTCGATGAGTTCCGGCCCCATGATGCCGTCAGGGAAGCCCGGGAAATTTTCGACGTGGGTGGTGAGAGAAAGCTGTCCGCCGGGCTCGTGACCATCGAGGACCAGGGGCTTCAAATTCGCGCGCGCCGAATAGATAGCGGCGGTGAGACCGGCACAGCCGCTCCCAATAATGATGACGTTCTGCATCAAGAATCTCCGGAACTTAGATTCAGCAGCAGGACCTGGCGGTACAAGGGTCTAAATATTGTAGCATTGCCGCTGCGTTAAACTGGGTGAACGGAAAGAAGTTATGTACAGGCGCTGCCAATTTGGAGGCGACGCGGCGGGGTGTACCGGTGGACGAGAATTGACCATCCAAGTCTTAGTGGCGAGTTCAGGCCGAAATATTTGATTGGAGGCAAGCGTGGATCCACGATACCCAGTCGGAAAGTTTGAAATGCCCGCCGAGGTGAGCGCAGCGTCGCGAGCGGAGGCAATCCGCGAGATTGCGGCGACACCGGAGAAGCTGCGCGCCGCGGTGAAAGGGCTGAGCGATGCGCAACTGGATACGCCGTACCGGGAAGGGGGATGGACGGTAAGGCAAGTGGTGCATCACGTGGCGGACAGTCATTTAAATGCGTATATCCGGTTGCGGTTGGCCCTGACGGAGACGGAGCCTACGATCAAACCGTATGAAGAAGGGGCGTGGGCGAAGCTGGAGGATGCGGAGCACGCGCCGGTGGAGGTGTCGCTGCGGCTGATCGATCCGCTACATGAACGGTGGGTGCGGCTGCTGAAATCATTGAAGGTGGAGGATTACAGGCGGAAATTCGTTCATCCCGAGCACGGCGCGCGAAGCGTCGATTGGCTGGTGTTTCTGTACGCGTGGCATGGACGGCACCATACGGCGCACATCACGGAATTGAAAAAGGCGAAGGGGTGGTAGGCTGCAGGACGTAAAGCGACCGCCGCGCAGGGAACTTGAAATGGTGACAGTGCGCCAGGAAAGCCTCAGGCCTGGAAGGCCCGAGCTACAGCTGACGGTGCTAGTGTGGTGTCCCAGCTAGTTCTTTGCAACGGCGCACCTTGTCGAGGATGACGTCAGCCGTGGCCTTCCAAACGAAAGGCTGGGGTTTGTTATTCCAATTGGCAAGCCACGCATAGATGGAGCGT
>Ga0335077_10002784_pt1 | contig 20985 bp, 11 predicted proteins | sample Lox_Sample_31_FD_207151 | JGI IMG/M metagenome (GOLD analysis project Ga0335077, IMG submission 207151) | Soil microbial communities from Loxahatchee National Wildlife Refuge, Florida, United States - Lox_Sample_3.1 | ecosystem: Environmental > Terrestrial > Soil > Wetlands | place: USA...
GCGGGAAAAAGAGACCCGTGGTGGTTGTAGCTCAATCGGTTAGAGCGCCGGACTGTGGCTCCGGAGGTTGCGGGTTCGATTCCCGTCAGCCACCCTGGAACTCGTCAGAGTAGGTCCGTAGCTCAACTGGTAGAGCACCGGTCTCCAAAACCGGGGGTTGGGGGTTCGATTCCCTCCGGGCCTGTGGGGAAGCCGTCAGCCATCAGCCGTTAGCGGATGGCCTCTGACGGCTGAAGGCTGATGGCTGATGGCTGTCAGCCGCGCGCCTCGCCGCTATCGTCTAGAGGCCTAGGACACAGCCCTCTCAAGGCTGGAACACGGGTTCGAATCCCGTTAGCGGTATGGGAAGTGGGCCCCCAACGGCCCCATCGTCTATCGGTCAGGACGCGACCCTTTCAAGGTCGAAAGACGGGTTCGATTCCCGTTGGGGCTATTCAGCAGTTGTTGGGCGGCCGCCGCGCCCGCCCGAACGCGCCGCTAGCTCAATTGGCAGAGCAAGTGACTCTTAATCACTAGGTTGTAGGTTCGATTCCTACGCGGCGCATGTGACTATGAATGAAGAGGTTAGCGAATTACTTGCTAGCCTCTTTTTCATTGAGATATGGGGAGATAATGGTCGACTTTCTGCTTCAATAGAGAGTACGAAGACTTGAAGGTGGCTCTTGTAGTTTGAGGCGTTTGTACCGTCGTTCTTACCGGGGGACAAATGTCGCTCTTCTCGGGGCACTGGCAGACGCGTCGCTTTGCAGTCCGATGCTTTCTTGCAGGCTGTGTCGTCGCCGGCGCCATGGAATTGTTGTTTGTCCTCTGGACCACTGCGAGCCCGGCATCTTACGAGGGCGCCTTCGATCTGGTCGGAGTGGTGGCCTACCTTCTCGCGATACCAACTAGTTGGATATTCGACACGCTCCTTTCGGCAGCTGAGAGATCTGGCTCGGGCTATATCATGTCAACTTTAGACTTGGCCATCATCTCAATTCCTCTCAACTCGCTGTTTGCTGGATTTCTCTTGGAATGGCTGTACCGCGCCGTGCATGGTCGTGCCGCTTCGGGGGAAACGATCAATGAGGGAACGTCAGGTCAGGGATTGTACAAATGAGTTGAACCGAGCAGCAACTTGATCGATCACCGGGTTGTTTTGACGAGGTGGAGAGTCCGCGAGTTCGGCGAATTCAGCCACGATGGACGCTACAAGTACCGGATCGATAGCGGCTTCGCCGAACCGGACTCCTCAACCGCCGACACTGCTCGACCTTGAACGCTGTGGATTCGGCAACGACCGGCAATCGAAACCTGCGCGCACGGGCGCTTCCCACTCACCTGTGCTCGGCGCCTCCGAAAGTGTCTACCAGTTCTCTGCGGAACCGCGCCGCGTTCGCCGTGTCACCCAGTGCCGCATACTCAGTGGCCAGGTCCTTGCGCGCCGCGTGGAGGAAGTTATTGGCGGTTCCCACCTGCGGCTTCACGATGTCATATCCAGCCCGGGTCTCCCGGGTGGCGTCGACGTATTGGCCCGCCCGAAGCAGGGTCCGCCCCAGCTTGAGATGCGCGATACCGACGTTGAGGTGCATTGCCGGAAGCGTCTCGGCGAACCGGCGTAACGCTTCCCGGTACAGTGCTTCAGCGCGGGGATAATCCTTTCGCGCCAGGTATACGCCGGCAAGATTGGAAACGGCCACCCCGATCAGGTAATGGTGGTCGTGATAGACCTCACGATAGATGGCCACGATCCGGGTGTAGTCGCGCTCTGCCTCATCAAGGCGATCCTGCATGATGGCGAGGTTGCCCAGGTCGTTCAGGGCCGAGGCCACCCTGGGGTGCACTGGGCCGAAGATGCGCTCCTGAATGGCCAGCGCCTGCTCCAGCGCCTGCCTCCCCTCGTCGAGCTTCTGTTCGAAGAGAAGTGTCCGGCCCAGCATGGTGAGGTTCGATGCCGTCTGGTAGTGGTCACGCCCATACCAGCCCTCGTTGATGTCCAGCGCCTGGCGGAAGTAATGCTCGGCTTCGCCATAATGGCCCTCCTCGTGCTGCACCGCGCCCAGGTTGATGAGGGCGTCCGCGACACGCGGATGGCGGGGACCATACAGCTGCTGGCTCAGCTGCAGCACCAGCTGATTGAGCGAGTCGGAAACCTGGAGATGTCCAGCGTAGAAATGGGCGTTGGCCAGCTCGTAGAGGGCGTCGTCGAGTTCCGGTGTGGGCCGCGGGTCGGTGCGCCGCAGGGTCACGAAGCTGTCGAATACCGAGATCGCCTGGTCATAGGCTCCACGCTCGTCCAGCACATGACCCAGCGCGCCAAGTGCATCGGCCACCGCCGGCGATCCCTGGGGCAGGCTCCGCCGACTCATGGCAAGGCCATCGCGCACCAGCTGCTCGGCGGCCGCGTAATCCGCCTGGTCCGACCGGAGCAGGCCGAGTGCTACGAGGCTCTTTGCCACGTCGGGATGCTCGGGCCCGAAAAGCGCCCGACGCTGTGCCAGTGCCTCGGTGAGCAAGGTGTCGGCTCGCCCAAGGTTGCCGAGCTTCTGGTAGAGACCGCCCAGGGTCTGGCGCAGCTCAGCCTGGACCGCGGGCTCGCCGCTCAGTCCTTCCGCCTCCTGTACGCCGCGGTCGAGCACCGATACCACGCGAAGGCTGTCGGCCGGCCCCGCGGCTTCGTCGCCCCCTTGAAAGAGGTTGAGCATGAACCGCTGAATCCGCTCGGTTCGGGCGGCCTCCGCGAGCGCCGCATTCCGGGCGGTGGTGAGCCGCAAGGTGTAGAACCCCACGAGGCCCAGCAGAACGAGGGCGACCGCCGCCGCCGAGGCCACCGCCGTCCGGTGCCGTCGGACGAACTTGTTGAGGCGGTAGGCCGCGCTGTCCGGTCGGGCTTCGAGCGGTTCCGCGGCGAGGTAGTGATCGATGTCGCGGATCAGCGCATCGACGGTACGGTAGCGACGTCCTGGATCCTGGTGCATCGCCGTGAGGCAGAGCACGTCCAGGTCGCCCCACGCCCCCCGACCAAGGCTGTGGCGGTCGACTGGTGCAGCAGCTGACTGTACCGCCATGGCCGCGGTTGAGGGACGAGTGGGCTCCGTGTGGAGAATGCGTTCCTCCGCCTGGCCCGCGGCCAGGCCGGCGAGATCGAACGGGAGTCTGCCGGTCAGCAACTCGTAGAGGATGACACCCAGGGAGTACACGTCGGTGTGGATTCCGACCGCTTCGCCGCGGAACTGCTCCGGTGGGGCATAGGCCGGCGTCAGGAACCGGAGCGCCGTTCGGGTAATCTCCGGCGCAGCATCGAGCGCCTCCAATTGCTTCGCGATGCCGAAGTCGAGGAGCTTCACTTCCCCCAGCTCGGTCACCAGCACGTTCGAGGGCTTGAGGTCGCGGTGGATCACCGCGTGCTGGTGGGCATGCTGCACTGCCTCGGCAACAGTCCGGAAGATGCGGAGGCGCTGAGCCACCGTCGGCGCATGCGCCTGACAGTAGGCCGTGAGCGGCTGGCCAGCCACATACTCCATGACGAACCAGGGCGTTCCATCGTCGAGCGCCCCCGCGTCGCAGAGTCGGGCGATCGAGGGGTGGGTGAGCTGCGCCAAGGTTCGCTGTTCGGCGAGAAAGCGCTCCCGCCGGGCGGGGGAGAGCCAGCTGTCCCGCAGGATCTTGAGCGCGACCACACTCCTCAGGTCCTCGCGCTCGGCGAGATACACCACGCCCATGCCACCTTCGCCCAGCACCTCCCGGAGCCGGTACGGGCCAAAGCGCAGGCGCATGAGATCCTCGGGCCGCTGTTCCAGGACTCCTCGCGCCACCTCGGCGACATCGCGGTCGAGGAAGGTCGAGGCCTCGTCCTCGGCGAGCAGGCGCAGGACTTCCGACACGAGGTCCGGATCCTCCGGGCTCAGGACCTCGAGCCGACGTCGGCGCTCCCCCGGAGGAAGGTCGACGACATCGTGGAAGAGGGCCTGCACCCGCTCCCATCGGGCGGAATCCATCTGGTTCACGAAGCAGGCTTGAGTTCGACCGCCAACCAGGCCCGCGCCGCCCGCCAATCTCTGAGGATGGTGGCCTCCGACACGCCGAGCAGTTGCGCGGTCTCCGTGACATCGAGACCGCCGAAGAACCTGCACTCCACCATCATCGCCTGACGGGGGTTGAGGCGGGTGAGGCGTTCCAACGCCTCGTCCAGCGCGAGCAGCTCGCGCGAAGAGCCGCCCGCCTGGTCGAGCGATTCGTCGAAGGTCACGAGGACCGCGTCGCCGCCCCGCTTGTTCGCTTTCCGCCGCCGCGCCGCCTCGATCAAGACCTGGCGCATGGCGCGCGCGGCTATCCGCTTGAAGTGGAGCCGCGAGACGGGAGCGAACGCGGGTGACTCGGCGAGCTTGAGCCAGGCCTCGTTCACCAGCGCGGTGGGGGTGAGCGTGGCGCTGGGATCTCCCCGCTTCACGGCCGCCGCGAGCCGCCGGAGCTCCTCGTAGGTCGCGCTGAAGAGCGCGTTCAGCGCCTCACGATTCGCTGCCAGGCTGCCCATTTCATGGGGCTCGTAGGGGAGCTCCGGGAGGGTCATGACGGTTTTCCTTGCGAATCTGCGCAATGCGAGGGGAGCGCGGCGCTGGCTGCTGTCCGGATTCTGGGCAGTCGTGCCATGGTACCACGTGAGGGGGTACCCATGCAACTGCCGTTCCGGCGGCGTGCATGGGGAGCCCCATCCCTTGGCCGCCTCGTCCACGAGACGGGCCTCAAGGCACCCAACGGCTCCAGCGCACCTACGACGTGGGGATCATCCAATGCACATCTCGCTCAGGCGGGTTCAGGAGGCGGCCTTGGCCGCACTGCTCATCGTGGCCGTTGCGTGCGGTGGCGGAGACTCGACCGGCCCGGGGGGTGGCGGGGGCGGGGGCGGGGGCGGCGCCGGTACGATGTCAGGCACGGTCCAGGGGCAGAGCTGGGCTGCGGATGCAAACGAGGTCTTCGTGACCAAAGGGTCGGTGCCGGGGTCGCTCACGATCACGGCGTCGAAGGTGGTGTCCGCCACCAACTATACCAGCGTTATCCTCGCGCTCTCCTTCATAGGAGATACGGGGAGCTATGCTCTCGGCACCAACGTCGGCACCACGCCGGGCGGAATTGGCACAGTGGTGATTCAATCGGGGGCGACGGCCAACACCTGGCTCACTTCGCTTACGGGGGTCGCGGGCTCCGTTACGGTCACGGGTCTCACCTCGACCCGGATCAGCGGTACCTTCACTTTCACCGCGGATCTGCTGAGCGGCTCGTCTTCCAGCAGCACCGCCACCGTCACGAACGGCAGCTTCGATGTTTCCCTCCCGACTGGCTTCACTTCAGTTCCCGCCGCGAACCACGGCAGCAGTTTCAACGCAACGCTCGGCGGCGCGCCGTTTGTGGGCGCCACGGTCGTGGGAATCGGCGCGAGCGGCGCCTTCTCGCTCGGCGGCCAGACCACGGCTCAAAGCTTGAACCTCATTACCAACGTGGTGGCGGACACCACCGGCACCTACGCGCTGGGAAGCGCCGGCATCCGGCTGACGGTGCTGGACATCGCGACAGCGCATTCGTGGGGCGGATTCGCGGGCGATTCGGGCATCGTCGTGATCACCAGTCTTGCCAATGGTCGGGCGGTCGGGACCTTCAGCGGCACCCTCGCTCCCGGCGCCAGCTCACCCGGGCCCTTGACGGTGACCAACGGGAGCTTCGACGTGCGGATCGACGCCCCGTGATTTCCGTCCCGAAGCAAGCAGGCTCGGTGTCGTCCTCTTCCACGGCTGCTTGACGGGCAACGGCGCCGGCGCCATCTTCTCCTCTAGCTAAACTGGAGAAACCGATGGCCGAATCCGGCGACCTCCTCCCCGGTACCCTGGAAGTCCTGGTCCTCAAGGCCCTCTCCCTCGAGCCGATGCATGGCTGGGGGATCGGCAACCGCCTGGACCAGCTGTCCCGGAATGCCCTGCGGGTCCGCCAGGGCTCCCTCTATCCGGCGCTGCAGCGCCTGCTCCGCAAGGGGTGGATCCGCTCCGAGTGGCGCACCACAGAGAGCGGGCGCCGGGCCCGCTACTACCTGCTCACGCCTCGCGGCAGACGGCAGCTGGAGGCGGAGACCGAGGTCTGGCGTCGGACCGCCGCGGCCGTGAACGGGATTCTCCGCACCCGCCTGGCGGAAGAGTGATCGCCGACCTGCTGGCGCGGCTCCGCGCCCTGGTGCTCCGTCGCCGCTGGGAGCGCGAGCTGGGCGAGGAGATGGCTTTTCATCTCGAACAGGAGTCCGAGGTCCACCGGCGCGCCGGCGCGGATCCTGAGACAGCAGGCCGGGAGGCTCGCCTCGCGTTCGGCGGCGTGGATCGCTATAAGGAGGCCACGCGCGATGCGAGCGGAGTCCGGCCGGTGGAGGAGACCGCGGCGGACGTGCGGTTCGCCTGGCGCTGGCTGCGGCGGAGCCCCGGATTCACGCTGACCGCCGTCGCGGTTCTCGCTTTGGCCCTCGGCGCCGTGGCCACGGTCTTCGCGGTGGTGCACGCCGTGTTGTGGGCGCCGCTTCCCTACCCGCACGCCGATCGCCTGGTGCGGATCTATGAGCAGAACTCGCCCACCAACATCTGGTCCCTCTCGGTGGTGGATTATCAGGCCATCCGGGACCAGCAGCGGAGCTTCGACGCCGTCGGCGCCGCGCGCTTCACGTCGGCCGAACTCTCGGGAGTCGGCCAACCCGAGGAGATCACGGCGGTGCGGGTGACCTCGGGCTTCTTCACGGCGCTCGGCGTCGGGGCGGCGGCAGGTCGCCTCATCGAGGGGTCCGATGAGCCGGTGGGAGCCTCGCCAGTCGCGGTGGTGTCGGATGGCTTCGCGCGCGCCCACTGGGGCTCGCCCGGAGCCGCGGTGGGCCGGGTCCTGACACTGGACGGTCTCAGTCACACGGTGGTGGGCGTGTTGTCCCCTGGGGTTGAGGAACTGGCGGGGATGCGGGCTTCGGTCTGGCCCGTGTATCAGATGGCGGCGCCCACGCGCCGCGGTCCGTTCGGCCTCCGCGGCATCGCGCGTCTCAAGCCCGACGTCTCCCTCGAGGGGGCCACTCGGGACCTGGCCGCGATCAGCGAGCGCATCTATCCGATCTGGGAATCCGGCTTCAAGGACAAGGTGGCACGCCTGACGCCGTACCCGCTGCGCCGCACGATCGTGGGGAACGCGGAAGGCGAGTTGGGGCTCTTCGGCGGCGCGGTCGGGCTGATCTTCCTCGTGGCGGTGGCCAACGTGGCCACGCTGGTTCTGGTGCGCGCGTCCACCCGTCAACACGAACTCGCCTTGCGCGCCACGCTTGGCGCCTCGCGCCTGCGCCTGGTTCGGCTGGTTCTCACCGAGTGTTTCGTCATCACCGGGCTGGCCACGGCGCTCGGCATCTGGCTCGCCGCGGCGGCGGTCTCGGTGATCGGAAGAATCGCCCCGGACCTCCCACGCGGTGGAGAGGTGTCGCTCGACGGCACGACGATCCTGGTCGCGCTGGCCCTGGGAGCCGTGAGCGGCCTCGTGGTCGGTGGCGCCCCTGCGATCGGCGTGCTGCGCGGAACCTTGTCCTCCTGGCGCGAGGACACGAGACGAGCCGGAGGGGGCCGCCGGGTCGGGCGCCTGCGCGGCATTCTGGTGGCGTCGGAATTCGCCCTGGCCGTGCCGCTCCTCCTTGCGGCTGGCCTTCTGGGCCGGAGCTTTCTGGCCCTGGTCCGCGTCAATCCGGGCTACGACCCCTCGCACAGCTTCTCGGTCCGCATGGCGCTTCCCGCCGCGCGCTATCCGGATTCCCTCGTCCAGGACTTCTGGCGCCGCGCCGTCCTGCGGGTCTCGAGCACGCCCGGTGTCCTGGCCGTCGGCCTCTCGACCTCGCCACCGCCGGACACTCACGGCGACGTCAACAACTTCAATCTGGTCGCTCATCCGGTGCCCGAGGGCGGCGCAGAGCCCGTTGCTCCGTGGCCCCTGGTGACTCCCGGATTCTTCAGAGCCCTCGCTGTCCCGCTCCTGGCTGGCCGAGGCTTCACTGACGCGGACTCGGTGGGGACTCCTCCGGTGGCGATCGTCAGTCGCTCCTGGGCCGACCACTATTTCCCGAATGAGGACCCCGTCGGGCAGCAGCTCGTCGAAGGGGGTTGTTACGCCTGTCCCCGCACCACGGTGGTGGGGGTCGTTGGAGACGTGAAGTACGAGGGGCTCGAGGGCAATGGCGACGCGGTCTACGAGCCGATGGCGCAATCACTGGCTCGGGGTGCGGCGCTCGTGGTCCGCACCGCCGACGATCCGGCCCTCTCGATGGGGCCGGTGCTCGACCAGCTCCGGACGCTCGACCCGGCCATGCCACTGCGCGGGGTTCCCATGGCGGACGACCTGCGCGAGGCCGTTTCCGACCCAGGCCGATGGACGACCGTCCTGCTCGCGTTCGGAGCCGTCGCGCTGGGACTCTCAGCGATCGGCATCTTCGGCCTCATGTCGTATGTCGTGCGACGGGAGCGTCGCGAGATCGGGGTCCGGCTGGCTCTGGGGGCCGAGCCGCGGCGGGTGGCCGTAATGATCGTGGGGCGGGGGATGCGCCACGTGGTGGCGGGAACGCTCGCCGGCCTTGCTCTCACCATGCTCGAGGCGCGCTGGCTGGGCTCGCTCCTCTATGGTGTCACGGCCCACGACGGGATCACGACGGTGGCCGTGGTGGCGATTCTCCTTGCTACCGCCTCGCTGGCGTGCCTTCTGCCCGGGTTCGCCGCTGCTCGGCTCCGACCTCTCGAAGCGATCGCGACGGAGTAACAGGCCCATCCATCACCGGCTCGTCTCAGGGTCCGGGCTCTCAACCGATTGGGGGCTGGGCGTCAGTCTCCTGCCCTCCCGGCCGGGCCGTACCGCGTGCAGGGGATCAGGCGGTGCCGACTCTTCAGGTGGGCTGCGAGGGTCGGTCCCCCGAGGGGACTGCGGCTTCGGGTTCGTTCCGCTGGGTCCGGATCCAAGCGGTGCTTGCCGGCCTTCCCAGGGTGCGAAGTGCCAGGCCGACCCGCCAGACTGCGTAGACTGGCAGTCGGGCCAGGGCAAGCAACACGCGTCCGGGGTGAGGATGCCGTACGGTCACCAGGAGCGTCGCGGTGACGAGCGGCAATTGCGAGCTCAGAGCCAGCGCGGCGATCAGCCATCCGTTCCGGCCTCCCACCAGTACCACCGCCAGCACGGCCACCAGCAATGCCACCGAGGCGGCGACCACGGGCCCCGGCAGGCCGAGCTCGAACAGCGCGTCGAGCTTCTGCAGCCAGCCGATCCGGTCGGATCGAAGGATATCCCCACCGTACTTCTTCAGAGACGCGCGCCGGCCCCGCGTCCACCGCTGCCGCTGGCTGGTGCCCTGACGGAGGGCCCGTACCTCCTGCGAGAGGAGCCGGGCGCCGGACGCGAAGAAGATGCGGTGCCCGGCGATGGTGTACTCCGAGTAGAGTTCCCAGTTCTCCGTCAGAGAGAATGCGGTCCAGCCGTCACGCTTGAGCGGAACCGCGCTGAAGACCATGCCGTTTCCCGTCAGTGGGCAGTTCAGGCTCGCGCGATCCTTGATGGGGTAGAGCACCTCGTACTTGGCCCGCGCGAAGACGCCGGCCAGCAGGGTGAGCCAGGATTCGTCTTCATTCCAGGTCGCGAAGTACGCCTGGGCCGCATTCTCCCCCATCGATCCCAGGGCGTTGACCCCGCGCGCAAAGCTCGGCTCGGCGATCGAGTCGGCGTCAACTATGACACAGGTCTCATAGGGGTGGTCGCGCAACTGTTCCAGGGCCCAGGCCAGCGCGTGCGGCTTGCCCATTCGTACCAGGTCGGTCCGCTCCATCGCGCGGGCACCGGCGGCGCGAGCCATCTCCGCCGTCCGGTCGGTGCAGTTGTTGGCGATGACGATGACGCTTCGCTTGTCGGCCGGGTAGTCCACCTGCACCAGCGAACGGACGCACTCCCCGATCAACCCCTCCTCGTTGTGCGCGGATATGAGGAAGAGCAGGTGCCGGAGCTCGCCGGCATCTGTCGGGGCCCGATCCCGCGGAAGAGCGCGAGTCCCTTTCAGCATGGCAGCGACGAACGTGATCGCCGGTAAGGCCAGAAATCCTGCGACAACCAGCAGTATCACCGTCAGCATTGGGAGGTCTCTCGCTCGAAGGTCCGCATCACGGCCTGGGGCAAGCACTTCTCGTGCCATCCATCGCCTGACAGATAGGCAGTGGAGACTGGGAAGCATAACCCAACGAGGCAACGCCTGTTCAGTGACCGAGGGCGCGACCGTAGCAACTCCGGCCATGGCGCGCCTGTTTGAAGTTAGCTCCATTTGACACGCGGGGACCAAACTGGGCCGGCCGGAGGGGTGTGCGCCCCGAGACGCGCGGTCGCGTCGCCACTCACTGCGAGGGTTGATTCCCTTGAGCGGCGCGGCGAAACTCCCGGGTCGCTAGCGGCCGACCATCCACCCCAGGGCTCATGATCCTGCTGCGTTCACTCCTATCTGCGCTGGTGATACCCACGGGCCTGGGGCTCAGTCCGAAGCCGCTGCCCCGGTTGGTTGTCGTGATCAGCATCGACCAGTTCCGAGCCGACTACCTGCTGCGGTGGAAGACCCAGTGGACCGGAGGCTTTCGCCGCCTTCTCGCCGAAGGGGCGGTGTTCCCGAACGGGCGGCAGGACCACGCCCTCACCGAAACCGCGCCAGGGCACTCGACCATTCTCTCGGGGCGCGACCCGGCCCACACCGGCATCGTGCTCAACGAGTTCGGGGTGGGCGACACGGCCTATCCCATTCTCGGCGTTCCGACCGGGGCTGGTGCGTCGCCGAATCGTTTCCAGGGGACCACGCTGGTCGACTGGATGCGGAAGCAGGACTCCCTTTTCCGGTTTCTTTCCGTCTCCGGCAAGGACCGCTCGGCCATTCTCATGGTCGGACGGAGCCGCGGGCCCGTCTTCTGGTACCGGGGTGGCCGATTCACGACCAGCCGGTACTACGGCGATTCGCTTCCTCCGTGGCTTCTCGGCTGGAACGCACGGCTGCGCACCGAGCACCTGGTGGGCAAGTACTGGCCTCTGGCCCGGGCTGACAGCTTCTACGCCGAGACCGATTCGGAGCCGTACGAGAACGGGGGGAAGGGCGTCACCTTCCCTCACCGTCTCCCGACGGACAGCGCCCTGGCCGCCAAGGCGCTTTCGACCTCTCCGTGGCTCGACTCCCTGACTCTCGACGCCGCCCTGGCTGGGGCGACGGCGCTGGGCCTAGGCCAGCGCGACACTCCGGACCTGCTGATTGTCGGCCTCTCGGCCACGGACTATATCGGGCACGCCTTCGGTCCGGACAGCCGTGAGATCCACGACCAGTTGCTCCGGCTCGACGGGTGGCTGGGTTCATTTCTCGACGCCCTAGCCGCGCGGGTGCCCCCGGACCGGATCGTCGTGGTCGTCACCGCGGACCACGGCGTCACCAGTTACCCCGAGTTTTCCATCCAGCACGGCCGCCCAGGGGGACGGGTACCTTTAGGCGTCATTGTGCGCGAGGCCAACGCCGCGATCACGGGGCGCAATCCCCATCGGTCGCCGGTGCTTGAAGAGACCGATGGGCTCATCTACGGGGATTCGGCCCGGGTGCGCTCGCTCGGCGTGAGCCCCGAAAGCCTGGCGACGGCGCTCCTGCAGCGGGTCTGGCGGCTCCCCGGTGTGGTGAATGCGTGGACGCCCGCCACCCTCGGCGCCTCTCCACACGATGTCGACGCGGCGCGCTGGATGCGCGCACTGCCGCGGAGCTTCTCCTGGTTCGTGGCCGCCTCCATCAAGCCGGGCTACGTCTGGTCCGACCAGGTTGGCAACGCGGAGCACGGCTCCACCAACCCCGATGACGTCAACGTCCCGATCGTGTTTCTCGGGAGCGGATTCAAGCCCGGCGTCTACCCGGACACGGTCCGAACCACCGACATCGCGCCCACCCTTGCCCGACTCCTCGAGGTCAAGCCTGAAGGGGACCTGGATGGCCGGGCGATCAAGAAGATCCTGCGCTGATGGCTGGGACTTCCTTTCCGCCCCTGCCGTGCTATCCCTGCCCGCATCAGTCCTCCTGCTGCGCCTTCGGCACCACGGTGACCGCGGAGGAGGCCGCCGCGCTTTCCGCGCGCTATGGGGAGGACCGAGTCTATCGCACGCGCTGGGGTGAGTGGCGCACCCGGGTTCGGAAGGGGCGATGCGTCTTTCTGGTCGAGAACAGCTGCATCATCCACGACGACCCGCATTATCCCGCGGTCTGCAGGGGGTTCCCCTGGACAGACGCCGAGACCGGCGGGCCCTACCAGTTCGATCAGACCATCTGTCCGGAGTTCACGACTCGAACTGAACTGGTCACCCTTGGCCGCGCCATCGCGCGCGGGCGGAAGGGATAGGGCTGAGCGTTCAGCGTACAGCGTTCAGGGTGTGACAGGAGGTATGGCGCTTGAGGTTGGTCCAGTCATAACTTCGGCCCGCTCACCGCTCACCGCTCACCGCTCACCGCTCACCGCTCACCGCTCACCGCTCACCGCTCACCGCTCACCGCTCACCGCTCACCGCTCATCCTCTCCCCCCTTCCTCCACACCGCCACCCCAGCCACGATCGCGATCACCGCGAACGAGAACCATTGCAGGGCATAGCTCAGGTTGGGGCCGTCATCGAGTGGCGCCGGGTCGTCGCGACGGGGCAGGCTCGGAAGCGTCGAATCGGGGGTCTGCAGCACTATCCAGTCGGCGAGCGGGTAGGGCAGCCGGGCGCGGAGCGCCGCGATGTCCACGCGCCGCCAGGAGAGCTGGCCATCCTGCTCCAGCGGTGCGCCTGGGACACCCGAGTCCGCCTCGAGGATGGCAATGCCGGAGACGACCCGGACGCCGTCCTCGTGCAGTGGAGTCAGGTCAACCTGGCGCGCGTCGGGGGAGGGGACGTAGCCGCGCAGCACCAGGATCGCGGTGTCGCCCCGAAGGGGGCGAAAGGGGGTCAGGATCCGAACGCCCGGCACACCCTGCTCGCTCTGCCCTCGGATGACCACGTCGGCCGCATGATCATATCGACCCGTCACGCGCACTCGACGATTGTTCAGATCCTCGGGGAGGAGGTGGGCCATCTGTCCGGGATCGTCCACGGCGACGACCGGCAGACTGCGCTTGGCCGAGACCTGCGCATTGTGCAGGCGGCGCTCTTCGAGACGGTGCCATTGCCAGACGCCGAGACGGAGAAACACCAACGCCGCGATGAGCGCGCCAGTAAAGAACAGCGGACCACGTGCACGGGGAGACATGAGGAGAGACACGCGTGTCTTTGACAGAGGACAGAGTGCGGTCCGGTGCTATGCCAGGGCCAACCTGCAAACCTTGTGTCCCGCAACTACTTACTCGGCTGGGGCTGGCTGGGTCTACGGCTTGCCTTCCGGAGGGAAGCCCGGGGCGCCGTCCGAACAGTTGAACATAAGCGAGCCAGAGCCGTGCTTCATCTTCACTGGCGGTCATGATTCAGAGGTAGGGTCCTATGCGCGCACTCTTCTATGCCTTTCCGGCCGCCGCCCTGCTCGTGGCCCCGGCCGCGGCGTTCGCTCAGCAGAGCGATACGCTCTCTTCTCCTGGTCTTCGAGAAGTTCACGGGAGCTTCAATCCGTCCGGGCGGCGTGGCTTCTGGCTCACGGTCGGGCTGGGCGTCGGCGGTGAATCGTTCAACGCCAACGACGGCCTGGGCTGGAGCGACACCAAGACCGGCGGGGTCGGGTATCTCAAGTTGGGTGGGACCATCAATCCGCATTTCCAGCTCGGCGCCGAGCTGCAGGGCTGGAGCACCAACTACTACTGGGACAACTACGATCGCAGCCTCGGCAGCCTGATGGGAATCGTCCAGTATTATCCTTCCGCCCGGGGCGACTTCTGGATCCGCGGCGGATTCGGGTACGCGCACGACCGGCTCCGGGACTATTCCACTCCGGGCATCGTGATAATCAGTGATGAGGACGGGACGGCGTTCGCGGGGGGCCTGGGGTACGATGTCCGGCTGTCCCGTCGGCTCTTCCTCACACCGTCGCTCGATTTCATGGGGCAGCACTACAGCGATCACGATGAACGGCTCGTCACCTTCGGTGTCGGCATCACGTTTCACTGAGAGGCATCCGCGAAAGCAGTCTTGGGGGAGGCGCGGCCCATCGGGCTCGCCTCCCCTTGCTCTTTGCGGAGTTTGGGGGGGCCGGGCAGGTTATCGCTTCAACACTGTTGACCTTCCGCCACAGGTTGGCTTGATCGCCTCCTCGAACTCCTAGCGCCACAGGCATTTGGAGACTAGGATAATCGCCCGCCGGTCGGCACGCCCCCTGCCGTCGGACGACCTGTCTCCCACATCCGGATTGGTGTTGCGAGTCACCGCTCTGCCCCGCTGGCTGATCGCTGTCGCTGTCTTCACCGCCGCCGTTAGCTGCGGGGGGAGTGACCTCACGCTCCCCTCGGAATCGGTTCCGGCATACATGGCCGCGGTGGCGGGTGATTCGCAGGCCGGCATCGTGGGGCAGCCTCTCGCGGACACGCTGGTCATTCGCCTGACCGATCCCGAAAACCGCCCCGTCCGCGGTCAGAAAGTCCTGTACCACTTTCTGGCCGGAGGGACAGGGGGAAGCCTGATCCCGGACACCGCGGTGACGGACGCCGATGGGCGGGCCCGATCAGTCTGGGTGCTGGGACACATTGCCGGGGCGCAGCGGGTGGAAGCGCGGGTGCTCGCCGCGGGTGCGGCGTCCGGGCTCAGTGAACAGTTCACCGCCACAGCCACCTCCGGGGTCGCGGACACGCTCATCGCGGTGGCCGGCGATCAACAGCAGGGGACGGTGTCGAGGACCCTTGCCGAATCGCTCTCGGTCGCGGTGACCGACAAGTACGGCAACCCGATCCCGGGCGATACGGTGAACTGGTCGGTGCCGGCTGGCCAGGGCAGCGTGAGCGCCGTAGCAACCGTGACAGGGCCGGACGGCCGAGCCGCGGTGCAGCGGACCCTGGGCCCCAACGCCGGCACGCAGACCGCGAGCGCGGCGTGGTCAGGTCTCCCCACGGTGCCGGTGGTCTTCACGTCGTACGCGGCGGTGGGCGGCATCACCAAGCTGGTGAAACTCTACGGCGACAACCAGACCGCGCCCGCCGGCTCCAGGCTCACCGACTCGATCGTGGTGCAGGCCCAGGACTCGAACGGGAACGGGGTCTCGGGGCGCTCAGTGGTGTGGGTGGTCTCGAGCGGTGGCGGATCGGTCAGCGCCAATACGACCACGACCGACTCCCACGGCAAGGCTTACGTCTACTGGACCATCGGCACGGTGGCCGGGCCCAACACCGTCACCGCCACCATCGTCGGCCTGCCGCAGGCGACCTTCAGTGCGACGGGCACCGCCTCGTTGCCCACCAAGATTGCCGCCATCTCGAGTCAGACCCTTACCGGGGTCGCGAGCCAGTTCGTTTCGCCCGCACCCTCCGTGAAGGTGACCGATAACAACAACAACCCGGTGCAGGGCGTCACCGTGACGTTCGTGGTCACCGCCGGCGGCGGGGCCGTCTCGGACGGCACCGGCACCGGTGACACGGCCACCGTGGCAACGAACTCGACCGGGATCGCGACCCTGGCTTCCTGGACCCTGGGTCCCCTCGTCGGCACGAACACGGTGACGGCCAGCGCGTTGGGAACGGGTGGCACGCCCCTCACGGGTAGCCCGGTGACGTTCAATGCGACGAGCCGGGCGGGGCAGCCCGGGCGGCTCGCCTTCGTGGCGCAGCCCAGCGACGTGGGCGCCGGCGTGGTCATGTCGCCGGCGGTGACGGTACAGGTCGAGGATATCGGCGGCAACCCCATCCCGACCGCCACCAACCCGGTCACGCTCTCGATCGCCACCAACGTCGGCGGGGCCACCCTGGGCGGCACGATCACGATGCCCGCGGTGAACGGCATCGCGACCTTCAGCACCCTCACGCTCAACAAGACGGGCGTCGGATACACCCTCGCGGCGAACGGCAGCGGGCTCGTGTCGGGTACCAGCTCCGCGTTCAACGTCACCAATGGGCCGGCGGCCAAGCTGGGCTTCATCGTGCAGCCGCCCGCGCTGGCGGGGTCGTCGACGCCCATGTCGCCGGCGGTGCAGGTGGCCGTCCAGGACCAGTTCGGGAACACGGTCCCCACGAGGACCGATTCGATCACGGTGGCGATCGGTACCAACCCATCGGCCGGCACGCTCTCGGGAACGCTGAAGGTCGCTGCGGTGGCGGGTGTCGCCACGTTCAGCACACTTGCGATTGACAAGACGGGCACCGGCTACACGCTGACCGCGGCGGCCACCGGATTGACGGGCGCCACGAGCGCGGCATTCAACGTCGGGGCAGGCGCGCCGGCGAAGCTGGTCTTCATCCAACAGCCTAGCAACGTCCAGGCGGGGGCGGCTATCGCGCCGGCAATCACCGTCCAGATTCAGGATGTGAACGGGAACAACGTTCCGACCGCTACCGACTCGGTCTTCCTCGCCATCGGGACCAATCCGGGCGGGGCCACCCTCACCGGCAGCCGCGTGGCCGCCGTTGCGGGGGTTGCCACATTTAACGGCGTCACGCTCAACAAGTCCGGCACCGGCTACACGCTGATTGCTTCGGGGGTCGGGCTCACGAACAGCCCGGCGAGCAATGCCTTCAACGTGACGCCTGGGACCGGCCAGAGCCTGTCCTTCACCGTGCAGCCCAGCAACGTCGCGGCCGGGGTCGCCATTACCCCCGCGGTGGTCGTGAGCGTCCTGGACCAGCTCGGCAACGTCGCCACCGGCTTCACCGGGTCGATCACGGTGGGCCTGGTCAGCGGCCAGCCTCTCGGCGGGACGGTCACGGTTCCCGTCACCAACGGCGTCGCGACCTTCAACAACCTGACCGTGAGCAAAGTTGGCACGAACCAGCTGATCGCGAACAATCCGAACGCGAACGTGGCTGTGAGCAACAGCTTTACGGTCACGCCGGGCGCGCCGGCGAGCCTGCAGTTCACCCAGCAGCCCACCACGACGTTCGCCGGGCGGGCGATGTCACCGGCCATCCAGGTCACGATCCTGGACGTCGGCGGGAACACCGTCACGACCTCGACGGCGAACGTCACCCTCGCCATCGGAACGAACTCGGGCGGAAGCACGCTGGGCGGAACCGCCACAGTGGCCGCGGCGGCCGGCGTGGCCACCTTCCTCAACATTTCGCTCAACAAGGTGGGGACGAACTACACCCTTACCGCTGCTTCGACCGGCGTGCCGACGATCACCAGCGCCACATTCAACATCAATGCGGCCAATCCAGCCTTCCTGGCGTTCGGACAGCCGCCGACCAACGTCGTCGCGGGGGTGAACTTCAATCCCCCGATCACGGTGCAGGTGCTCGATTCCTTCGGCAACATCGCGACCGCGGCGGGCGCGACGGTAAACCTCACTCTGGTGTCCAACCCTGGGGGAGCCACGCTGAGTGGCGTCTCCTCTGGAGCGGTACCGGTGAACGGCATCGCCACATTCCCCTCCGCCTCTCTCAACAAGACCGGCACGGGATACACCATCCAGGCCTATTCGTTCGGGACGGTTTCGATCACCAGCAGTCCGTTCAACGTCACTCCCAATACGGCGGCCCGGCTGGTCTTCAGCGTCCAACCCTCCAATAGCGTCGCCGGAGCGGCCACCATCTCGCCGACGGTCCAGATCCAGGACGTGGACAGCAACGTGGTAACCACGTCGACCGCATCGGTGAGTGTGGCGATCGGCACCAATCCGGGCGGGGGCACCCTGTCCGGCACCGCGACCGTGAACGCCACGGCCGGGGTGGCCGCGTTCCCCACGCTCTCGATCAACAAGATCGGGACCGGCTACACGCTGAACGCCACCTCCGGTGCGCTCACCGCTCCGAGCGCCGCGTTCAATATCACCGCTGGCGTCCCCACGACGGTGACCAAGACCGCGGGTGATGGACAGACCACCACGGCAGGGAACCCGGTCACGATACCGCCCCAGGTCACGGTGACTGACGCGAACGGGAACCCGGTGGCCGGCGTCACCGTCACCTTCGCCGTGGCCACCGGCGGCGGCGCGGTGTCGAATGGGACGCAGGTGACCAACGCCGCCGGTGTGGCCGCGGTGACCAGCTGGAGCGTCGGGCCCGTGGCCGGTCCCAACAGCCTGACCGCCACGGTTTCGGGCGTGGCTCCCGTGACCTTCACGGCCACGGGTATCGCCGGGACCGGCGCCAAGCTGGCCCTCGCCACTCAGCCGTCCACCACCGCCCAGGCCGGCGTCAACTTCGCGGTCCAGCCGGTGGTGCAGCTGCAGGACGTCAACGGCAACAACGTGACGACATCCGGCGTCGCGGTGACGGCGCTGATTCAGTCCGGCGGCGGGACGCTCAACGGGACCACCACGGTCAACACCAACGCCAGCGGCCAGGCGGTGTTCACTGGTCTCTCGATCTCAGGCCTGGTGGGGAGCCGCACCCTGGTCTTTACGGCGACCGGCTATTCCAGCATCAACCCCACGACTCCAACAAATATCACCGCGGGGCCAGCCTCCGCGATCGCGATCAGCGCCGGGAACGGCCAGAACGCCACGGTCGGTACGGCGGTCGCCATTCCGCCCGCGGTAGTGGTGACTGACGCCTTCACCAATCCGGTTTCGGGCACCAACGTCACCTTCGCCGTCGCCTCTGGCGGCGGCACGGTGAACCCCACGACGGCGATCGCGACCAGCGCGTCCGGCATCGCGGCGGTCACCAGCTGGACGCTCGGCACTACAGCGGGCTCGAACAGCCTTACCGCCACCTCCGCGGGTCTCAGCGGGTCGCCCCTCACCTTCACCGCCACCGGTACGGCCGGGAACGCCACCAAGCTGGCGATCGCGACCCAACCGTCGGCCTCAGCCGGGAGCGGCACCCCGTTCGCCCAGCAGCCGGTGATTCAGCTCCAGGACGCCTCGGGAAATCCGGTCGCGACATCCGGCGTCTCGGTGACGGCGGCCATCGCCTCGGGCACGGGCGGAACGCTCGGTGGGACCACGACCGTGACCACTTCGAACGGGGTGGCGACCTTCACCAACCTCTCATTAAGTGGCACGGCGGGGAACTTCACCCTGTCGTTCAGCGCGAGCGGACTCACCGGTGTGACCTCCGGCACCATCACCCTCGGGGCGGGCGGGGCGTCCAAGCTGGCGATTACCACGCAGCCCTCGGCCAGCGCTACGAGCGGCACCCAGTTCGCCCAGCAGCCGGTGATTCAGCTGCAGGACGCGTCCGGGAACAATGTGACGACCTCGGGTGTCTCGGTGACGGCGGCCATCGCGTCGGGAACGGGCGGGACGCTGACCGGCACCACAACGGTGACGACGACCAACGGTGTGGCCACCTTCAGCAACCTGACGCTCACCGGGACGGCGGGGAACTTCACCCTGTCGTTCAGTGGCAGCGGGCTCACGGGCGCGACGTCCAACACGATCACCCTCGGTGCCGGCGCGGCCTCGAAGCTGTCGATCACCACCCAGCCCGCGGCCAGCGCCACCAGTGGCGTAGCGTTCGCCCCGCAGCCGGTGATTCAGCTCCAGGATGCGTCAGGGAACAACGTGACGACATCGGGTGTCTCGGTGACGGCGGCGATCGCCTCCGGGACCGGTGCCACGCTCGGTGGGACCGCGACCGTGACGACCTCGAACGGGGTGGCGACGTTTACGAACCTCTCGTTGAGCGGCACTGCGGGGAGCTTCACCCTGTCGTTCAGCGCGAGCGGACTGACCGGAGCGACATCCAGCACCATCACCCTCGGAGCGGGCGGAGCGTCCAAGCTCGCGATCAGCACGCAGCCGTCGGCCAGCGCCACGAGCGGAACACAGTTCGGCCAGCAGCCGGTGCTGCAGCTGCAGGACGCCTCGGGGAACCCGGTCACGACCTCGGGCGTCGCGGTGTCGGCGGCGATCGCGTCCGGAACGGGCGGGACCCTGAGCGGCACGACGACCGTCACCACGACCAACGGGGTCGCGACCTTCACCAACCTGACGCTGACCGGCACGGCCGGGAACTTCACCCTGTCGTTCAGTGGCAGCGGGCTCACCTCCGCGACGTCGAACACCATCGCCCTGGGTGCCGGCGCGGCCTCGAAGCTGGTGATTTCGACCCAGCCGTCCGCCTCCGCCACCAGCGGAACGCAGTTCACCCAGCAGCCGGTGGTTCGACTTCAAGACGCGTCGGGGAATAACGTGACCACCTCAGGCGTCTCGGTGACGGCTGCGATCGCCTCGGGCACGGGCGGGACGCTGAGCGGGACGACGACCGTCACGACCAGCAGCGGGGTCGCGACGTTCAGCAACCTGACCCTCACCGGGACGGCGGGGAACTTCACGCTCTCGTTCAGCTCGGGTGGCCTGACCTCCGCCACCTCGAACACCATAGCGCTGGGCGCCGGGGCGGCCGCGAAGCTCAGCATCACGACGCCGCCCTCGAGCTCGGTCGCAGCCGGCTCGGCTTTCTCCTCTCAGCCCGTGATCCAGCTGCTCGACGCCTCTAACAATCCGGTCACGACCTCCGGCGTGGTCATCACGGCCACGATCGGGTCAGGCACCGGCGGCGTGCTGGTAGGAACGACCACGGCCACCACCTCGAGCGGCGTGGCCAGCTTCTCGACGCTGGGACTTGGAGGAACGGCGGGGAACTTCACGCTGACATTCACGTCGGGCTCGCTGACTGCGGCGACGTCCGGCACCATTGCCGTTACGGCCGGGCCGGTCTCGGCCGCGACTTCGACCGCCACCGTTCCGAACGGCACCTCGGGGAGCCAGACCACGATCACGATCCAGGGCCGGGATCAGTACGGAAACGCGGTGGCAACCGGTGGAGCGACCGTCGTGGTGACGATTACAGGCACCAATCCGGGGAGCGCCTCTGTGGTGGACAATGGCAACGGCACCTACACGGCGACGTATACCCCGGCCGTGGCCGGGC
>Ga0335077_10002785_pt1 | contig 20980 bp, 17 predicted proteins | sample Lox_Sample_31_FD_207151 | JGI IMG/M metagenome (GOLD analysis project Ga0335077, IMG submission 207151) | Soil microbial communities from Loxahatchee National Wildlife Refuge, Florida, United States - Lox_Sample_3.1 | ecosystem: Environmental > Terrestrial > Soil > Wetlands | place: USA...
TGCCAAAATCTGGTGGAGCTGGCGGAGGGATTTGAACCCCCGACCCTCTGATTACAAATCAGATGCTCTACCAGCTGAGCTACGCCAGCGCTGCTCAAACCGCCCAAGAATAGCAGATTAGGCACAGAAATTGCAAGAGGGGGATGGAGGCAGGGGAGCAATCCGAGAACCAGGACTGTGGAAATATGGCGCAAATTTGTTTATCAGTCACAGGCATGTAAATGATTGATTCATAGCCTTTTAAATCGCAGTTCGGGAATCCGATCAGGATAAGAATTCACAGGTTTCCACTGCGAATTCGTTGGCCTGATAGGCGGACTGCAAATCCGTCGAAGTTTCGGGTGCCAAGGTGCGAGAATACCTAAATATCCATGAATAAAAAAACAGCTACGGGGGTAGTCGCAGGAATCCTAGTGCTCACCGCGCTGGCCGGGTATCTGCACTGGCGGGCTCGCGATTCCGATGCAAACCGCGCAGAATTGCTTTCGCTGCTGCCCGCGAGCGGCAACAGCGCTGTGTTCCTAGACTTCTCAGAGTTGCGTTCGTCTCCGTTTCTGGCGCAGCTCTTGGCGCTGGCGCCGACGCAGGCTCCGGACAGCGATTACGCGCACTTCATTCAGGCGACGGGATTCAATTATGAGCGCGATCTGGACCGCATAGCGATTTCGATGGACCGGCAAGCACAAACGCAAACGGTGTTCGCGGTTGCCGAAGGCCGCTTTGACCGGAAGAAAATCGAGGAGTATGGGGCGCGATTCGGGGCGCTGAAAACAGCAGACGGCAAAACGCTTTACGCCGTGCCAGTCAGCAATTCTCCGCGCAAGGCGTATTTCACTTTCCTGCGCAATGACCGCATCGCGTGGGCAAACGATTCCGCCTATTTTTTCCAGCAATCTGCGAAAGCGCCGCCGACCGAATGGCGCGAACATTTTGCGCGGGTGTCGGGAACGCCGATTTTCGTGATCCTGCGACAAGACGCGGGGGCGGCGTCGGCGCTGGCGGAGGCTCCCGGCGGGCTGCACTCGCCGCAGCTTGCGACACTGATCAGCCAGTTGCAGTGGATCTCGATTGGCGGAAAGCCGGAAGGGAATCTGCTGCGCGTGGTCATCGATGGCGAAGCGCTGAGCGAAAGCACCGTGCAGCAACTGAAAGAACTGTTGAGCGGGCTGGTGGTCATCGCGCAGATGGGGCTAAACGACGCGAAGATGCGCAAGCAACTCGACGCGGATTTGCGCGAGGGCTATGTGGAGCTATTGAATTCGGCGGACATTCAGCAACTGGACCGCGGCAGGAGCAAATCCGTACGCGTTGTGTTTGATGTGACGCCGAAACTGCTGCAAGGCGCTGCGCGCAACGCAAATTCAGGCGCGCCAGCCAGCAACACACCTGCACGATAAATCGAAAATTATTCTGAATGAACTGGATTGATTGCTAAGGACGGCAGGGACTCAGTCACCGACTGGGGTGGAGGACTTCATATAACGCCAGGGGTTCACCGGGGCGTTGTTGACGCGCACTTCGTAGTGAACGTGGGGACCGGTGGAGCGGCCGCTGATGCCCGTGAAGCCAATTACTTCTCCACGCTTGACGTGAGCGCCGGGCATGACGCTGTAGGCAGACAGGTGGGCGTAGAAGGTGTTGATACCGAAACCGTGATCGACGACGACCAAGCGTCCATAGCCACTGTGATTTTCAGCGACGGTGACGACGCCGTCGGCGGTCACGTGGACCGGGGTGCCATAATCGGCGCTGACGTCGACTCCGGTGTGGAAGGCGCCTTCACCGGAGAACGGATCGAGGCGCTCGCCGAAACTGTCGGAGATGTGTCCCATGACGGGCCAGATGGTCGGGGTGTAGTTCGATTCGGCGAAAGCCATGGCCGGCATGAGCCGCAGGCCGGAAGAAGCAATGGCGATGACCGAGGCGTTACGCTTCAAGAAGGAATACTGCTCGACGGAGCGATCGAAGGCGTCTTCAGGAGTGACGGAGCTATCGGTCTGATCAAAAGCGGCCGGATGATAGCGAAGAACGCCGTAGGTCATGGCCACTTCGGTGGCGAGAGACTGCAAAGAATCGAGGCGCTGGTTGGTATCTTTGACGGTGGATTGGAGATCGCGATACTGCTTTTTGAGGGTTTCCTGATCGTGGCGAAGAGCGTTGTAGTTGGAGACCTTCCAAATCATGCGGCTGTAGGAGCCGACGGCGGCAACGACGGTGATACTGCCGATGATTGCCAGAGCAGCCAGCCCGTGGAGAACGTAAGCGGGCACGATCATCTTCCGGAGTTTTCCGGGCGCCGAGGCAATGTAAAATGTGTAATTCCTGCCGCTGATCACGGATTGGCCCCCTCAGGCCGACCTCGTTCGAATTTTGACTTACTTTGAGGTGCGGTTCCGTCGTTCCCTGTGCCCGCACAAAATCTTGAAGACCGTACCGGTCTGAACCGTGAGCCTTGGTTCGTTCTAGAGAATCTTAGTTGTTTGGAGAAGCGCGAGTCAACCCTGTATTTTCCGATTTCTTGGACAGCCTTTGGAAAACTGTCCCCTGTCCGTCAGGCCAGTCTGCGCTAGGATAACGGCAGTTCCATGAAAGCGCCGACAAACGAGAACGAAATCATCGGACGAATCGCCGAGGTATTTCCCCATCACTGGCCGCGAACGGTGGCGCTGGCACTGGGGGACGACGGGGCACTGTGGCGGCCCCGGGCAGGAAATGAAGTGGTGTTGACGTGCGACTGGTTGCTGGAAGGTTGCCATTTTCTGCGCGCCAAGCATCCCGCGGAGGCCGTGGGATGGAAGTGTCTGGCGCGGGCGGTGAGCGACATTGCGGCGATGGGGGGGGTGCCGCGTTGTTTTCTATTGAGCTTGGCGCTGCCGGCGAGTCTGACGGGGAAATGGTTCGACGGGTTTCTGCAGGGACTGAAGCGCGCGGCGAAGTCGCTGCGCTGCGAATTGGCGGGAGGAGACACGACGCGACAGGAAAAGGTGTTGATCAACGTGACGGTAGTGGGAGAAGTACGCCGTGGGCGGGCGTTGCTGCGTGCGGGCGCACACGCCGGGGATTCCCTGTTTGTCAGCGGGAGATTGGGAGAAGCAGAGGCGGGGTTAGACGAACTGCGGCGGAGAAAGGGTGCTGTCCGTCGCTCGAGTGAGAACTTACACAAGCATTTGTATCCGGAGCCGCGGCTGGCGTTGGGCGAGTGGCTGGGGAAGCGGAGGCTGGCAACCGCGGCGATGGACTTATCTGACGGGCTTTCGTCGGACCTGCCGCGGCTGTGTGCGGCGAGCGGAGTGGGAGCACGAGTGGACGTCGATTGCCTTCCGGTGGTGCGAAACCTGAAACTGGCGCAAGCGCGACACCTGGGGTTGCATGGGGGAGACGATTACGAATTGCTGTTCACCGTAGCTGAGAAAGATGTGAAGCGGGTGCCACGAGCCTACCGTGGCGTGCAACTAACGCGAATTGGAAAGATCACGCGAGAGAAACGCATCGTGGTGATGGAGGGCGGAAAAACCCGCAAGCTGGAGGCGGGCGGCTGGGATCCGTTTGGAAAGTAGAAGCGGTTTGCCGCTAGCGTTGCGGCGTAGTGGAAGACGCGGGAGGACTGGCGGGTACAGTGGGGGGAACGGGGGCGGGCTTTTCGCGGAGAGCGGGAGCTTCGTCTTCAGGAGCCGTATCGGGCACGTCGGTGTGGACGTGGTGCTCCTCGGCCTGAATCTCAAGCGGAATGACGTTGGCGAATTCCACAGCCGGCATGTTGCCCATGCCTTTATCAATAAATTCCATCCAGATGGGAAGAGCGGCTTGCGCGCCGGTTTCGCGTTTACCGAGGGAGATTTGCTTGTCGTCGAAGCCGACCCAGACGCCAGCGGTGATTTGCGCAGTGAAGCCAAGGAACCAGGCGTCGGTGAAGTCTTGCGTGGTGCCAGTTTTGCCGCCGGCGGGACGTCCAATGTGTTTCGCTTTGATGGCGGTGCCGAATTGCACGACGTCCATAAGCATGGCGGTCATGGTGCGCGCGGTATCGGGCGCGAGCACGTCGTGGACTTCCGGGTGCGCTTCTTCGAGCAATGCGCCGTCGTAGCTGGTGACGCGGCGGATCATGTGGGGATCGATGCGGATGCCGTCGTTGGGGTAGACGGTGAACGCCGAGACGTGTTCAACGAGCTTCATGTCGGCGGCGCCGAGCGCGAGAGGCAAGTAGGGCGGAAGCGGCGTGGTGATACCGAAGCGCTTGGCCATATCGACGACGGAGTTGATGCCAACTTTTTCGGCGAGCTTGACGGCGGGCACGTTGCGCGAGCCCGCCAGAGCGCGACGCAGGGTGATGGTGCCCTCGAATTTTTCGTCGTAGTTGTGGGGGGAGTAGGGCTTGCCGCCGCTGATCAATGTGATGGGCAGGTCGACAATCGTATCGAAAGGTGATGCGCCTTTTTCTATTGCGGTGGAATAAACGTAGGGCTTGAAGGAGCTGCCGACCTGACGCACGGCTTGAGTGGCGCGATTGAATTTTGAGTCCTCGAAACTATAGCCGCCGACCATGGCTTTGATTTCGCCGGTGGGATTATCGATGGCAATCATGGCGGCTTGAGGAGCGGGTTGCTGCTCGAGCTGAACGCGGGCCGTGGTTTCGCGAAGTTCCTGAATGGAGAATTGCGCGAGGTCGCCGACGGAGAGGAGCGCGTTGGGCTTTTTCGCGCCAGTCCAGGCGATTTCCGAGGGCGAGAGAATCGCGCGGTAGGGACCGATTTTGATGGTGGCGCTCTTGTCGTCGACGGCCATGACCAGGCCGGTGACGTAACTTCCCTTTTCGACGGCGTGGCGCCAATCTTCGTCTTCGTAGGAATCGAGCTTGCCGAGATTGTCTTTAAGGATGTTGGGGAGCTTGCCGCGCCAGCCGTGGCGGCGGTCGTAGGAGTGCAAGCCATCGCGAATGGCCTGGTTGGCGGCTTTCTGCATCTGGATATTGAGGGTGGTGTAAACGCGCAGGCCGCGCTCGTGGACGGCTTCGGTGCCGTAAGTAGTTTCGAGATACTTGCGAATATCCTCGAAGAAGTAGGGAGCGAGGTCGTTGCGGGGATATTGCAGGTGGAGGCCGAGAGGAGCCTTGCGAGCGGCTTCTTCTTCCAGCGGGGTGATTTTCCCCTCTTCCATCATCTGATGAAGCACCAGATTGCGGCGAGCAAGGGCGCGCGCGGGATCGGCGAGGGGCGAATAGAGCGGGCCGCGGATCATGCCGGCCAACAAAGCGGCTTGCGGAAGAGTCAGGTCGGTGACGGACCTGCCGAAATAGAATTGCGCGGCGGAAGCGAAGCCATAGTTGCCGTGGGCCAGGTAGACCTGGTTGGCGTACATGGTGAAGATTTGCGGCTTGGTGTAGCGGCGCTCGATCTGCAGGGCGAGTAGAATTTCCTGCGCTTTGCGGCGGAAGCTTCGCTCGCTGCGGTCGAGGAAGAGATTGCCGGCAAGCTGCATGGTGATGGTGCTGGCGCCTTCCGCTTTGCGGCGCTTGATAATGTTTCGATAGGCGGCACCGGCGACGCGAGGAAAATCTACGCCCCAATGATCTTCGAAGTGCTGGTCTTCGATAGCGGTGACGGCGTTGTAGAGGACTTTGGGGACTTGTTCCCAAGTCATGAGGATGCGGCGCTGGAGAGCAAAACTGCCGACGAGTTGGCCATCGTCGGCGTAAATTTCAGTGACCACGTTGGGGCGGTAGGTTTCGAGCTGGCGAATTTCGGGAAGGTCGCTTTCGTAAACGAAGAGCAAGCCGGCGGCGGCGCCGAGGGCGACGGAACACAACAGCAAGAAGGCGAGGGCAACTCGATCAATCAGTTTCCAGCCGCGCAAGCGCAGTGTGATGGGAGGCAGGCTTAACATCGAAGAAAAATTCTAACGCAGAATCAGGCGGGGATTGGAACTGGGCTCCATGCAAGTTTCCATGGGCAAATCAGAGAGGGGAATAATACTTTTCGCCGGCGCAGGCGCGGCAGAGGGTGCGGCCTTCTCGGAGGACTTGGCGTTTGAAGTTGATGCCTTCGCCGCACTGGGCGCAGACCACGCGCGGGCCTTTGAAGCCGGGAAGATCTTCAGGGTGGATTTCGACTTTCACCCATTCCTTGGAAAAGAGAACGTCGTCCGAGAGTTGCGCGTAGGCTTTTTGTTGGCCTTCTTCTTTTGGAAGGTCGGGGAACATTTCTTTGGCGGCTTGCTTGGAGGATTCCCTGGCGGCAATGCGGACCGCGCGGCCGGTTTGCAGATCGCAGAAGGTGGCGGCGACTTTACCCCAGTCGCGGAACTTGAGGGCGCGCTTGCCGAGGCGGCAGTTGGCGACGAGCGCGACGGCGTCGGTTACGCAGCGGTCGATTTCGACGTAGGTGACCAGGCGTTTGCGGTCGGCGATGGGATCGGTGATGGCGAGTTCCTTGAGGCCGCACATGGCGAGGCGCACACCCAGGACCTGGCCGGCGCAGATGTGGCCGTGAGCGATAGCGGCGAGGTCGAGGTATTCGGAGAGAGTTTTCATTTGCTTGCTTCGACGGATCGATGATCGCAAATTCTGACGCTGAGATCCTTTGCGCAAACAGCGGCTGCCTTCGCAGCTCAGGGCAAGCAGGATGACAGGTGGTGCGAGCCGGCGCAAGCAGAGGTGTTTTCCAGCGAAGAGCGGGCCGCCTCAGAAGGCGGTCGCTACAATTGAGCTAGGCGCTGGATTTTTCTGGGGCGGACCAGGGGTGGGGACGGCGCGACTGCTGAAAAACAAAGATGGTCATGAACAGAGCCAGCAAGAAGAGCGCACCGTCGCGCAGAACGGTCCAAATGGTCAACGGCTCGGGCTTGGCGAAACAGCCGCAGTTGATGTCGAGATGAAGAAAGTATGCACGAAGCACGGCAAGGAAGAAGCCGCCGACAATCAGGGTGACCAGCGTGGACCAGATTCTGAGGCGCCAGCCGACCAGCAGAAGCAGGCCCAGCGCAATCTCCGCCCACGGGAGCCAGGTGGCGACTTGGATTGAGGCCCAAGGGGGCAGCATTTGATAAGAATCAATCTGCAGAGCAAATAGCGAGCGGGCGATGCCGAGCGGCGGACGCGGGTGCATGTCCCAACGAATCATTTTTGCGAACCCCGCGTAGATCAAGATTCCGCCGAGAAGGAGACGGCCGAGCCAGATGATTAAGCGGCGGAAATTGAAAGGGGCGGACTCCATCATAAAGGCCTCCGCAAAACTACTTGGTGAGTTGATCCAGCAAGGTCTTGAGTACATCGAAGCTGACGAATCCGACGACCGGGTAAGACTGCCCATCCTTGGTGTGGATGATCGAGGTGGGCGTCTGATTGACGGGCACCATCTGGCCGATCTGTTTGTCCTTTTCGATAAGCGGCTCGAGAACTCTGCTGTCGACGAGGGCTTGAACCTTCTTCATGTCGGCGGGGCTGAGTGCGGCAGCGACAGTGCCCTTCACGTCGCCAGTAACTTCCCACTTCTCCTGATTCTGAAACAGCGCCTGCTCGACGGCTTCGCACCGGCCGATATGGGCGGCGGCGCGGGAATAGCTGGCGGCGATGCGGGAATAGGCGTGCATGGGCAGAGGGAAATCGCGGTGGACGATGAAGACCTTGTTGCTGTTGACGTAGTTGTCGGTCACGCGCTGCGTGGTCTGCGTGAACAACTGCTTGCAGGCGGGGCACTGAAAATCGCTGAAGACTTCCATGACCACGGGCGCGTTCTTGCTGCCGAAGGCTTTGGTGGGATCGATGTCGTTCACGCCGTCGACAGAGATGACCGCCAAGCTGACTTGCGGCGCGGCTGGCGACTCCGCAGCCGGTTTCGCCGGGGACTTCTTCGCCGCCGAGGCGTTTTGAGTGGCGGGCGCGGCAAAGAGCGTCAAGGGGCCGCCGAGAGCGATGGCAAGCGCAGCGACGAAGGCAAGGTTGGAGCGGCGATTCACGAAGTCCTCCAAGACAGATTTGGGTGATGGAACGAAATCTTGGCCAGAGTATCACAGGTTCCGAAGAGGCGACGCGATGAGAGGAACGCGGCATGGCACGGGAGGCATGGGCTTGACCGCGAGTCGGAGGAAGTCGGCATGGGCTGGTCAGGCACCCTGGGGACAACGGGGTGACAGCGAATTAGTTGGCGCGAGGGAACGGAGGGGTTGCCGGAGGCGAGGAGGGTTAGAAGGAGAGGATGAGGAGCTGTCTAAAGGTAATTGAGGCAGCGAGTTACATACTGTTATCAAACATCTTGACAATGTTGCACTCAGGCTGTATAGTGGGCAGGATTTTGAGGGCGACTAGACCCTGTAAGGGTCTGCGCCTCACGGTTTGGACGGACTGAACGGCAAGCGCGGTTACTCGACCACTTCCGACTCCTCTGGGTAGCCTGCAAGGGAATTCAGCTGCACAAAAAGGAAGGTAGATATGAGCAAGATCATTGGGATTGACCTGGGAACCACGAACTCGGTTGTAGCCGTGATGCAAGGCGGCGAGCCGGTGGTGATTCCTAACCAGGAAGGGACGCGCACCACCCCTTCGGTGGTCGCAATCACGAAGGCGGGCGAGCGGCTGGTAGGCCAAGTGGCCAAGCGCCAGGCGGTGACCAACCCGGAGAACACGGTGTACTCGATCAAGCGCTTCATGGGGCGGCGCTATGACGAAGTTGCGGAAGAGATGAAGCGCGTGCCCTACAAGGTGGTGAAAGGCAACCACGATGATGCGCGGGTGGAGATCGCCGGCAAGGTGTACAGCCCGCCGGAAATTTCCGCGATGATTCTGACCAAGTTGAAGAACGCCGCAGAAGATTTTCTTGGCGAGAAGGTGACCAAGGCGGTCATTACAGTTCCGGCGTACTTCAACGACGCGCAGCGCCAAGCCACGAAACAGGCGGGCGAGATTGCCGGTCTGGAAGTGCTGCGCATCATCAACGAGCCGACGGCGGCGGCGCTGGCCTATGGGCTGGAAAAGAAGAGCGATGAAACGATCGCCGTGTACGACCTGGGCGGCGGCACGTTCGACATTTCCGTGCTGGAAGTGGGCAGCGGCGTGGTGGAAGTGAAATCCACGAACGGCGACACGCACCTGGGCGGCGACGACGTCGACCAGCGCATCGTGGACTGGTTGATCGATGAGTTCAAGAAAGAGCACGGGATCGACCTGGGCAAAGACAAGATGGCGCTGCAGCGGCTGAAGGAAGCGGCGGAAAAGGCCAAGATCGAGCTGTCGCAGATGATGGAGACGGAGATCAATCTGCCGTTCATCACCGCGGGAGCGAGCGGGCCGATCCACATGCAGCAGAAGCTGACGCGCATGCGGCTGGAGCAGCTGATGAGCGATTTGCTGGAGCGCTCCATGCGGCCGGTGAAGCAGGCGCTGGAAGACGCGAAGATGTCGCCGAGCGACATCAAGGAAGTGGTGCTGGTCGGCGGTTCGACGCGTATTCCGAAGGTGCAAGCGCTGGTCAGCCAATTTTTTGGCGGCAAAGAGCTGCACAAGGGCGTGAACCCGGACGAAGTCGTGGCAGTGGGCGCGGCGATTCAGGGCGCGGTGCTGGGCGGCGAGGTGAAAGACATCCTGCTGCTGGACGTGACTCCGCTGTCACTGGGCGTAGAGACACTGGGCGGCGTAATGACCGTACAGATTCCGCGCAACACCACGATTCCGACGCGCAAGGTGGAGACCTACTCAACGGCCTCGGACAACCAGCCGGGCGTGGAAATCCACGTGATGCAGGGCGAGCGCAAATTCGCGAAGGACAACCGCTCGCTGGGCACGTTCAAGCTGGACGGCATTCCACCGGCACCGCGGGGCGTTCCGCAAATTGAAGTGACCTTCGACATTGACGCGAATGGCATATTGAACGTGAGCGCAAAGGACAAGGCCACCAACAAGGAGCAGAAGATCACCATCACCGCTTCGACCGGTTTGACGAAAGAAGAAGCGGAGAAGATGCGCACGGAAGCCGAATCGCACGCCGAAGACGATCGGAAGCGCATGGAAGAAGTGGAAGCGCGCAACCGGCTGGACGGCATCGTGTATCACGCGGAGAAAACCATACGCGAGAACCGCGACAAGCTGGCCGAGGGCGACGTAAAGGCGGCCGAAGAAGCGTTGCAGGAAGCCAAGAACGCCATGAACGACGGCGGCGTGGCGCGACTGCGCTCGGCGACGGAAGGCGTGGAAAAAGCGCTGCACAAGATGGCAGAAGAGCTGTACAAGACGCAGCAAGCGGCGGGCGGCGAACAGGCCGGCGCAGCGGGCGCGGGTGCAGCGGCCGGCGGAGGCACTAGCGGCGCAGCAGGGGGCGGGCACAAGCCCGGCGACGTGATTGACGCCGAGTACGTGGACGTGGACGACAACAAGAAGCCGAATTGATTCGGCCGCAGCAGCGATGAAACCGAGTTGGGGGTCCGGGAGGCGAGCTTCAGGACCCCCAATCCACGAACGGAAGAGTAAGACGAAATAAGAGCGAACATGCCGACGAATCCAAAACACGATTATTACGAGACACTCGGCGTTCCGCGCAAAGCGACAGCCAAGGACATTCGCGGGGCTTTTCGCAAGCTGGCGCGGAAATACCATCCGGACCTGAATCCCGGCGACAAAGCTTCGGAAGAGAAGTTCAAGCAATTGCAGGAAGCGTACGACGTTCTTTCGGACACGAAGAAGCGGCAGATGTACGACCAGTATGGCTTCTACAGCGAAAATGTGCCGGCGGGCGATTACGGGCCGCACCCGGAAGAGGGCGGACAGAACGTCAATTTTGATTTTGGCGGTTTCGATTTTGGCGGCGGGGGGCAAACGGGCGGCGGATCGTCGTTCCGCGATTTGTTCGGGCAGTTTTTCGGCGGGGGACGGCGCGGCGGGGCGATGGAGCCGGAGGAAGAAGCGGGCGGTGACCTGGAGTACCAAATCGAAATTGATTTTTGGGATGCGGTACGCGGCGCGGTGAAGAAATTGCAGGTAACACGACTGGACGCATGCGCGAACTGCCATGGAACCGGCGCGGTGGGAACGCCGCAAACCTGTCCGACGTGCAACGGAAGCGGGTCGATCCAGCAGACCGCGGGGAAGATGCGATTCAACGTGCCGTGCACGCGCTGCGGCGGCACGGGGAAATTGCGGACGCCCTGCCCGGCGTGCGGCGGGGAAGGGCGGGTGCGCAAGACGGAAACCATCGACGTGCGCATCCCGGCGGGAGTCGACAACGGCGGAAGGGTGCGCGCTCCTGGAAAAGGAAATGCGGGAACGATGGGCGCGCCGGCGGGAGATTTATACTTGCGCGTGGTGGTGAGGGCGCACGAGTTTTTCGAACGTCGCGGGAATGATCTGTATACGAAGGTACCTGTGACGGTACCCGAAGCATCGCTGGGAGCGAAGGTTGAAGTGCCGACGATCGATGGGCGGTCCCTGGTGCGGATCCCCCCGGGAACCAACAGCGGGCGCACATTGCGGCTGAAGGAAAAAGGCGTCCCGAGCGTGCGGAAGGGCGCACGCGGGGATCAGTATGTGCAGATTGAAGTGGTTGTGCCGGAGCCGACCGACGAGCGCGTACGCCATCTGATGAAGGAACTGGAAGAGGTCGCGCCGGCCGATCCGCGCAAAGACCTGTTCGCGAAGGCGGGAGTGTAAACCATGCCGCCGAAGACCAGGAAACGAGCCAAGGCCGGATACATGATCAGCGCGGTGGCGGAGTTGTACCAGCTGCACCCGCAGACGCTACGGCTGTACGAGCGCGTGGGATTGCTGAAGCCGTCTCGGTCGCAAGGAAACACGCGGCTGTACACGGATTCCGATCTGGAGCGGCTGGAAGTGATTCTGACGCTGGCGCGGGACATGGGCGTGAACCTGGCGGGCATCGAAATTATTTTGAACATGCGCGAGAAGATGATCGAGATGGAGCGGCAAATGGGCGAGTTTGCCCAGGTGGTGCAGCAAGAATTGTCGCGCATGGCGACGCATGCCGAGGAACAGCGGCCGAGAACCGCGATTGTGCGGGTGTCAAAGGTCACGAAGTAAGTCACAAGTCCTAAATCCCTGAACCTGCTTTTGCTCCAACGAACGAAAAACAGATTCCTCGCCGCGCTCGGAATGAGAAATTTCTGCGGCGTTCTCCTGAAACTGAACTTTCCTGGTGGTACACAGATTTCCGCAGCGCGCGTCATTGTGAGGACGCGCAAGCGGTCGTATGATGACGATTGAGTGACACGAGCAGTGGTCGTTGGCGGGAGCAGAGCTCCCGTTGATCGATTCGCGGTAAGATCGACCAAGCAAAAGCGAGAGCAGAGCTCTCGCACTCCAAAGGAAGACGATGCCCAGGGAAGATTGTCCGCAGTGCCGGGGAACCGGCTGGAAAATGATGGCGCGAACGGACGGCACGCGCGGCGAGATGGCGGTGGCGTGCGAGTGCGGCATGGAAGAACGCGCCGGGAAAGTGATGGAGCGCGCGCGGATACCGAAGCGTTACGAACATTGCGATTTCGAGAGCTACGCGACGGACCTGGCGGACGGGAAAACCTGGACGACGCAGCACGAACAGTCGCTGAAGTACGGGAAGCTGCAGACGCAGGGATTTGTGCGCGATTATCCGGCCACGGAGAAGGGCCTGCTGCTGATGGGGCCGTCTGGAGTGGGTAAGACGCATCTGGCTGTGGCGGCGCTGAAGGAATTGATCCGGCGGGGACATTCGGGAATGTTTTGCGATTACCGGGAACTGCTGAAGGAAATTCAGGCAAGCTATAACCCCGCCAGCGAGTCAACGGAAATGGGAATCCTGGAGCCGATCCGCACGGTGGAACTGTTGGTGCTGGACGATCTGGGAGCGAGTAAGCCATCGGCGTGGGTGCTGGACATCATTGGGCTGGTGCTCAACGCGCGGTACAACGAAAAGCGCATGACGATTCTGACGACGAACTACTTCGATGAAACCGAATCTCCCGTTCCAGCCCCGAGGCTTCCCGGTGGGCAGCGCGTGGCGGTGAAAGAAGATACGCTGGCGGATCGCATCGGCGCGCGCATGCGGTCTCGGTTGTTCGAGATGTGCCGGACAGTGGTGGTGGAAGCGCCGGATTTCCGCCGCGAGGCGCGCCAGGCCGGCCGGGCCCGAGCGTAGTTCCCTTTCCAAACAATTTGTGTGAGGCTGAGCTGGCACGGAGGGCGAGTGGCCACGATAACGATCGTTGGGCTGGGAAGCGGTGCTGCTCGGCGCGGAGGAAGTGTTCTTCCGTAGCGGCTCGCATCCGGTACATGACAGGCTCAAGGAAAAAGGAAGCCGAACGATGGAATTGAAAGAACTTGCGCGGGAGTATGGAGGAGCGAACTGCTTCGGGAGTTTGTTTGTGCCGCCGATGGCGGACTGAAGCCGCGGCGCTACCCCAACGAATTCGATGCCCTCCGAAGGGCTGGATCGGCTTTAAGGTTCAATTGACACAAGGTTTAGGCGGCGGGTATCCTTTGTTGGGTGTTCTGGGTGTCGGTGCGACCCGCAGTCGACGCGGCATCCAAATGAAAGAGACCGAGTTACGCGAAGCAGTTCAGTATTGACCTGCCCCGTTGTAACCCTCCTTGCTTTACCCCGGTAGGGATTCCGCAAGGATTGACACGACCAAACACAGGGATACAAGTCCCGGAGGCGACATAATCATGACTTCATTCGATAACGAAAACCCCGTATCTTCGACCGCAGCCGCGTCGGCACCGGAACTAGAAACTCCGAACAAACCGGAAGAAGTGAACGCAGCGGAAGCGCCCGCTGGCGAGAGCCCTGTCTCTGCGCCGGCAGCAGCACCCGCGGCGCCGCCCGTGAAAGCAGACGACGCACACGCGACGGCAGAGGCGCAGGCAAAGGCGGCTACGGCGGATGCGGAAGCTGCGGCAGCGGCAGAAGAAGCGGCCGGCGCGGAAGAGATGAGCAAGCTCATCGAGCAGTACGGCGAACCGCAGGAAGCCGCGGCACAAAACGAAATTATCGAAGTCAAAGTCGTCGCCTACACGGAACAAGGCGTGGTGGTGGACCTCGGGGGCAAGACCGAAGGCCTCATTCCCGCTTCGGAGTTCACGGAAACGGAAATTCCGCGGCCGGACCCGAGCGCCACGATCGAAGTGCAACGCACCGGCGAACGCAGAGACAGCTTTGTGATCGTGTCGTACCAGAAAGTGCTGCGCCGGCGGACATGGGAAAAGATCGAAGCGCAGTACAAGGCCAAGGAAACGATCACGGCGAAGGTAGTGGACCGCATCAAGGGCGGGCTGGTGGTGGACATCGGGGTGCGCGCGTTCCTGCCGGGCTCGCAGTACGATCTGCGGCCGACGGCGAATCTCGACGGGCTGATGGGCGAGAACGTGGAAGTGCGCATCACCAAGCTGAACCGCCGCCGCGGCAACGTGGTGGTGAGCCGGCGTGCGCTGCTGGAAGAAACGCTGCACGCGAAGCGCGCCGAGTTGATGGAAAAGCTAGCGGAAGGCCAGACAGTGCATGGCACGGTGAAGAACGTGACGGATTACGGCGCGTTCGTGGATATCGGCGGCATCGACGGATTGCTGCACCTGACGGATCTGAGCTGGGGCCGCGTGCGTCACCCGAGCGACGTGGTGAAGCCGGAGCAGGAACTGGACCTGGTGATCCTGAAGTTCGATAAGGACAAGCAGCGGGTCTCCCTGGGCCTGAAGCAGACGATGAAGGATCCGTGGATCGACGCGGCAGAGCGTTATCCGGCGGGCGGCAAGTACCAGGGCAAGGTTGTGGGCGTGGTGGATTACGGCGCCTTCGTGGAACTGGAGCCGGGGATTGAAGGTCTGGTGCACGTGACGGAGATGAGCTGGTCGAAGAAGCCGACGCATCCCTCGAAAGTGGTGAAAGCCGGTGAAGAAGTGGATGTAGTGGTGCTGGACATCAAGCCGAGCGATCGGCGCGTTTCGCTGGGTATCAAGCAGGCGCAGCCCGATCCGTGGCTGCTGGTGGCGGAAAAATATCCGGTGGGCACGGTGGTCACCGGAAAAGTCCGCAACATCGCGGAGTTCGGGGCATTCGTGGAAATCGAAGAAGGCTTCGACGGGCTGGTGCACGTGGGCGATGTGAGCTGGACCGGCCGGGTGAAGAATCCGCACGAAGTGTTCAAGAAGGGCGAACCGATTACGGCGAAGGTGCTGCGCATCGATCCGGAGAATCGCAGGGTGTCGCTGGGCATGAAGCAGGTGAACGACATCTGGGGTGACTGGTTCAAGTCGCACAAGGTGGGCGACATCGTGAAGGGCAAGGTTTCGCGGATCGCGACATTTGGCGCGTTCGTGGAAATGGGAGACAACATCGAAGGCCTTTGCCACAACACGGAGATTGAGGATCGGCGCCGGCGCGATGAAGGTCCGTCGAGCTTCCGTCCGACGACCGGTCCGCTGAAGAGTGCGGGACCGCTGGAGCCGGGCAAGGAATACGACTTCAAAATCATAAAGATCAGCCACGACACGCGGCGCATCGGTTTGAGCTATCGCGCGGCGGTACGGCAACAGGAACGCAAAGAGATCGAACAGTACAAGTCGTCGAAGTCTTCGGCCACGGCAACCATCGGCGACGCCATGAAGCAGAAGCTGGCGTCGCGGTAAACGCGACGGAGTTCACCGCCCGGGGTAGCCGCAGGAAAATCATTTACCTGCGGGTCACTTTAATGATAGGAAGGGGGCAAGCTTTCCGGCGATTGCCCCCGCTAAGTCGCCTTGCTCCCGACAGTTGTGGGAGCCGCACGGCACACGAGTGAAGAGGCTAGGATGACAAAGCAACCAACGTTAACGAAGGCTGACCTGATCGAGGAAGTGCTGCGCATCACGGAGCTGCCTCGCAAAGAGTCCGAAACCATTGTCGAAACCATCTTCGAGAGCATTATCGATGCTCTGCAGAAGGGCGACAAAATCGAGATCCGGGGATTTGGCAGCTTCCGGACTCGCCAGCGCCGCGGCCGCATCGGGCGCAATCCCAAGACCGGTGAGAAAGTGGACGTGCCGGCGAAGAAGATTCCGTTTTTCAAGCCCAGCAAAGAACTGAAGGATTTTGTGAACGGGCCGCAAGCGGCGGCTTCCGCGGCCCCGGGCGAGGCACCGCACGCCTGAGTTCGTGAGAGTGGAGAAGGAAGCTGAGCGCCCCGAGGAATCGGGGCGTTTTTGTTTGCCGAGAGAAATCAGCAATCAGGTATAGGAAGTCACAAACCTGAGGCCGCTTCACGAAGCGCCGGCATCACGGTCTCTGAAATCTGATATCTGATATCCGTGATTTGCCTGCATGCGTTATGCTGGACTCGGTTTCTCCCAGCGAGGATGACCCACATGGATTACCTCTGGACGCCGTGGCGTTACCAGTATATGGAGCAGGCCGCGGCCAACAAACAGCCGGAATGTATTTTTTGCGACGCGGTGAAAGCCAATCGCGATGACGAAACGTTAATTGTTTACCGCGGCAAGAAGGCGTTCGTCATCCTGAACCGGTTTCCGTACACCTCGGGGCACGTGATGATCGTGCCGTACGCGCACGTGGCGGAATTGAATGTGTGCGAAGAGGGCGCGCTGGCCGAGGTGATGGCACTAACACAGAAGGTGGAGAGCCTCTTCCTGAAGGAGTACAAGCCGGACGGCATGAATCTGGGCATGAACCTGGGTCGCGCCGCGGGGGCGGGAGTGGCGGGGCATTTGCATTTGCATATGTTGCCGCGGTGGATGGGGGATTCGAATTTCATGACCGTGACCGGCGAGACGCGCGTGCACCCGGAAGAACTGAGTACAACCTATCGGCGGCTGAAGAACGGCTTGAGCGCCGGCGGAGGAGCGCGATGAACCTGGAACTGACCGAAGAGCAGCACATGCTGCAGAAGAGCGTGAGGGAATTCGCCGAGAGCGAAGTGCGGCCGCTGGCAAAGGAAAATGACGAGAAGGGGCATTTTCCGCACGAACTTTTTCGCAAGGCGGCGGAACTGGGATTGACAGGAGTGGCGTTTCGCGAGGCGGAAGGCGGCGCGGGATTCGATCACGTGGCGTACTCGATCGTGATCGAAGAGATTTCGCGCTGCTGCGCATCGACGGGCGTGATCCTGAGCGTGCAGAATTCCCTATTCTGTGATCCGATTCACCGCTACGGAAGCGAAGAGCAGAAAAAGAAATTCCTGCTGCCCTTTACGCGCGGGGAAAAGATCGGATGCTACGCGCTGACCGAGCCGCAGGCGGGTTCGAACGCTTCCGCGCTGCAAACGAAGGCGGTGAAGAAGGGCGACAGCTACGTCCTCAATGGAACGAAAGCGTGGATTACGAATGGCGGCGTGGCGGATGCCGCGCTCGTGTACGTGAATACCGATGCGGCGAAGGGTGAGAAAGGGATTACCGCGCTGGTGGTGGAAAAGGGGACGCCGGGATTTCGCGTTGGGAAGGAAGAGAAGAAGCTGGGCATCAGCGCGACCGCGTGCAGCGAACTGATCTTTTCGGACTGCGAGGTGCCGGCGGCGAATCGCATTGGAAACGAGGGCGAAGGCTACCGGGTGGCGCTTTCAACGTTGGACGGCGGCCGAATCGGGATTGCGGCGCAGGCGACCGGCATTGCACAGGGAGCGTTTGAAGCGGGTTTAAAGTATGCCCAGGAGCGCATGGCGTTTGGACACCCCATCGCGCAGTTCCAGGCGATCCAGTTCATGCTGGCCGACATGGCTACGGAAATCGACGCCGCGAGGCTCCTGGTGCGCAAGGCGGCCTGGAAGCAGGACTCTGGGGCGCGGTTCAGCCTGGAGGCGTCCGTGGCCAAGCTGTTTGCCAGCGAGATGGCCACACGGGTGGCGCACAAGGCGATACAAATCCATGGAGGCTACGGATATAGCCGTGAATACCCGGTGGAGCGAGCCTACCGAGACGCCCGCATTACGGAGATCTATGAGGGCACCAGCGAGATTCAGCGACTGGTAATTGCCGCATGGGTATTAAAGGGATAAACAGGCACCCGCTGCGCCAGCCTGGTACTAGAAGTACTGTGTCTAAACTGATAATCAGGCAATAAACACGCCGCGACCAGGATCCCCCTTCCCAGGGGCGCCAGATCGTGTATAATCCTAACGTAATTTACTAGTAAACTCTGAAAGGGTCGCACCTTCTCGCGATTTTTCTTTGCCATGTTGGAATCCATTGCGTGGTATGCCCCGGCCATTGGCGGAGCGGTTTATCTCCTGACGCCATTCTTGTTGCACAACTCGTTTCGTCTTGCCGCCCGCTGCTGGATTCAGGCGATGCCGCTGGACCGGCTGCCAAAGGAGACTTCCGCGGAAATTCGGCGGCGCATCTGCGAATTTGCGAATCTGGGCTTTGAGCTGGCGGGCATTTTCGACTGTGGCGTATTGACGAACGAGACGCACAGCTACGTAGCCTGTTTCTGTAATCATACGACAAACGAGTTCGGCAATGTGACAGCGATGGTAACGTCGGAAGGCACCGCTTCGTATTTCGAATTTTCCTCGCGGTTTTCGGATGGGCGGAGCATCGAGACGAACAGCAACGGGATTCTCCCGCTGATGCCGGCGAATCCGGAGATTCGGGTGTTCCGGTTCGCATCGGTGGAGGAGCCGCGTACGCTGCTGCCATTGCATCGGCAACTGACGGAGAAATATGCGCCCGGCTTGTGCGCGCTTGGCGAACCACGTGACGCAGAGATCCAACGGTACGTGCGAACGATCGAAGGCTCCGGCCCGAGGCTGGCCGTGGCAGGCTACATGAAGACGGACGAAACTGGAGACAGCTTCCGGCTGACCTGGAGGGGCGCGGTCCGGATGGCCTGGCTTGGATTGTGGCCGGTGACGTTCTTGCGGAAGACGATTCACCGTCACGCCATGGAACTGGAGCGGCAATCCTTGCAGACGCGCGCCGAGGCCGCACTGCAGAAGGCCTGAGAACTTCTGCTCGCAGCGGAGCCCCGTAGTATCCTGACGTGGTGCTGGAACTGGACGCCGGGCTCGAATTTCATCCTGAGAACGATGCGGACTTTTTCTCGCAGCTGCCGGAACGCGCGGCGGTGTGCCTGATTACTTCGCGCGACGCCGACGCGGAACCCTATTTGATCCGTACGGCGGATTTACGGAGGCGTCTGCAGCGCCTGTTGGGACCGGCGGACCCGGGGAGCAGGCGGCTGAATCTTCGCGAATTTGCGCACACCGTGCGGTACCGGGAAACGGGATCGGGTTTTGAGCAGGCGCTGGCTTATTATCAAAACGCGCGCCAGTTTTTCCCCAAGCGCTACAACCAGCTGGTGCGGTTGCGTCCCGCGCCTGTCCTGAAAATCAATTTGCGCAATGCCTACCCTCGCTGCTTCGTAACGCGTCGGATCGTGGTGAACGAACAAGGGACGCCGATAGCGGGAGCATATTACGGGCCGTTTCGTTCGCGAAAATCCGCGGAAGCGTTCGCGGAGAGGGTGCTGGACTTTTTCAAAGTGCGGCGGTGCCAGATCAAGATTCAGCGCGATCCTTTGTATCCGGGCTGCATGTATTCGGAGATGAAGATGTGCCTGGCGCCGTGCTTCGCGGGGTGCTCAAAGGAAGAATACGACCAGGAGGTCGGCCGGCTGGTGCAGTTCATGGACACGAGCGGCGGCTCGCTGCAGGAAACGCTGGCGAAGGAACGCGACGCGGCGAGCGAGGAACTGGATTTCGAGAAAGCAGCGACGATTCACAAGAAGATCGAGAAGCTCGATGACGCCTTGCGGGGCCACCCGGAACTGGTGAGGCGGGTTGAATTGCTCGATGGGGTGGTGCTGCAGCGGGCGACAAAGGAGCACACGGTAGCGCTGTTCGCGATCCGGGGCGGGCGGCTGGCGGAGCCTTTCTGGCTACATTTTGGCGACACGGGCAAGCCGGCGTCCGCGGAAGAGACGGTTCGCGATTACCTGGAGAGCGTAACGAGCGCCGCAGCGAACGCTAATGGCAACACGGGGCAGAGCGCAACGGAACTGGGCGAACATCTGGCGCTGCTATCGCGGTGGTTTTTCAGCAATCCGCGGGAAGGCGAGATATTCTTTCGAGAGAAGGATTGGCCGTACCGCAGGATTCTACGCGCGTGTTCGCGGTTGCTGGCGCCGAAAGAAGAGCAGGCGAAGGATACGGGTGAAGCGGGCGGAAACCGGCAAGGCGAGGAGACGAAATGAATCGGGGAGCGACGCAGGAAGGCACGACGAAGTACGCGGAGAAATTTCGCGGACACGCGGCAGATGGCCATTTTCGCCTTGTTCGCGAACTGGTGTTCTCTTCGCTGGGGATTGGTACGTATCTGGGCCAGGCGAACGATTCGACAGATGCGGGATATGCCGCGGCCGTGGTGGCGGCGGTGGAGATGGGGATCAACGTGATCGATTCGGCGATCAACTACCGGCTGCAGCGGAGCGAACGCAGCGTCGGCACGGCACTGAAGGTGCTGGCGCACAAGGGATTCACTCGGGATGAAATTGTGGTGTGCACCAAGGGCGGATACCTGACGGCAGACGGCGCAATGCCGGCCGATCCGAATCGCTATTTCTTCGACGAGTACATTCAGAAGGGGGTGTTCACGGCGAAAGATGTGGCCGGGGGCTGCCACTGCATGACGCCGCGATTCCTGGAGAATCAACTGGCGCGCAGCCTGAAAAATCTCGGCGTGGACACGGTTGACATCTACTACCTGCACAACCCGGAAACGCAACTGAGCGAAGTTGGGCGCGAGGAATTCGCGAAGCGGGTGCGCGAAGCGTTCAGGTTTCTGGAAACGATGGTGCAGCGCGGGCGGGTTCAGTATTACGGGATGGCGACGTGGAACGGCTTCCGGCAAGCAAAGGAGGCGCGCGACGCGATGCAACTCGGGGAGATCGTGAAACTGGCGAAAGAAGTAGCCGGCGACGAACATCATTTCCGATTCGTGCAGCTGCCGTTTAATCTGGGAATGACGGAAGCGCTGACGATGGGCAGCCAGACGGTGGACGCCAGCGAGAAGACTACGATGGAA